>JAAIGF010047104.1_pt1 | contig 148471 bp, 130 predicted proteins | sample 6487441 | NCBI WGS metagenome assembly JAAIGF01 (sample SAMN13974129, study PRJNA590717) | phyllosphere metagenome | biome: pepper field; feature: multiple bacterial spot infested pepper fields; material: pepper leaves; isolation source: leaves from pepper fields | host: Capsicum annuum ... | reverse complement strand
GCATCCTGCAGCGCGCTGCCGCCGTCACCGCGCGCAGGCTCGGCCGACTCGATCAGCACGTACCAGGGCTGGCCGGGCGCCACGGGGCACGCCTTGCCGGACAGCGCGACCGCCATGTCGATGAAGGCACCGGACATGAATTCGAACGCGGTCAGGTTCACGCCGGGCGCACGCTTCAACTCGCGCAGCAGGCGAGCCAGGTCCGTGGGGGAGTCGGCGGCCGCGAACGCCGTGACCGCCGGGGGCGGGGCCGGCTGCAGGCGCAGCGTCAGGCGGGTGATGATGCCCAGCATGCCTTCGGAGCCGATGAAGAGAAAGCGCAGGTCCAGGCCGGCGCTGTTCTTGACCAGGCGGGTCAGGGACGAGAGCACGGTGCCATCGGCCAGCACGGCTTCGATGCCCAGGACGCTGTCGCGCAGGGTGCCGTAGCGCACGACGCGCTCGCCGCCCGCGTTGGTGGCCGCGTTGCCACCGATCTGACAGGAGCCGCGCGCGCCCAGGTCCACCGGAAAGAACCAGCCCGCGTCGGCGGCCGCCTGCTGAACGGCGGCCAGCGTGACGCCGGCCTGCACCGTCATCACCCCTTCCAGCTCGTCCAGCTGCTCGATCGTGTTCATGCGTTCGAGGTTGATGACCACGTCGCCATCGGCCGGCACGGCGCCCCCCGCCAGGCCGGTGAGTCCGCCCTGGATCGTGACGGGCTGCCCGCGCGCATGGCAATCGCGCAGCAGCGCGCTGACTTCCTCGGTGCTGCGCGGCCGGTAGACAGCGCGCGGCGTGCCGCGCGTGAGGCCGCTCCAGTCGGCGCAAAAGCGCGGATCGATGGTGGGTTCGGGCAGGGGCAGTGTGGGTGCGGTCATGGGGGCGGCGGGAAGTGGAGCTCGGGGGAGGCGGTGCGCGGCGCAGGCGCTGCAGACAGGGCGTTCCCGGGCGCGACCGCCGGTCTGCGGCGGGCTAGCCGTGCGGACCCGGGATGCGCGCCAGGGGCGCCCTCCCGGGCCTGTTCGGCGTCAGGCCGCCGGCACCGGCGTGGCGCCCGGCGTGCCGGTGGACATGGCCGCCTCGCGCCCGCCGAAGCGGGCGATCAGGGCTGCCTGGTCCGCCTTCGCCTGACGGTCGACGGCTTGCGGATCGAGCATGGCCCGCAATTGTGCATCGAATCGCGCCAGGACGGCCGTGTAGGCCGGGTCCTCGGCCAGGTCGCGCAGCTCGTGCGGGTCGTCGTGCAGATCGAACAGCTCGGGGCGGTAGCCGACATAGGCGTGATAGGTGTAGCGATCGTCGGCGAGCAGATAGCCCGCGGCCTCCGACCCGATCGCGTGGTATTCGCTGAACGCGAGGCGGCTCGGGTCTTCCGGACCGTTGGCGAGCGCCACCAGGTCGCGCCCGGGCAGGTCGGCGTCAGCGGGCGCGAGCGGGACGCCGCTTGCCTGGAGGATGGTCGGGAACAGGTCGACGAGCGAGGCATTGGTGCGCACCTCGCGCCCGGCCGGCACGCCCGGACCGCGCACGATCATCGGCACGGCCGTCGAGTCGCGATACAGCGTGCACTTGTTCCAGAGGCCGCGCTCGCCCAGGTTGTCGCCATGGTCGCTGGAGTAGATGACGGTGGTGTCGTCCGCAAGGCCCGCATCGGCCAGGGCGTCCAGCACGCGGCCGATCTGCGTGTCCATGAAGGTCGTCAAGCCGAAGTAGGACGCGATGGCCAGGCGACGGCGCGCGTCGGTGTCCAGTTGCTCGTCGTGCCGGCTGAAACGCGCGTGGCGCTCGACCCAGGGGTGGCGCACATAGCCGCGCGCCGGATGCTGCTGGGGCAGCGGCATGTCGTCCACCGGATACAGGTCCAGGTATTCCTGCGGCACGACCAGCGGGAAGTGCGGCGCGACGAAGCCCACGAACAGCACCCACGGCGTGTCCTCGTCCGTCGGAGTCTGCGCGCGCTGCTGCAGCCAGGCGATGGCCTGGTCGGCCACGCTGCGATCGAAGCGGTTGTAGCTGGTCTCGCCCGCGCCGATCTGCTTGAAGAGGGGCGCGGCCGGGGCCGGATCCGGCAGCGGATCGCGCACCGAGCCCCACACCTGACCGATGCCGTCCATGATGTGCGCGGCCAGGCGTTGCTGGTCGAAGCCCGTCGGGTCGGTCTCGTTGCGATAGTGCAGCTTGCCGATGGATTCCACCGGCACGCCGGCCGCCTGCAGGCGATGGCCCCAGCTGGCCGGCTCGCCCTTGTAGGCGATGGCATTGTCCCAACAATGATGCTGATGCACGTAGCGCCCGGTGGCGATGCTGGCGCGCGCCGGCACGCAGATGGGCGAGGCGGTGTAGGCGTTGGTGAAGCGCGTGCCTTCGCGCGCCAGCGCATCCAGGCGCGGCGTACGGATCAGCGGGTGGCCGGCACAGCCCATGACGCGGGCATTGTGCTCGTCCGACAGCAGGATGAGGACGTTCTGGCGGGGCATGGCTTCAGTTCGCAAAAGTGTCGCCGGTGTCCTTGAGCTCGTTGGCCCAATGGCGATAGTCGTCCAGGACGAGCTGGCGGAATTCCGGCTGGGACGCCGGGGCCGGCACGAAGCCCTGGCTCAGCAGGGTCTTGCGCAGGGACTCGGAAGTCAGGGCGGCATTGATGTCGGCATTCCACTGCTGGGCGGCGGCAGCGCTCATGCCGGCGGGCGCGAGGACCCCGAACCATTCCTCGACGGCCAGATCGCCGTAGCCCAGCTCGCGCAACGTCGGTACCTCCGGGGTGTTGGGGTCGCGCGCCTCGCCGGACGTGGCCAGCAGGCGCAGGCGCTGGTCGCGCACCATCGTCAGCAGCGAGGGCACGGTGGAGATCGCCATCGGGATCTGTCCGCCCAGCGCATCGTTGATGGCGGGGCCCGCGCCCTTGTAGGGCACGTGGATGAGGTCCGCGCCGCTCGCCTTGGCCAGTTCCACGCCGATGTAGTGCGGCGACAGGCCGACGCCGGCGGTGCCATAGGCGCGCATCGCGTTGTCCTGCCTGGCGGCCGCCAGGTAGCCCGGCCAGTCGGCGGCCTGGACCTTGGGATGCACGGCCACGCCCAGCGCGTAGGTGGCGATGCGCGCAACCGGCGTCATGTCGGCCTCGGGGTTGTAGCGAAAGGTGCTGTGGGTGTGCGGCGTCATGGTGATGCTGCCGCTGGGCAGGATGATGAGCACGGGCTCGTCCGGCTTGGCGTTGCGCACCGCATCGATGGCGATCATGCCGCTCGCGCCGGGGCGGTTTTCCACGATGACGCGGTGCTTGCCCTCGCGGCTGAGTGTCTCGGCCAGCGCCCGGGCCACGCCATCGAGGCCGCCGCCGGCCTGGAATCCCACGATGAGGCGGGTGACGGGCTCGGCCGCCTGCGCAGGGGCGATGGCACAGGCTGCAAGGGTGAGGCAGGAAGCGGCAAGGCGAAGCAAGGGCAGCGGCATGGTCTGTCTCCGGGCCCTGGATGGTCAGGGCCGTTATAGGTTATGGCTGCAGTATCCGGCAGCCGGGCGCCGTGGGGTAGTGATATATAGTGCGTTTCATATCACCATCTGGTAATGATTCCGCCATGTCCGATGCCGTCGTCCTGGAACGCGCCTTCCGCTCGGGCCTGAAGCTGGGCCATCTGCGGGTGCTGACGGCGCTGGAGCGCGTGGGCCGCGTCGGTCGGGTGGCCGAACTCTTTCACGTCACGCAGCCGGCCATCTCCAAGCAGCTGGCCGAGATCGAAGACCTGCTCGGCATGCCTGTGGTGGAGCGTCAGGGGCGAACGGTGGTGCTGACGGCCGCCGGCCACGTCCTGGCTCGCCACGGCCGGCACGTGCTGCACAGCATGGATGCCGCGCGTCGCGAGCTCGAAGACCTGCGCGAGGGCCTGGCGGGATCGCTGCGGGTCGGGGCCGTCGCCACGGTCATGCCCACGGTGGTGGCCGCCGCGGTGGCGCGCCTGCGCCAGCGCGCGCCCGGGGTGGCGCTGAGCCTGAAGGAGGCCACGACCGACGAGCTCTTCCCGCTGTTGCGCGAGGGCGCGCTGGACCTGGTCGTCTCGCGCACGCGCATCGGCCGGCATGCGGACGGCCTGCAGGAGCGCCTGCTGGGGCGCGATCCGATGGTGCTCGCCTGCAGCGCGCAGCATCCCCTGGCGGCCCGCAAGACCCTGCGCTGGACCGAGCTTGCCGCGCTGCCGTGGATCCTGCCGCCCGAAGGCTCGGCCATCGACCTCGCCCTGCAGTCGCTCTTCGTGCGCCATGGCATGCGGCCCGAGGGGCCGGGCGTGGTGGCCAACTCGGTGGCGGTCATGCCCCGCCTGCTCATGGACAGCGACCTGGTCGGCCTGCTGCCGCGCGCCTATGCGCAGGAATTCATCGACCGTCGGCTGTTGGCCGTGCTGCCGTTGGAGGTGCCCCGTGCGGCGCAGGAGGTGCGGGCGCTGTGGCGACGCGGGCACGAATCCCGGCTCTCGAGCCTGATGCTGCAGGCGCTTGCCCTGGAGACCGAGAGCCTGGAGCGGGCCGGCTAGGGCCGGTGCGCTCGCCCCGGCCGGTGAGCGCGGCGCACGAGCCGGGTTATAACGGTTGGATCCCAACTCGAATCACAGAGACTGCCATGACGTGCTACCGACTGGCCGGCCAGACGCCGGAAATCGCCGAGACCGCTTTCGTTGCCAGGGAGGCCACCGTCATCGGTCAGGTCCGTCTGGGTGACCAGGTCAGCGTGTGGCCGGGCGCCGTGATCCGTGGCGACAACGACCTCATCAGCATCGGCAACCGCAGCAACGTGCAGGAAGGGGCGGTGCTGCACACGGACCCGGGCATCCAGCTGACCATCGGCGAGAACGTGACGGTGGGCCACCAGGCGATGCTGCATGGCTGTACCGTGGGCGATGGCGCCTTGATCGGCATCCAGGCCGTGGTGCTGAATGGCGCCGTGATCGGCAAGGAAAGCCTGGTGGGCGCGGGCGCCATCGTGACCGAAGGCAAGGTCTTCCCCGAGCGCTCGCTGATCCTGGGCGCGCCCGCCAAGGTGGTGCGCACGCTCACCGACGAGGACGTGGCCCGCATGGCGCGCGGCACGGATGGCTACGCGAAGAAAAGCGCGGTGTTCCTGAACGAGCTCGAAGCCATCGACTGAGTCGGGCGGCGCTTGGCGCCGACCGTTGGCCGGACTGCCCGTCTCCGAGGTGTCCGGCCCGCCCCGGCACCTACCCGTGCAGGGGCCCTGAAGACCCGCGCAGCACGCGGGTCCCGTTCACATCAGACCTTGCCCGTCACCGGGATGGCGGCACCGTAGATGGCCCTGGACGCATCCGAGCTCAGGAAGGCGATCACCTGGGCCAGGTCATCCGGGTGGACCCAGTCGGCGGGGTTGGCATCCGGCATGGCGGACCGGTTCTGGGGGGTGTCGAGGATCGACGGCAGCACGCTGTTGACGCGGATGTCGTCGTTCTTCAGTTCCGCTGCCATGGATTCGGTCAGGCGCTGCACGACGGCCTTGGCCGCGCTGTAGGCGCCCATGCCGGCGCCGCCACGCTGGGCTGCGTTGGCACCCACCGTGACGATGGTGCCGCGACCGGCCTTGCGCATGGCGGGCACGACGGCCGCTGCCACGTGACGCAGCGAATCGACGTTCAAGGCGAACAGGTGGGACCAGTCCGCGTCCGCGGTTTCGTGGACTGCCGGGCCCATGGCAAAGCCGCCGGCCAGATGGCACAGGGCATCGATGCGGCCATGCGCCTTGAGCGCGGCCTCGACGACGCGCCTGGCGTCCTCGGCCTGGGTCAGGTCGCCGGCCAGCAGTTGCACGTCGCCGCCCGGAAAGGCCGCTTCCAGGGCCTGCGCGTGCAGCGCGGTGGCGATGACGGTGTCGCCGCGGGCCTTCAGGGCCGCCACGACGGCGCGCCCCAGGTTGCCATCGGCACCGGTGACGAGAGAAATGGTGGCCATGGCTTACTCCTTGGGGGCGGTGGCGGCGAAGCGGGCGAAGGCTTCGTCCATCTGCTCGGCCAGCGCCAGGTCGCGCTGCGTGACGCCGGGGCCGTCATGGGTGGTGAGCGTCACATCGACGCGCCGGTGCACGTTGAACCATTCCGGATGGTGGTCCATGCGCTCGGCATGTACGGCCATTTGGGTCATGAAGCCGATGGCGGCGGGAAAGTCCGGGAACACGAAGCTGCGAAACAGCAGGCCGTCGCGCTGGGGTTCGTGGCGCCAGTCGGCGTGCTGCGCGAGCCAGGGTGCCAGCGCCTTGGCGTCCAGGGTGGCCGGGCGCTTGGCGGTATCGGGGGTGGTCATGTGGGTCTCCAAAGAAAAACGGCCGCCCGCACGGCAGTGCGGGCGGCCATGGTCAGGCGTCGACTCAGTCGACCTTCAGCACGCCGCGCTGAACCTGGTCGCGTTCGATGGATTCAAACAAGGCCTTGAAGTTGCCTTCGCCAAAGCCGCTGTCGCCCTTGCGCTGGATGAACTCGAAGAACACGGGTCCGAGCACCGTGCCCGAGAAGATCTGCAGCAGCAGGCGGCGCTCGCCATTTTCGGAGGCGCCATCGAGCAGGATGCCGCGCTTTTGCAGTTCGCCCGTGGGCTCGCCGTGGTTGGGCAGCCGGCCTTCCAGCATCTCGTAGTAGGTCTGGGGCGGGGCGGTCATGAAGACCGTGCCCTGCGCCTTGAGCAGGTCCCAGGTCTTGATGAGGTCATCGGTCAGGAAGGCCACGTGCTGGATGCCTTCGCCGTTGAACTGCATCAGGAACTCTTCGATCTGGCCGCTGCCCTTGGACGATTCCTCGTTCAGGGGGATGCGGATCAGGCCATCGGGCGCGCTCATGGCCTTGGACGTCAGGCCCGTGTACTCGCCCTTGATGTCGAAGTAGCGGATTTCCTTGAAGTTGAAGAGCTTCTCGTAGAAATTCGCCCAGTACGCCATGCGGCCACGGTAGACGTTGTGCGTCAGGTGGTCGATGACCTGCAGGCCGGCGCCCGCGGGATGGCGATCCACGCCTTCGATGAACTCGAAGTCGATGTCATAGATCGACAGGCCTTCCTGGAAACGATCGATCAGGTACAGGGGCGCACCGCCGATGCCCTTGATGGCGGGCAGGCGCAGTTCCATGTAGCCGACGTCGACTTCCAGCGGCTGGGCGCCCAGTTCCAGGGCGCGGGCGTGGGCCTTCTGGGCGTCACGCACGCGAAAGGCGAGGCCACACACCGAGGGGCCATGCTCGGCGGCGAAGTACGCGGCCGGGCTGTTGGGCTCGTTGTTGATGATGGCGTTGATCTGGCCCTGGCGAAACAGCTTGACCGACTTGGAGCGGTGATTGGCGACGTGCGAGAAACCCATGCTTTCGAGCACGGGTTCGATGACGTTGGGAGTGGGCGAGGCGAATTCGATGAACTCGAAACCCATGAGGCCCATGGGATTGTCGAAAAGGTCGGCCATGTGGTGGCTCCTGTGCAGACGGTGAATGAACGAGGGCGCGGCAATCCGGGTGCCGCAGGCGCGCGGGGGCGCGCCGCGCGTTCAGACGGGCGGGGCACAGGGACGTCCGCGCGTGCTGCGTGCGAGGAAGTCTCCGAGTAATACCTGAAAGCCGTGGTGGCGCATGGCACCTTCAACATGGTGCCGCCAGCAAGGGCGGCACGATGAGGCCGCAGTCGCGGCCGGACCTGACAGGTTAGCGGCCTGAGCCCCGGTGTCAAGGGAAATCGGCGTGCGGGCCGGGCGTCGCGGCCCGGGACGGATCAGTCCGATACCGCGGCCGGCGTGTCACGGAAGGCGGCAGCTTCTCGCAAGATCCATTGGGCCAGCGTGCGCGCCGCCGGGTTGCGCTGCACGCGCTTGGACTGCAGCAGGTGATAGCCGGCGGCCAGAGGGGCCGAGCGCGGCCATGCCGGCACGAGGCGTCCTTCCCGAACATCGTGCTCGATGAGCACGGCATGGCCCATGGCGATGCCCAGGCCGGCGACCGCCGCCGTCAGGGTGGACTCCGTGTCCTGCAGCTTCAGGTGGCGCGCGCTCGTCAGCTCGGCAGCCCCGACGCTTGCCAGCCATTGTGGCCATTTGCTGCTGCGCAGCGAGTCATGGAGCCAGGTGAACCGGCCGAGCTCGTCCACCTGCTTCAGCCGCCTGCCGGCCAGAAGCCGCGGTGAGACCACCGGCACCAGGCCATCGTGCATGAGCAGTTCGGAGCCGGGCATCGAGCCGTCGCCATAGTGGACGGCCAGATCGAAGCGCTCCTTGCGAAAGTCGGTATCCCAGATGGACGTTGCCAATTCGATATCCACGTCGATGCGCGCATCAGGAAGACGGGCGAGTCGGGGAATCAGCCAGCGTGCGGCAAAGGAGGGCATGGCAAGGATCTTGACCGAGGGACGCCCGCTGGCCGCATCCGCCAGGCGCATGGCACCGTGGTCGAGTTCGTCCAGGGCGCGGTTGACCGTGTCGAGATAGCTCTCGCCCGCAGCGGTGAGCTGCACGCTGCGGTGCCCGCGCAGGACCAGCACCGCGTTCATATGGGCCTCTAGCGCGGCGATCTGCCGGCTGATGGCCGATTGGGCACAGCCCAGGTCCCGGGCAGCCGCGGTGAAGCTGCCGCAGCGGGCGACAGCGCGAAATGCCCGCAACGACGCGATCGAAATGTCAGACATTTGCCATGCCGATTGTGGATGGGATGAGATACGCAAACGGAAGGCACGACACATCGCGCATCGGGCCTAATAACGGCGAATTGTCACCCACTTGCCGAGACTTAGCCATGTTGAAACCGCATGATCCTGCCACCAGAGGTGTTGGCCCCCACCATCGCGCCGGTGCCGCGATGCGCGTGTGCCGCTTGACCCCGCCGCTGCGCGACACCGCCGACAGGGTCTGACATGCAGACCTTCGAACTCAACGGCACGTCGATGTCATTCGACGTGGCCGGCGCCATGCCGCTGCTGTGGGTGTTGCGCGACTTGGCGGGGCTGACCGGCACCAAGTTCGGATGTGGCATGGCCTTGTGCGGCGCCTGCACGGTTCACCTGGATGGTTCTCCCGTTCGGGCCTGCATCACACCCGTGTCAGCGGCGAACCGCCGGCGAGTCACGACCATCGAGGCCATTGGCCACACGCCCGTGGGTCAGCGAGTACAGCAGGCCTGGCTCGATGAGGCGGTCGTGCAGTGCGGATACTGCCAGTCCGGGCAGATCATGTCCGCATGTGCGCTGCTCTCCCGCACCCCCAGTCCGACCGATGCCCAGGTCGATGCGGCGATGTCCGGCAATCTGTGCCGCTGTGGGACCTACACGCGCATCCGGATGGCGGTCCACCGTGCCGCTGACGCAGGAGCCGCGTGATGCCTGGCATGACCGACATGTCGCGTCGAGTCTTCCTGGGTGCTGGCGGCGCTCTCGTCCTGGGGGTCGTCCTGCGGACGTCCCTGGAGGGGGAGACGCAGGCGGCCGGCGCCGAGGCGGCATTCGAGCCGAACGCCTTCGTGCGCATCGAGCCGGACAGCACCGTGACGCTCACCATGGCGCGAGCCGAAATGGGGCAGGGCATCTACACCGCGCTGGCGATGCTCATCGCCGAGGAACTCGAGCTGCCGCTTGACCAGGTCCGATACGCGCATGCGCCGGCGGACCCGGGGCGCTACGGCAATCCGCTCGCGGGTGGCGCCCAGATCACGGGCGGGTCCAACTCCGTCATGGGCGCGTGGGAGCCCATGCGCGTGGCGGGCGCCACGGCGCGGATGATGTTGCTCGAGGCCGCCGCGCAGACATGGGGGGTGGCCGTGCAGGATTGTCGGGCCCTGGCGGGGTCCGTGGTTCACGAGGCCAGCGGACGGCGGCTGGGCTATGGCGCGCTGTGTGCACGCGCGGCCACGCTGCCCGCGCCCGCCCCGGTACCGCTCAAGCCGGCATCGACATTCACGCTGATCGGCAAGCCAGCCAGGCGCATCGACGTCGCGGGCAAAATCGATGGCACGGCGACCTACGGGATCGATGTGCGCCGCCCGGACATGCGTTATGGCGCGATCGCCGCCAGCCCGGTGTTCGGCGGCTCGCTGACGCACGTGGACGAAGACCCGGCGCTTGCGGTGCCGGGGGTGCGGCAGGTCGTGCGCATCGCCCGCGCACTGGCCGTGATCGCCGACAACACCTGGGCTGCACGGCAGGGCCTGAGTGCGCTGGCGCCCGTCTGGGATAACGGCGCTGCAGTCGAGGTGTCCAGCGACAGTCTCCGGGCCGATCTGGTGCGCAGTCTCGAGCGCACTGACGCCGGGCTCGCGTTCGCCGAGGGCGATGCACAGGCAATCATCCGCGATGCCAGCGCGCCCATCGTCTCGGTGTATCACTCGCCGTTCCTTGCCCATGCGGCGCTGGAGCCGGTCAATTGCACGGTGGAACTGAATGCGGAGCGCTGCGACGTGTGGGTGGGTACTCAGGCGCCAGGGCGCGCGCGTGACGCTGCGGCCAGCGCCAGCGGGCTGCCGGCGGACCGGATACACATCCACAACCATCTCATCGGCGGCGGCTTCGGGCGCCGCCTGGAAGCGGACTACGTGGAGCAGGCCGTGGCGTTCGCCCGGCATGTGCGCGGACCCGTGCAGTTCATCTGGTCGCGCGAGGAGGACATCCAGCACGACATCTTCCGGCCTGCGTACGTCGATCGCCTGAGCGCGGCCCTGGATGATGAGGGGTTGCCGCTGGCCATCATGCACCGCGTGGTGGGCTCGTCCATCGTGGCGCGCGTCGCGCCCGCCCTGTTCCGGGACGGTGTGGACAGGGACGCCGTGGACGCCGGTCTCGGACCCTATCGGTGGCCGGCCGCACGGCTGGACTACGTGCGCCAGGAGCCCATGCCGGGCCTGGTCACCGGATGGTGGCGCGGCGTCGGCCCCACCCACAACGCGTTCGTGGTGGAGGGATTCGTGGACGAACTGGCGCAGGCGGCCGGGGCCGACCCGCTGGCCTATCGACTGAGGCTGCTGCCGGACGGCGGGCGCGCGAAGGCCGTGCTCAGTCTCGTGGCGCAGCAGTCCGGCTGGCACGAACCCCTTGCGCCATCCGCCGACGCCGGCGCAAAGCGAGGGCGCGGCCTATCGGTGCTCTTCGCCTTCGGCTCCTACATCGCCCAGGTGGCCGAGGTCACGGTATCGCCGGCGGGCGCGATCCGGGTGGATCGTGTCGTGTGCGCGCTGGACTGCGGCATGGTGGTCAACCCGGACACGGTGCAGGCCCAGATCGATGGCGGCATTCAGTTCGGCGTCGGGGCAGCCCTGTGGGGCGAGATCACCCTCAAGGGCGGGCGGGTGGTGCAGAGCAACTTTCACGACTACCGCCAGCTGCGGCTGGCGGAGGCGCCTCGGGTCGAGGTGCACATCATCCCCAGCACGCAGCCGCCAGGCGGGGTGGGCGAGCCCGGCACGTCGGCCGTGATGCCGGCGATGGCCAATGCCGTGGCGGCCGCGACGGGCGAACGGCTGCGCAGCCTGCCGCTGCGTGTGGGCCGCGTGTCGGTGTCATGACATGCCGGGCATAGCTGGTTTGACCTGGCGTCACGTAGCTCGCCAGACGGGCACTGCTTAGACTATGTCCAGACAAATAATCAGAGAGGCAGACATGATGTCCCCCCGATGGAATCGATTGTTGATCACCGGCGCTGCCGGCCGGCTGGGAAGCCAGCTGCGCAGCGATCTGCGCGGAATCGCCCGCGTCGTGCGTTCGGCCGACGTTCGTGCGCTGACGCCCATGCACGACGCGGAGGAGGTCGCGCAGGTGGACCTGTCGGACATGTCGTCCGTCATGCCCTTGCTCGAGGGTGTCGACGCAGTCGTGCACTTTGGTGCCGTGATGCCCCAGGCTTCCTGGGATGCCGTCCTGCAGGCCAACATCGTGGGCACGTTCAACGTGTTCGAGGCCGCTCGCCAGGCAGGCGTGCGGCGCATCGTGTTTGCGAGCTCCCATCATGCCATCGGCATGTACGACCGCACGCAGCGGCTGGACGCGGACTCCCCGCCGCGCCCAGGCAATCTGTATGGCCTGAGCAAGGCGTTCGGCGAAGACCTGGCGCGCATGTACTACGACAAGCATGGCATCGACGTCGCCTGCCTGCGGATCGGGTCCTGCTTTCCCGAGCCAACCGATGAACGCATGCTCGCTACGTGGCTGAGCCACCGTGACATGTCGCAGCTGTGCCAGCGTTGCCTGCAGATCGACGAGCTGGGCCACGTCGTCGTCTATGGCGTCTCGGACAATCGGCGCCGCTGGTGGAGCAACGAGAAGGCGTCATTCCTTGGCTTCGTACCCGAGGACAGCGCGGACGCCTACGCCGAGTCGATCGCCATGACATCGCCTGCCGATGCCCGCTTGCAGGGCCGCGCCGCGCATGTGCAAGGCGGCAAGTTCACCCAGCTGGTTCCCTGAGGAGGCAAGCCATGTACAAGCTGATGGCGTTGGTTGCAGGTATGGCGTTGAGCGCATCGGCGCTGGCGCAGACGTGGCCCGAACGGCCCATCCGGATGATCGTGCCCTACGCGGCGGGCGGTCCGACGGACATCATGGGGCGGCAGCTGGCCAGCCGGCTGGCGGCCAGTCTGGGTCAGAGCGTCGTGGTCGAGAACCGGCCGGGGGCCGGTGGTGTGATCGGCGTGGACGCCGTGGTGAAGGCGCCAGCGGATGGGTACACCATCGGCATGATTGCGCCTGGCCCCGTGGCTGGCATGCCTGCACTGACCAAGGTGCCGTTCACGCACGATGACATCGAGTACCTCACGCTCGTGGCGCGCGGAACGTCCGTCATCGTTGGTCCAGCGTCCGCCTACGGCAGCCTGCAGGACCTGATCCAGGCGGCCAGGCAGGCGCCCGGAAAGCTCAACTTCGGCTCGGCGGGCAACGGCACCTCGCCACACATCGGCGGCGAGATGCTCAAGCAGGAGGCGGGCATCGACGTCACGCATGTGCCCTATCGTGGTAGCGGTCCGGCCGTGACCGCCGTGTTGAGCGGCGAGATCGAGTTCACCTTGATCGACGTCGGCGGCGCGCTGCCGCTGGCGCAGGCCGGGCGACTGCGCATGCTGGCCACCGCCAGTACACAGCGCCTGCCGCAGACGCCGGAGGTTCCGAGCACCGCCGAGCTGGGTCTGCCGAGTGTGCTGATGCAGACGAGCTACGGCCTCATCGCCCCGCGCGGTGTGCCTCACGCCGTACAGCAGAGGCTTCGTGAAGCGACCATCGAGGCCGTGAACGCGCCCGACATGCAGCGATATCTGATCGACCAGCAGGGCGTCGTGCCGATGACCTCGACGCCGGACGCATATCGCGCGCTGATGCAGGCCGAGCAGGCCCGCTGGACCGAGGTGGTGGTCAAGGGCAAGGTCACCCTCGAGTGAGCCCGGACGCGCTGCCTGAACATCTCGCCATCTTCCTTGATATCGGCCAACGGGTTGCCGCGCTTCGTGCGGCCCCGGCCGCGTCACCACTGTGATCGCCCTACCATGACCCCACTGCGAATCGAGCTGTTGATCAACAACCAGGAGGTACCTGGCATCGCCTATCAGTCCGTCATGGACCCAGGCCGTCACGCCGAGCAGGTCGGCGAGCTCGCGCAGGCGAGCGTGGCTCAGGTCGACGACGCGGTGCGCGCCGCGCACGCCGCCTTCGCCGGCTGGAGCCGCACGCCGGTGGACGAACGCGTGCGCCTGCTGCAGGCGATCGCCACGCTGCTGGATGCGCAGGCGCCACAGGTCGCCGAGCTCATGGCCCGCGAGTCCGGCATGCTGGTACCGACCTGCCGCATGGAGGTCGCCACGGCAGCCCATATCGTGCGGGACAATGCGGCCATGGCGACCGACTTCCTCGCGCCGGATGTCCGTGAGGACGCCGCCAGCTGGGTCAGCGTCGAGAAACGTCCCATGGGCGTGGTCGTGGGCATCATCTCCTGGAACGCGCCGGTCGTGCTCACGATGCGCAAGCTCGCGCCCGCACTCGCCTGCGGCAACACCATCATCATCAAGCCGTCACCGACCGCCGCCATGGGGCTGTCCCTGCTGCTCCGACAGATCGCGTCGATCCTGCCGCCCGGCGTGGTCAGTGTGCTGCATGGCGATGCCGACGTCGGGACGGCGCTGACCACCCATCCGCTGGTGCGCAAGGTGTCCTTCACCGGCGGCGGCAAGGTTGCCAGCATCATCATGCGCAACGCGGCGGCATCGATGAAGGACGTGCAGTTCGAGCTCGGCGGCAACGATCCCGCCATCGTCCTCGAGGATGCGGACATCGACGAGGTGGTGCCCAGGATCGCGGGAGGGGCGTTCCGGCGTGCCGGCCAGTTCTGCTTTGCGGTCAAGCGGGTGTATGTGCCGGAATCGATCTACGACGACTTTTTTGCGCGCCTGGCGCGCGAAGTCGACGCATTCCGGGTCGGGCATCCGCTCGATGCCGCTGCCACGATGGGACCCATGAACAACCGTGCGCAGTGGCAGTTCGTGAAGGACCTGATCGCGCGTGCGCGGCAGGCAGGCGAAGACGTACGGGAACTGGGCGGGCTGCTCGAGCCGTCGGCGGCGGACGCCGGCTATTACCTGCGGCCGGCGCTGGTGCATCGTGCCGATCCGGCCTCGGAGATCGTCCAGCTCGAACAGTTCGGTCCGGTGCTGCCCGTCGTTGCCTACCGCGACGAGGAAAGCGCGATCCGGATGGCGAACGACAACGAGCTCGGGTTGGGATCCAGCGTCTGGTCGCGTGACCGTGAGCGCGCGCTGTCGATCGCCCGTCGACTCGATGCGGGAATGACATTCATCAACCAGGCAGGGGCATCCCGCCTGGGTCAGCGTCACATCCCGTTCGGTGGCGTCAAGCAGAGCGGAATCGGGCGCGAGAGCTCGGAGATCGGCATGGGCGAGTACATCGAGTATCACGGCATCAACTATCACAAGCCTGCGGCGCAGGCCTGAGCGCTGCGGCGGCCAAGCCGCAGCGGTCCGTGCTCCGCGGGCGAGCCTCGGCTCAGGCGTGCGGGCCGGGCGTCGCGGCCAGCAGCGGGCGGCGCCGCAGGAAGCTCGCGATGGCGCCATACGTGCGCGTGCAGGCGCGTGGCACCAGCTCGTGCAGGTTCAGATAGGCGTGGATGAGGCCCGGCATGGCGAGGTGCTCGTGCGGCACGCCGGCCTCTGCCAGCCCGCGCACGTAGGCAAGGCCTTCGTCACGCAAGGGGCAGCGCTCGGCGGTCACCACCAGGGTGGGCGGCAGGCCGACCATCGGCAGGTACAGCGGCGAGGCGTGGCGGCGGTCCTCGCCGTGCTGGAAGTAATGGTCGAAGTACCAGCGCACCTTGTCGGTGTCGAGCAGATAGCCCTGGCCGTTCTCGTCCAGCGATGGGTGCACGAGGGTGTAGTCCAGGCTGGGATAGATCAGGATCAGGCGATCGAGCCGGATGTCGGGCCGGTGGCGGGTGATGCTGGCGAGGGTGGCAGCCAGGGCGCCACCCCCGGAATCGCCTGCCAGGGCGATCGGCCCGCTGCTCGCGCAGCCGTGCGCGTCCAGCGCGGCGGGCAGGTGGCGCAGCGCCGTCAGGGCGTCGGTCAGGCCGGCGGGGTAGGGGTGTTCGGGAGCCAGGCGATAGTCGACGGATACGACGATCCGGCCGCTGGCGGCGGCCAGGCGACGGCAGATGGGATCGTAGACCTCGACGCTGCCGGCCATGTGGCCCCCGCCGTGCAGGTACAGGCAGGCGGGCTTGGCGCGCCCGGGTTCGGGGTCGTACAGCCGGGCAGGGATTTCGCCCGGACCGATGGCGATGTCCAGGACGCGGTCGATGGCCGGGCCCCGGCCGCCCAGGGTGCGGGTGAGGGCGGCCAGGCCCTTGCGGGCGGAATCCGGCGTATCGGGCACGCCGCGTCGACGGCTGTCGGCCTGGGTGTCGTTGACCTTGGCCAGCCAGTCGCGCAGGGCGGGGTCCAGGGACGGGCCGGGATGTGCGGTCTGATCGTTGGCCGCGTCGGAAGGAAACATCGTCATTGTCGGAACAAAACCAGGGCATTGCCGGTGCACAGGACACGTCCATCGTCACCGGTACAGCGGGTGTGCAGGTCGACCAGCGCCTTGTCGGCGCGCAGGCGGGTGAGGGTGACGCTGGCCGTGAGCGCTTCGCCGATGCGGGCGGGCGCGATCATGTCCAGCGACTGCTTGAGGTAATTGGTGCCGTGGCCCGGCAGGTCCTCGCCCAGCAGGCACGAGAACAGCGCGGCGATGAGCGGCTCGGGCAGTGTGGCAGGGGCATGTGACTGGCCGGCGAGGGCCGCCCAGGCCTGCACGTCGGCCGCATCGAAGCGGCGCGACAGCCGGGCGGTGTCGCCCACCGCCAGTGCGAAAAAGCGCGCGAGACCGGGCGCGGCCGACGCGGGGGCACCGGCCTGCGTCACGGCCGTGGCGGGGCCGGGGTGCGCCGCCTGCCCGGCGTGCCGGCCCGCCGCGTGGGTCGAGGCGGAGCCCGCCAGGGTGTCGGACGGGGTGGATGGCGTCGCCGCGGGGCGCTCGCCGCCCAGCACGCAGCGGCCCTGCAGGCCCAGGCGTCCGTCGGGCTTGCGCACGGCGGTGCGCAGCGTGATGCCGTTGCCGCTGTCCTCGGACTCGGGCGTCAGCTCCAGGGTCAAGGCCTCCTGGGCGTAGGACGGCGCCGGGAACATCAGGGTCTGGTGGGTGAGCGGCAGGTCGGGATAGTGCTCGGCCATCAGGGCGCGCAGGCGGCTGAAGAGCAGCATGCCGTGGGACACCGTGGCGCCAAAGGGCGTGCCGCTGGCAAAGGCGGGATCGACGTGGATCGGGTTGTGGTCGCCGCTCAGGGCCGCAAAGCCGTCGAAGTCGGCCTGGGTGAGCGTGCAGGGTTGCGCGATGCGCGCGGGCTCAAGCGTTTGCGGCATCGCGCAGCTCCTGTTTGATGACCTTGCCCAGGGCGTTGCGCGGCAGGGCATCGCGCACCTGGAACACCTTGGGGGTCTTGTAGCCGGCCAGCCGCTCGCGGCAGAACGCGCGCAGCGCGTCTTCTTGCGGGGCGGCAGCGCCGCTCGCCAGCACGATGCAGGCGTGGCCCACCTCGCCCCAGCGCGCGTCGGGGACGCCGATGACCGCGATTTCTGCCACGGCGGGGTGCTGCAGCAGGACGGCTTCGACTTCCGCCGGATACACGTTCTCGCCACCCGAGATGAACATGTCCTTCCAGCGGTCGACGATGGTGTAGTCGCCATCGGCATCGCAGCGCGCCACGTCGCCGGTGCGCAGCCAGCCGCCGTCGACGAAGGCGTCGGCGGTGGCGTCGGGACGCTGCCAGTAGCCTGGCGTCACGCCAGGGCCGCGTACCAGCAGCTCGCCGGCCTCGCCCGGCGCCACGTCGCGCCCGGCGCGATCCACGATCCGCACCTCGGTGACGAGCTGGGGGCGGCCGACCGATCCGGGCTTGGCCAGGACCTGGTCCTCGTCCAGCAGGAACACGGTGGGGCCCGTCTCGGTCATGCCCATGCCGGTGCGCACGCGGATGCCCTGATCGGCATAGCGCCGGGACACGGCCACGGGCAGCGCCGCGCCGCCACAGCCCCAGGAGCGCACGGCGGCCAGGCGCTGCGCGCAGAAATCCGGATGGGCCAGCATGGCCTGGTAGACGGCCGGCACGCCAAAGAAGATCGTCGCGCGATGAGCGAGGATGTCCAGCGCCTGCGCCGCATCGAAGCTGCGCTGCACGAGCACGGTGCCGCCCAGCAGCAGCACGGCCGACGAGTACAGGTTGATGCCCGCGGTGTGGAACATGGGCAGGACATTGAGCAGCACGTCGCGTCCGGACAGCTCCACCGCAAACCCGATGTTCAGGTGATTGGCGAACATCATCCGGAATGTCTGGATCACGCCCTTGGGCTTGCCGGTCGTGCCCGAGGTGTAGAGCAGATACCAGGGGGTGTCGGGATCGCGGTCGGGGTGGGGGGCCGGATCGGGCGCGACGGCGGCCAGGTCATCGCCATAGGCCCGGGCGCAGCGCGGCTCGCCATCGAGCGCGATGCCGAGCAGGTCCTCGCGCGGTGCCACGAGCGCGCGGGCGGTGTCGGCGAACTCGCTGCCGAAGATGAGGGCGCGCGCCTGGCAGTCGTCCAGGAGCACCGCGAGCTCGGGCGGCGCGAGGCGCCAGTTGAAGGGCACGAGGATCAGGCCGGCCTTGGCGCAGCCGAACAGCATGACGAAGAACTCGGCGCGGCTGTGGCCAAGGTAGGCGATGCGCTCGCCGGGCGCCAGACCCCAGCAGCGCGTGGCCGCGGCGGCAAAGCGCGCCGCGCGTTCATCGAGTTCGCGATAGGTGTAGCGGGTGCCGTCGGCCAGGTCTTCCAGGGCGAGGCGGTCCGGCCCGAGCCGGGCGCGTCGCGCGGTCAGATCGAACTGGTTCATGCAGGTCTCCGGTGAGGGGTCGGCCGCCCGGGGGCAGGTGCCCGCGTGCCGACCTCATGGACGGCGGCGCGCGCACTGCCGGGGGGCCGGGCAGGACTCATGGCGCAAGCTCGCTCCAGTCGAAGCGGGTGACGCGGTTGCTGATGAGCGAGAACACGTAGACGTGATTGCCGCCGGCGGCGACGAGTTCGGCGTCGAAGAGCCCGCCCGGACGCGTACCCAGGTCGGGATCGATCCAGTGGCCGCGATAGGTGGGCGCGATGAGCCCGCCCGTGCCGGGGCTGACGCCATCGGGGTTGTTCCAGGCGCGGGCGACCATGTTGAAGCCATCGGCCACGAGGAAGGCGTCCTGCGCGGGGGCATAGGCCAGCCCCGCGGGCAGGAACAGCCGCTGCGGATCCAGGCCGTCCGGGTGGTCGTAGGTGCCGCCGCCCAGGCCGAACTGGCCCACGCGCGCGCCCGTGGCGGGCGACAGCGCCTGCAGGCGCTGGTTGCGGCGATCCGTGACGTAGACGCGGTTGGCCAGCGCGACCACGCCGCCGACCTGGTCGAAGGTGCCGGCCGCGCCCTGGTGGTAGAAGTTCGTGCCCAGGCTCCAGCTGCCGCCCAGGTCCGTGCCCTTGCTGGCATCGGGGCCGCCGCTGTGCCACACCCGCGTGAGCGTGCCACTGGCGGCGTTGTAGTCGAAGCGCCAGGCGCGATCGGCAAAGCTCGTCACGTAGATGGCGTGACGGCGTTGGGGAGCCGAGGTGGTGCGCACCGCGGCGGCCACCGGGTAGTTGCTGGTGGTGAGCCCGATGGCCGGGGCCGCCAGGCCGGTGGTGCGGTAGGTCAGGTTGAAGGTGTGGCGCAGCGTGCCGCCACCGTCATAGATGCGCAGGCTGCTGTCGCCCGTGTAGGGCCAGGGCAGGGTGATGTCCGCACCCACCAGGACGGCGACCGTGTCGCCGAAGGTGGCGTCGGTGAAGCTTGCGATGCCGGTCACGCCGATGCTGATGTCGGTGCCGCCGAAGCGTCCCTGGTAGGCGCCATTCGCGTCATAGATGTTGATGCGGGTGTTGGGCGTGTCGCTGACCAGCAGGCGGTTGGTGGCAGGCAGCCAGGCCATGCCGCTGGCCGAATGCAGCTGCCCTGGCAACGTGCGCGGGTGGCCCCAGAACTCGTGCGCGGTGGCGGTGCCCACGCCGGCGGACACCGAGCAGCGCAGCAGCGAGGTACCCGCCGAATTGGTCCAGCATTTCTTGATGCGGTTGTTGCCGCTGTCGCTGACCAGGTGCACGCGGGCATTGGTGTGGAAGGTGCCCCACGACCAGATGTTCTCGCGCTGCACGTCGCCGTCCGGGCGCACCAGCGGCACGAGGTCGTTGGGCAGCTGGAAGGCGGCGTCCTCGGTGCCGGCGCTCGTGGGCGCCCGCATCTCGACCTGGTGGATGCCCAGGCGGCCGTAGGTCCAGGTCGCCTGGGCGTCGGCCGAGCCGCTCGCGCGGTAGCGCACGGGCTGCGGCTCGTTGACGGCGGCGAGGTTGGTCAGGCGCAGCACGCGGCCGTTGTAGGTGTCCGCAATGTACAGATTGCCCTGGGCATCCGTGCGCACGCCACGGGGGCGCTTGAGGTGATCCACATTGCCGCTGGCGTCGCGGAACCTGCCGATCGTGTCGAGCAGGGTCAGCTCGCCCGTCTGGGCGTTCAGGGTGTAGATCTTGACGCGGTTGTTGCCATTGTCCGCGACGTACACGAAGGTCGCGCCGGAGGGCGCGCGGAAGTAGGTCACGCCCTGCGGGATGCGAAAGCCGTCGCGTTTTGACGGCGCGCTCGCGTAATCGTCGTAGTTGGCCGACGGCGTGCCGTAGTTCTTGTCGATGCCGCGGATGATGGGGCCGGCGCCCACGGGCTTGCCGGCGGCGTCCTGCACGCCCAGCGTCTGGACCAGGGTGGCCTGGTAGGCGCTGTCCGGCTGCAGGCGAAACACCTTCACGCGGTGGTTGAACTCGTCCGCGACGATCATGAAGCCTTGCGGCGTGACCACGACGTTGCGCGGCAGCTGCAGCTGGCTGCCGCCGCCCTGGCCCTTGGTGCCGAACGAGGTTACGTAGCGAAAGGCATCGGGGTCGCTGTCGACGGTGCGGTAGAAGTGGATCTGGTGCCGGCCGACGTCGTTGACGTACAGGCCGGCCAGCCGGTCATCGTCGGCCTCGCTGCGCGACAGGAAGGCGATGCCCAGCGGCGCGCGGATGGTGGGCACCGCCGCGGCGGGACTGTCGGGCGCGCGCAGCGTGTCCGCGTCGTCGAGCATGCCGATCGCGCGGCCATCCAGGTCCAGGACGCGGATGCGGTGATCCCCCATGTCGGCGACGTACACCCGGGTGCCGGCGGGCCCCTGCGCCAGCGTGTCCGCATCGTAGGTGACGGTGGTGGGGGTGTTGAACTGGTAGCGCTGGTGCGCCACCTGGCCGGCGAGCTCGGCACTGCGGTCTTCATCGGCGAACGTCTGCGCGGCGTGCGCCGCAGGCGCACCCAGTGCCACCAGCGCTGCGGCGAGCAGCGCGCTCCATCGGGTCTTCCACAGCATCGGCGTGTCTCCTTGTCGGTGTTGTCGCCACGGCGCGTTCGGCGCCGCCGTCAGGCTCTGGTGATGCCGAGGAAGTCCGCCATGCCGCGGTCCGCTTCGGCGGTGGCAATCTGCGCGAGGAAATGCGTGAGCTCGGCGTCCAGGCCGCGCGCCACGACGACCGGATCCGGGCGCACCAGGGCGAGCGTGTGGCGCACGCTGCCCGGCTTGCCCGCCGCGGCCTGCGTGGCGAGCTCGCGCGCCAGCGGAGCCACGGTGCCGGAGTCGTCGGCCACGCGCTGCAGCAGCCCCAGCCGCGCGGCCTCGGCCGCGTCCAGACGCTGGTTGAGCAGCTGCACTTCGAGGGCGCGCGCGCGGCCGATGCGCTCGGGCATCAGCGCGGTCCAGCCGCCGTCGGGGCTGTAGCCCACGGCGGTGTACCAGGGCGCGAACGAGGTGCGCGGGCCGCCGACGGCGATGTCGCAGGCCAGCACCAGGCCGACCGAGCCGCCCGTCACCAGGCCCTGGACGGCCGCGACCGTGGGGCAGGGCAGGCGCAGCAGCGCCAGGATGACCGCGTTGAGCGCCCCGACCACGCGTTGCGCATACGCCTGCCGGTCCGCCTGGGGCACCGCGTAGAAGCCGCCGACGTCGCCGCCGCTGGAAAAGGACCGGCCTTCGGCGCCGAGCACCAGGGCGCGCGGCGGCGCGGCTGCCAGGCGGGTGAGTTCCGCCGCCAGGGCCTCGAGCAGTTCGGGGACGAGGGCGTTGTGGCGGGCGGGGCGGTTCAGGCGCAGCTCGACGATGCCGTCGTGCTCGGTGCGCAGCACGAGCGCCGCGTCCTCGGCGCGCGGGCGGGCCGGGGTGTCGGTCGTCATGCCTTGTCCTTGCCATCCAGGGCCAGGCCGTGGCGAAACAGCTCGCTCATGGTGGCCACCACCTCGTCGATGTCGATGTCCTGTTCCCAGATCGCAAAGCGCAGCCCGAGGAAGTTGGCCATGCCCATGAGCGCCCAGACACGAACCTCGTCGTTGCCCGGGCGTACTTCGCCCTTGCGGGTCGCATCGGCCAGCATGCGCAGGTAGCCGCGCCCGAAGGCTTCGTAGTACTCGCGGTAGATGGACTCGTCGACGAACTGGGCCTCCTGCAGCACCCGGTACAGCGACGGATGCTCGGCCAGGTACTTCAGGAACGCACGCAGGCCCTTTTCCTCGGCGTCCAGGCGGTCCCGCGCCTGCAAGGTTTCGGCGGCCAGGTGGGCGCGCACCTCGCGGCCCATGTCGCGCACCAGCTCGCGCAGGATCTCTTCCTTGCCGGAGAAGTAGCAGTACAGCGTGCCCTGGGCCACGCCCGCGGCGCGCGTGATGTCCGTGATGCCGGCCCGGTGGTAGCCCATCGTGCCGATGGTCTGCTCGGCGGCCTTCAGGATCTGGGCACGGGTGCGGGCCCCGCGCGCGGTCTTGGGTGCGCTGGGCGCGGTGCGGGAGGGCGCGTCGGACGTGGCGGCGGGGATGGCGGACATGAAGACAACCCAAAAGCGTGAAACATGAATCGGTAGTCAGTAAAGCTAAGCCTCTGTTGCCGGGAAGTCAACGAATGGATGTGGCGCCACCGCTAGGTGTTTTCCCTTGTGGATTGGAAGCCCCGGGCGTGGTGGAATCTGCCTCAGTGTCGATATTCCGACGTGAAAACATGACAACCCAGTCATGTTTTTCAGGCAGCCCGATGTTGCCCACCTGCATTGCGCGAGGAGACAAGCCATGAAGCGATTGCTCAGCCAGACCGCCCTGACCCTGGGCGTGCTCGCCCTGGGGACCGCCGCCCACGCCGCCGAACCCTTCCGGGTGGCGCACGTCACGGACTTCACCGGGCCGCTGTCGGCCTACGCCCAGCAATTGAGCGTGGGCATGAAGATGGGCTTCGAGTACGCCACCAAGGGCACGATGGAAGTCGCCGGGCGCAAGATCGAGATCCTGGACAAGGACAGCCAGGGCGACCCGGCCCGGGCGCGCACGATGGTGGAAGAAGCCTACGCCGAGAACGACGCGCACATGGTCGTCGGGCCCGTGGCGTCCGGCGTCGCGCTGGCCACCCTGCCGATCGCCGAGGAATACGAGCGCATCATCATGCCCGAGGGCGTGGCCGATGCCATCACCGGCGCGTCGTGGAACCGCTACGTCGTGCGGGTGGGTCGCAACTCGTCGCAGGACGCGGTCTCCAACGCCGTGGCGCTGGGCAAGCCGGGCGTGTGCGTGGCGACGATCGCCCAGGATTACGCGTTCGGGCGCGACGGCGTGGCCGCCTACAAGGAGGCCATGACGCCGACGGGCGGCCAGGTGGTGCACGAGGAATACCTGCCCACCGATGCGACCGACTTCACGGCCGCCGCGCAACGCCTCTTCGGGGCGCTCAAGGATCGCCAGGGGTGCGAGCAGGGCAAGTACATCTTCGCGATCTGGGCCGGCGCGACCAACCCGCTCGCACGCATCCAGGATCTGCAGCCCGCGCGCCACGGCATCAAGCTCGCGGCCGGTGGCAACATCCTGCCGGCCCTGGTGTCCTATGCGGACCTGGAAGGCATGGAGGGCGCGGGTTTCTATTACTTCGAGTCGCCCAGGAACGCGATGAACGACTGGCTCGTCAAGCAGCACGTCGAGCGCTACAAGGCCGCGCCGGACTTCTTCACCGCGCAGGGCTTTGCCCAGGCCATGGCGATCGTGGCCGCGCTGGAGAAGGCGGATGGATCGAGCGAGACGGATGACCTGCTCAAGGCGTTCTCGGGCCTGCGCTTCGAGACGCCCAAGGGCGAGATGCTGATCCGTCCGGAGGACCAGCAGGCGCTGCAGACCATGTACCACTTCCGCATCAAGAAGGAAGAGCGCAAGGACTGGTTCGCCGATCGCACCGTGACCGCGGGCGTGCCCGAGCTGGTGCGCGAGATCCCGCTGGAAGACATGAAGATCCCCGTCCGCAACAAGCGTTGATGGGCAGGCCGGGGCGCCGCGGCGCCCCGGCCGCACCCGCCTGCGCGCGACCCTGACCCGCGCCATGACCCCACATTCCGATCCGCCCGCCGGCACGCCGGTCCTCGAAACCCGCGACCTCACGATCCAGTTCGGCGGCCACGTCGCCGTGGACCACGTGTCGTGCGCCTTTCACGCCGGCACGCTCACCGCCATCGTCGGGCCCAACGGCGCGGGCAAGACCACCTGGTTCAACCTGATCTCGGGCCAGCTGCGCGCCTCGGCCGGCAGCGTCCACGTGTTCGGCGAAGACATCACGTCGCTGAGCGCGCCCGCCCGCGCCGACAAGGGCCTGGGCCGCGCCTTCCAGCTGACCAATCTGTTCCCCAACCTGCCGGCGCTGGAGAACGTGCGCCTGGCCGTGGCGTCGCGCTATCGCATCGGCCACGTGTTCTGGCAGACCGCGGCGCGGCGCACCGACATCCTGGAGCGCGCGGCTGCCTACCTGGCGCAGGTCAACCTGGCGCATCGCGCCGACACGCCGGTGGCCAACCTGTCGCATGGCGACCAGCGCAAGCTGGAGGTCGCGCTGATGCTGGCGCTCGAGCCCGAGGTCTTCATGTTCGACGAGCCCACCGCCGGCATGAGCGTGGACGAGGTGCCGGTCATCCTGGACCTGATCGCCGACATCAAGCGTCGACAGAACAAGGTGATCCTGCTCGTGGAACACAAGATGGACGTGGTGCGCGCCCTGGCCGATCGCATCGTGGTGCTGCACAACGGGCAACTGGTCGCCGATGGCGAGCCCGCGGCGGTGATCGCCTCGCCGATCGTGCAGGAAGCCTACCTGGGCACGAGCGCGCAGGTGCCGGCATGAGCACGCCAGCGAACGCGGTCGACCCCATCCTGTCGCTCTCGGATGTGCATGCCGACATTGACCAGTACCACATCCTGCATGGCGTCGACCTGGTCGTGCCGGCCGGTGAGCTGACGGTGCTGCTGGGACGCAACGGCGCCGGCAAGAGCACGACGCTGCGCACCATCATGGGCCTGACCAAGGTGACGCGCGGCGAGCTGACGTTTCGCGGCCAGAGCATCCGCGGCGCGGCCACGCCATCGATCGCCCGACGCGGCATCGCATTCGTTCCCGAGCACATGGGCATCTTCAGCCTGCTGACGGTGCGCGAGAACCTGGTGCTGGCCGCCATTGGCGGGGCCATGGACAAGGACCGCCTGGACTGGGTGCTGCAGGTGTTCCCGCCGTTGAAGAAGTTCTGGGACCGGCCGGCGGGCAACCTGTCGGGCGGCCAGAAGCAGATGCTGGCGATCGCGCGTGCCGTGATCGAGCCGCGCGATCTGCTGCTGATCGATGAGCCGACCAAGGGCCTCGCGCCCGCCATCATCAACGACCTGGCCGACGCCTTCGAGCAGCTGAAGGCGCAGCGCGTGTCGATCCTGCTGGTGGAGCAGAACTTCAACTTCTCGCGTCGGCTGGGTCAGTCGGTCGCGGTCATGAGCGACGGGCGCATCGTGCACACCGGCCGCATGGACGACCTCGCGCGCGACGAGGGCCTGCAGCACGAGCTGCTGGGCCTCGGCCTGGGCGCGCATCAATAAGGAGGCCGACCGCATGTCCGCCATTCCGCATTCCCCTGCTGCACCGGACACGGTGTGGCGACGCCTCGCCCGCTTCCCGTCCGAGCGCCCGCATGTCTTCCTGCTGGCGGTCATGATGATCGTCCCGCTCTTTCTGATGAGCGTGAACACCTGGATCGTGCTGACCATCAGCGGCCTGGCCATGGGCTCCATGGTCTTTCTGATGGCCTCGGGCATGAGCCTGACCTTCGGCCTGATGAGCGTGCTCAACCTGGCCCACGGTGCGTTCATCTCGCTGGGTGCGTTCGTCGGCATGACCGTGCTCACGGCCTGGCTGGGCGACTATGCGCGCAGCAGCTCGGTGGCCGCCAACCTGATGGCGATCCTGCCGGCGCTGGGCCTGGGCGCGATGGTGGCGGGCCTGCTGGGCCTGGTCTTCGAGCGTCTGGTGATCCGGCCCGTGTACGGTGATCACCTCAAGCAGATCCTGGTGACGGTGGGCGGCTCCATCGTCGTGTTCGAGCTGATCGAAGTGATCTGGGGCCATCGCGAGATCCCGGTGCCGCGCCCGGAAGCGCTGCGTGGCGCGCTCATCATCGGCGGCATGGCGCTGGAAAAGTACCGCCTGGCCGCGGTGGTGGTGGGCGTGGCCGTCTATGCCATGCTGATCTGGGTCATCGAGCGCACACGCCTGGGCATCCTCATCCGCGCCGGGGTCGAAAGCCGCGAGATGGTCGAGATCCACGGCTATCGGATCCGTCTGCTGTTCCTGGGCGTGTTCGTCGCCGGCTCGGCGCTGGCCGGCCTGGGGGGCGTGCTGTGGGCCATGTACCGCGAGATCATCTTCACCCACATGGGCGACGAGTTGATGATCTCGGTCATCGTGGTCATCATCCTGGGCGGTCTGGGGTCGATCCGCGGCTGCTTCTATGGCGCGATGCTGGTCGGCCTGGTCAACCTGTACGTCGGCTACCTCGAGCCGCGCCTGGCCGCCGTGGCCACCGTGGGCCTGATGGTCGCGGTGCTGATGTGGCGCCCGCAGGGCCTCATTCCCGTCATCAAGGTGTAGGAGCCCACCATGCTGAACACCTTGCTTTCCGGTGACCTGCCGCGCAGTCGCGTGCTGGCCGTCCTGCTGGCCATCATCGTGGCGTGCCTGGCCCTGGGGCCTTTCCTCTTCGATGGCACGCGCGCCTTCGCGATGCTGGGGATGATCTGCATCTTCATCATCGTGGTCGCGTCCTATGACCTGATGCTGGGCTACACCCACATCGTGTCGTTCGCCCACACCATGTTCTTCGGCATCGGCGCCTATGGCGTGGCGATGGCGATCACGGCCTATGGCAACAGCTTTGGCGCGATCTTCATCGGCCTGGGCTGCGCCATCCTGCTCACCATCGTGCTGTCGCTGCTGCTGGGCCTGCTGTCGCTGCGGGTGAAGGCGATCTTCTTCGCCCTGGTGACGCTGGCCGTGGCCTTCGCCTTCCTGAGCCTGGTCAACCAGCTGTATACGGTGACCGGCGGCGAGGACGGCCTGCGCGTGCAGGTGCCCCGCGAACTGGGCCCGGCCTTTCGCCTGACCGATGCGACCCTGTATGGCTTCAGCATCGCGGGCTTTCTGGGCGGCCTGTTCAGCGGTGCCGGCGGCATCGCCGAGCTCGCCCGCGAGTCGGTCTTCACGGTGCGCGTCACCGGTCGCGTGCTGACCTACTACGTGGCGTTCGGCGTGGCCGTGCTGGTGTTCCTGGGACTCTTGCGGCTGGTGAATTCGCCGTTCGGGCGGGTGCTGCAGGCCATTCGCGAGAACGAGTTCCGCGCGCAGGCGCTGGGCTATCGCACAGTGCTCTACCGCACCGCGGTGGTGATCCTGTCGGCGGTGCTGGCCTGCCTGGCGGGCGCGCTGTTCGCCCTCTTCAACCGCTATGTGAATCCCGAGAACACGCTGAACTTCGAGCTCATGGTGTTCATCCTGCTGATGTGCGTCATCGGCGGCATGGGCACGCTGTACGGGTCGGTCGTGGGCGTGGCGGTGTTCCTGCTGGCGCAGAACTACCTGCAGGACGTGCTGCGCGTCATCGGCGGGCAGTTTCCGGCGGGATCCTTCCTGGCCGAACTGGCCGCGCCCGAGCGCTGGCTGCTGTGGTTCGGCCTGCTCTTCGTGCTGAGCGTGTACTTCTTCCCGGCAGGGATTGCCGGGCAACTGAGGCTGCGCGCGGCGCAGCGTCGGGCCGCCAAGTCCACCGGGTCGTCAACGACGACCACGGCCGGCACGCCCGCGGCGTCATCGACCCACTGAAGCCAGCCTGCAGGCCATGCGCGCCGCGCCTGGCCGATGCACCGCTGCAAGGATCACGGGGGCCGGCGTCTTGACGAGCCGGCCCCCGCTGCGTTCCGACCGCGCTGTCGCGTGCCGAGGGCGGGCCATGTCAGCTCGCCCCCGGCCGTGCATCAGCCGCCGCTGACCTGCCTGGCCAGCGCATCGCGCCGGCGATCCCGTTCGGCTTGTGCTTCGGCACGCTGCTCGCGCAGCGTGGCGATGCGGGTCTCCTGGGTTTCCAGCATGCCGAGGTAGCGTTGGCCCAGGCTGCTGTCGGGCGGCACGGCGCCCAGGTTTTCGCGCACGCGGGCCTGGTCGGCGGTGGCTTCCTCGATCTGCGTGCCCAGGGCGTCCAGCTGGCGCTGCGCCTGGGCCAGGCTGCGGCGGGCGGCGGCAAGCTCGGTCAGGGTCTTGCGCGTGGCGTCGTCCGCCGCCGCGCCCGACCAGCGCATCAGCACGTCTTCGTCCGCGGAGACCAGCGCCACCGTGGTGGCCTGGGTGCGCTCGGCCACGGCCTCGACATTGACGCTGCCCCCGGCCGGCACCTCGGCGCGCAGACGGTGATGCGTGGGGGTGTCGCCCGTGCTGGCAAGCGAGGCGAAGCGCCAGCCGTTCTGGCGCGGATGCTCGATCACGACGACGCGCGGGGCATCGGCCGCGCCGTCGATGGCGTAGGTGGTCGTGCGGCGCAGCAGCCGGTTGGCATGCAGGACGCCGTCGGCGATGCGCACGTCACTGACCTGCTCCTGCGGGGCGGTGGTGGTCGTGATCGTGACCTTGCGGTCTTCGGCGAAGCTGGCCAGCCGCGACTCCCCGGCGGGCACGCCGGCCAGCTGGGCGTCCCCGGCGTGGCCTTCGGCGCCGTCGTACACCGTCAGGATGCCCGGGGGCAGGCTGGTGCCGGTGGCGTTTTCCAGCATGACGGCAGCCACCGGGTGGACGCTGCGGCGCTCGGGCTGAAACACCGACAGCCGTTCGCCCGGCACGCGTGCATCGATGAAAGGCACGGACAGGGTCTGCCCGGCAGGCAGGCTGACCGGACGCGGCAGCTGGAAGCTGGCGAGCGTCTCGCCCTCGCGCGCGACGGCAGCGTCGGCGGGAGCGGACGGGGCCGGCGGCGGGGGCGCGGCCGACTCCGCCATCATCGGGGCGGCCATGGCCTGGCGGGCCACGGCCGGTGCGGCGTCCGCGCGAGCCTGTTGGGGGCGCGCGCCGGTATCGTCGCGTCGCGTCGGCGCGGTGGCACCCGCCTCGACCGGAATGTCCGGACGTTCGTGCCAATAGCGCTGGTGCAGGCGTTGCGACAGCATGACGGGCGCGCCGGACACGAGCGTGATGTCGACGTCCTGCCAGTCTTCACCGGTCGCGTTCTCCAGCACCGCCCAGCCTTGCAGGCGGACCTGGCCATCGGTGTCGGTCAGCAGCCGGTAGGCCGTCTTCCAGACCGGTGCGGCGACGACATAGGCGAGCTCCACCTCGCGCGGGCCCTCGCCCGGCAGGGCCACGGCGATGCGACGGCTGTCGTCGGCGCGCGCGCGGCCACTGACGGCGGCTGCCTCGCGCAGACGCTCGCGCATCGCGGCGTCCAGGATGTCCAGCGTCGTGTCGCCGCCCAGGCGCAGCACCTGGATCTGGCCGTTGTCCGCCAGCACCGACAGGGTGGGCAAGGGGGGCGGCACGCCGTCGCGCGGCGGCTCGCCCCCGGCGTCCGGATTGGCCACGCCCAGCACCACGCCTTCCACGGTGCGGCCCGAGGCCGTGGCACGCACGCGCGTGCCCGCCAGCGCGTTGGCCAGGTGCGGGACGGAACCCATCTGCTCCGGCGTGAAGGGCAGGCGGGCAAAGGTTTCCTCGACGGGCGACAGGCCATCGAGCGTGATGCCGCCCACGCCACCGGCCGGGTCGCTCACCACCAGGCTCTTCAGGATGTCGTCCACCTGGCGCAGCGGGGTGTCGAAACGCAGCGTGACCGGGCCATCCACCTGCGCCTGGCGATGGACTTCGGCCATGCCCCCGGACGACAGGGTCATGCGGCGGATGCGGCTGGAATCGACGCTGGCGGCAGGGGTCGTGGCAGCGTTGCGGTTGCCGTCCGAGGGACTGGAAGTGGCTGCGGGTGTCGCGCTGCGCGACGCAGCCGCGGCCCCGGTGCCCTCGGGCGCCGTGGATGCGCCGGTGTCGGCCGGCGCTGCACCCGTGCCGGCGCTGGCCGGCGCGGGCGCGCGTGCCCGGTCCGCCGTCGTGCCGCCACCTGCCGCAGGCGTGGTGATGGCCGCACCGGGCGTCTGCGTGGCGACGTCCTGTGCGCCGATCGCCGGCAGGCAGAATGCGAGGGCAAGACTGCCGGCGAGCGCCGTCAGGACTGAAGGAGGGGGATGTGTGCGCATGTCGGGCAAACCTGAAAAAGCTTGCCGGCGGCGGGCCGGCACCGGGTTTCGCGTCCGGCTTTGGCCTCGCCTGCGCGAAGGACGGGGGAGGGCAGTCGCCCTCCCGTGCGAAAGGAGATCAGGCGCGCGTGGCGTGCCAGGCGCCGCCGCCGTCGATGTTGCCCTTCAGGACCTTGTCTTCCAGCGTGCCGGTGTAGCGCTTGCCGTTGGCGGTGAACGTGATCTGGTTGCCCAGCATCTTGGCGTCGGAGATCTGCGCGTTGCCGAGCGTGCCGGTCAGTTCCTGGTTGATCTGCTCGAGCTTCAGGGTCTGGCCGTCGACGGTCCACGAGCCCGCCACGTTGGCCGGCACGATCCACAGCAGGGCCGTGCACCAGTTGGTGCAGCCTTCGCCGACCGTGGCTTCTTCATCCGGCGTCCAGTCGCCCATGCGGAACGAGTTGGACACGACGCGCGTGCCCGGTTCGAGCTTGAGCAGTTCGGGCTTCAGGCGCTCGTTGATCGAGGGCAGCAGGAACATCGTGATGACGTCCGCATCCGACAGGTCGAACTCGAACAGGTCGCCGGCGGCAAAGGTGGCCTTGTCGGTCACGCCCGCGGCCTTGGCGTTGCGTTCGGCCAGTGCCACCATGTCCGGGTTGTATTCGATGCCATGGGCCTTGATGCCCCGCTTGGCGGCGGTGATGACGGTGCGGCCATCGCCGGAGCCCAGATCGATCACATAGTCCTTGGGCGTGGCCTTGGCCAGATCGAGCATCTTGTCGACCAGCGCCTGCGGCGTCGGCACCCAGACCACGTCCTTGCCGGCCTGACCGACCTGCGGTTCATACTGCGCCTGGCCCGCATCCGGGGCAGCGGCCATCACGGGCGCGGCCAGCGCGGCTGCCAGCAGCGAGGCGGCGAACAGGGGCGCGGCGCGAAAGGATTTGCGGCGAAGAGCGGAAGCGATCTGCATGGGAATCTCTTGAGGTTGGCACTACGACGGGAGCACGCCTGCCCCGGCCACGCACCGACAGGCACGCGGGGTTGTCCGGGCAAGCAATCCTTTTATCACGGTGATGAACGTGAGGGTATGACCGCGCGGAGCTAGCAAGGTGCATACCATGATGAATCACAGTCATGAATCGGCGGCTGGCCAGCCTCTGGCGGTGGGGGCGCGCCGCAAGCCGGGGGCGTGCGCACGGCCGCCATCGTTGTACGATGGACAGCCCTCCGCGCGCGAGCCTGCGCCCGCGCGGGGGCTGCCCCACCCATTGACGAGACAGCCGCCCAACAGATGCCGAAAAAAGCACGCCCCAACCTCATTTTCATTCTGGCCGATGACCTCGGCTATGCCGACCTTGGCTGCACGGGCGCGCGCGATGCGGCCAACCAGCCCGTCGACGTGTCGCCCCGCCTGGACCAGCTCGCCGCGCAAGGCGTGCGCTTCACGCGCGGCTATTCGAACTCGGCCGTGTGTTCGCCCACGCGCTTCGCGCTGGCCACCGGCCGCTGGCAGTATCGGTTGCGCGGCGCTGCCGAAGAGCCCATTCCCAGCGCGCATGGCGACAAGGTGCTGGGCCTGCCGCCCTCGCATCCGTCCATGGCTTCGCTGCTGAAGGGCGCGGGCTATGCGACGGCGCTGGTGGGCAAGTGGCACCTGGGCTATCCGCCGCACTTCGGCCCGCGCCTGTCCGGCTATGACGAGTTCTATGGCTTTCACGCGGGCGGCGCGGATTACTTCGCGCATTGCGATCCGCGCGGGCGCCCGGACTTCTGGGTCAACGAAGACGAGCATCACGAAGAAGGCTATCTGACGGACCTGTTGAGCCGGCGCGCCGTGGACTTCATCGAACGCCAGAGCGCGGACAAGCCCTTCCTGCTGAGCTTGCACTACAGCGCGCCGCACTGGCCGTGGCTGACCCGCGATGACCAGGAAGAGTCGGTGCGCATCGGCGGCATGGGCAAGCATACGGATGGCGGCTCGCTCGCGGTGTACCAGCGCATGATCCACCACATGGACGAGGGCATCGGCTGGGTGCTGGACGCGCTGGAGCGCCAGGGCATGACCGAGAACACCCTGGTGGTCTTCACCAGCGACAACGGGGGCGAGCGCTTCTCCAACAACTGGCCCTTCGTCGGCCAGAAGATGGATCTGCTGGAAGGCGGGATTCGCGTGCCGCTGCTGGCGCGCTGGCCGGCGCGCATTTCGCCTGATACCGTCTCGGAGGTGCCGAACCTGACCATGGACTGGACGGCGACCTTCCTGGATGCGGCCGACGTGGCGGCGCATCCGGACTATCCGCTGGATGGGGTGACGCTGTTGCCGGCCTTTGCCGATGCGCGCTGGCTGCCCGAGCGCGATCTGTACTGGCGCATGAAGCACCGCAGCCAGCGCGCGCTGGTGCGCGGCGACTGGAAGTACCTGCAGGTCGACGGCATCGAGTATCTGTTCAACGTGACCGAGGATCCGCGCGAGCGCGCCAATCTGCGGGACCGCCAGCCGGAGCTGCTGGCCGAGCTGCGCGAGGCGTGGACCCGCTGGGACGCCAGCCTGCCGCCGATCCCGGAAGACGCCAAGGTGTCCCTGGTGTTCACGACCAAGGAACTGCCGCAGGCCACGTTCTAGGACGGGTGCGGGCCGGCAAGGCCCGCCGTGCCGCTTCCGGCGCACCCATGAAAAAGCCGCCCCGAGGGGCGGCTTTTTCACGTCGGCGTCAGCCTCAGTCTTCGAGCAGCGACAGGTCGCGCACGGCGCCCTTGTCGGCCGACATGACGAACTTGGCGTAAGCCTTCAGTGCGGCCGACACCTTGCGCGGGCGCGGCTGTGCGGGCTTCCAGCCCTTGGCGTTCTGCTCTTCGCGACGGCGCGCCAGCTCTTCGTCCGACAGCAGCACGTTGATCGTGCGGTTGGGGATGTCGATGCGGATGCGATCGCCATTGCGCACCAGGCCGATGGCGCCGCCTGCCGCCGCTTCCGGAGAACAGTGGCCGATGGACAGGCCCGAGGTGCCGCCCGAGAAACGGCCGTCGGTCAGCAGCGCGCAGGCCTTGCCCAGGCCCTTGGACTTGATGTAGCTGGTCGGGTAGAGCATTTCCTGCATGCCCGGGCCGCCCTTGGGGCCTTCGTAGCGCACGATGACGACGTCGCCTGCCTGCACCTTGTCGTTGAGGATGTTCTCGACGGCTTCGTCCTGCGATTCGGTGACGTGGGCCGAGCCTTCGAAGACCAGGATGCTGTCATCCACGCCGGCGGTCTTCACGACGCAGCCGTCCAGGGCGATGTTGCCCGTCAGCACGGCGAGGCCGCCTTCCAGCGAGAACGCATGTTCGACCGAGCGGATGCAGCCTTCGGCGCGATCCAGGTCCAGGCTGGGCCAGCGCGTGTTCTGGCTGAACGCGACCTGGGAGGGCACGCCGGCGGGGCCGGCCATGTAGAAGTGGCGCACGGCCTCGTCCTGCGTGCGCACGATGTCCCACTGGTCGAGCGCGTCCTTGAGCGTGGCCGTGTGCACGGTGGGCACGTCGGTGTGCAGGCGACCGGCGCGGTCGAGCTCGCCCAGGATGGCCATGATGCCGCCCGCGCGGTGCACGTCTTCGATGTGATATTTGTTGGTATTGGGCGCGACCTTGCACAGTTGCGGCACCACGCGCGACAGACGGTCGATGTCGTCCATGCCGAAGTCGATCTCGGCTTCGCGGGCGATGGCCAGCAGGTGCAGGATGGTGTTGGTCGAGCCGCCCATCGCGATGTCCAGCGTGATCGCGTTCTCGAAGGCCTTGAAGCCCACCGAGCGCGGCAGCACGCGTTCGTCGTCCTGTTCGTAGTACTGGCGGGCGATGTCCACGATGCGGTGGCCGGCGCGCTTGAAGAGCTGCTCGCGGTCGGCGTGGGTGGCCACCACCGTGCCGTTGCCCGGCAGGGACAGGCCCAGCGCCTCGGTCAGACAGTTCATCGAGTTGGCGGTGAACATCCCCGAGCATGAACCGCACGTCGGGCAGGCCGAACGTTCGACTTCGGCGACCTGCTCATCCGTGTACGAATCGTCGGCGGCCATCACCATGGCGTCGATCAGGTCGAGCTTCTTGATCTCGATCGTGTGCGTCTTGGGGTTGGCAAGCTTGGTCTTGCCGGCTTCCATCGGGCCACCGGACACGAACACCACCGGGATGTTCAGGCGCATCGCGGCCATCAGCATCCCCGGGGTGATCTTGTCACAGTTGGAGATGCAGACCATGGCGTCCGCACAGTGGGCGTTGACCATGTATTCGACCGAGTCCGCGATGATGTCGCGGCTGGGCAGCGAATACAGCATGCCGTCATGGCCCATGGCGATGCCATCGTCCACGGCGATGGTGTTGAACTCCTTGGCCACGCCGCCGGCGGCTTCGATTTCGCGCGCGACGAGCTGCCCCAGGTCCTTCAGGTGGACGTGGCCCGGCACGAACTGGGTGAACGAGTTCACCACCGCGATGATGGGCTTGGAGAAGTCTTCGTCTTTCATGCCGGTGGCGCGCCAGAGCGAGCGCGCGCCCGCCATGTTGCGGCCAGCGGTGGAAGTCTTTGATCGGTAAGCAGGCATGGTGGTCGTCAGAAAAATATCGCGAATAGGAAGGGGGGCCGGGAATGGCGGCCCCACGCGCCCGTACGAACAACCTTTTGAGCCGCACCGTGGGCAAACGGCTCAATTATCGCGCTTTGGCGGCTTGCGTGCAGGGAAGGCACGAAAGCGGACGTGACATGGGGTCGGGGCCGGGCGGGATCGGGCTGTGGGTTGTTGCCTGCGCGGCTTGTCCGTAAAATAGACACAAATCTCATCAGACGGACAAGCCACTGAAGTGGCGCCTTTTCCGACAGGACATTCCGGTCCTTCGCCATCCCCGAAAGGAGACCCCGCATGACACCGTTTCGACGTCTCGCGTCGTTCGCGACCCTGGCCGCCTGTCTGGCCAGCCCCGCCCTTCACGCCGAGGGCTGGAAGCCAAGCCAGGCCGTGCGCATCGTCGTGCCCATCGTGGGCAGCACCAACGACGTCATCGCGCGCCTGGTCGCGCCGCACCTGCAGCAGGCGCTGGGGCAGCCCTTCATCGTGGAGAACAAGCCGGGGGCCGGCGGCAACATCGGCGCGGATTTCGTGGCCAAGTCCGCGCCTGACGGGCATACGCTGCTGGTCGGCTACAACGGGCCCATCGCGATCAGCAAGACGCTGTTCGACAACCTGCCCTACGACCCGCAGCGCGACTTTGCGCCGATCACGCTCGCCGTCACCTCGCCGCAATACCTGGTCGTGCATCCGGATCTGCCCGCCACGTCGGTGGCAGAGTTCGTGCAGCACGCCAAGGCCAGCCCGGGCAAGGTGTCGTACGCCTCGGTCGCGCTGGGCAGCGCGTCGCATCTGACGATGGAGATGCTGAACGAGGCGGCAGGGATCGAGACCGTCCACATCCCCTACCGGGGCGCCGCACCCGCCCTGGTGGACCTGGTGGCAGGCACGGTGGACGCGGCGTTCATGGTGCCCGGCAACGTGCAGCAGTTCATGAAGGATGGACGCCTGCGCGTGCTGGCATCGTCGGGGCGCGAGCGATTTCGGGGCACGCCGGATGTCCCCACGCTGATCGAGTCCGGCTACCCCGACTTCGTCGCGACGTCCTGGGTCGGGTTCCTCGCGCCTGCCGGCACGCCCGCCCCGGCGATCGAGCGCTACCACGCCGAGCTGACGCGCATCCTTGCCCTGCCGCAGGTGCGCCAGCAGCTGGAAGAGCTGGAATTCGACGTGGTGGCCACCACGCCGCAGGCATTCGCCGCCTGGATCGATGAGGAGATCGATCGCTGGGGCACGGTCATCCGCGACACGGGCGCGAGCAGCCAGTAGCGCGAAAGCCCCGGTACGTTGCCGTACCGGGGCGGGCCCTGCAATGGCCGGGGCGCTGCCTCAGTCGGCCAGCCCGGCAATGTCCTCACAATGCACGAGTTCTTCCTCGTCCAGGGGCTGGCCTTGCGCATCGCGGGTCATGCGCATCTGCACCCAGATGCCGTCGCCCACGTTGTCGATGACTTCGCCCTCGCTGCCGTTGCGCAGGCGCAGGCGAACGCCGTTTTCCAGGGTCATGAGATTGATCATGGCGTGCCTCTAGAAGAACATGGTCAGGTTCTTGGCCAGCAACACGTTCTGGCCAAGGTGGATTTCGCGGCGGGCGAGTTTCCAGCCGTTCGCCTCGCGACGCAGCACGTCCAGGCGCTTGCCGGCGAAGTAGTACTCCTCGTACTCGCAGCGGTTCTGGTAGATCAGGAAGCGGCTGCGCACGTGGACTTCGTCGCGACCCTCGGCGTCCTGGCCGATGGCGGTGAGCTGCACGTTGGTGACCAGGCGGCACAGGCGCGAGAGCGGCTCTTCGGCCCAGTGCACGCCGGTCAGGATCTGTTCGGCGCGCTTGGTCAGCGTCCACTTGCCTTCGTTGAACCAGCTCATGTCCTTGTCAAAGCGCGTCTTCTCGCGATCCTCGTGCTGGCCGAACTTGACGTTGAACATCATCGGCATGAAATAGACGAGGTCATCGGCCAGCGTGTCCAGCCAGGCGGCGAACTGACGGGTGTCCAGCAGCTCGGCTTCGTCGTACAGGAATTCTTCGATCTCCTGCTTGAGCGCGAAGTAGCGGGCGTCGCGCACCGGCGCAGCGGGGGTGGCGACAGGGGTGGCAGCGAGGGTGTCGGTCATGGGAGTCCTTGCAGAATCAGGGCCGGGCGGGGATGGGGCCGCCCTGGTTGGCGAAGCAGCCGACGTCGATCACGGTGCCGGAGATGGTGGCGGCTTCGTCGGACAGGAGAAAGGCGACGGCATTGGCGAGATCCGCGCCGGTGGCGACGCGCCCGGCGGCGGTGCCGGCGACCGGACGGCTGCGAAAGGCATCGACGTCACCGCCCACGCGGCCCACGCTCATGCCCGATACGATGCCGCCACCGCCAGGGATGGCCACGTTGACGCGGACGCGATCATGGAAATGGTCGTAGGCCATGGCGGTGCTCAGGGCCAGCACGGCACCCTTGCTGGCGGCGTAGGCCGCCATGTTGGGCTTGCCGTAGCCTGCGCCCGAGCCGATGTTCACGATCGCGCCACCGCCTTGCCTGCGCATGACCGGGATCACGGCCCGACTCGTCAGGTAGGCACCCTTCACGTTGACGTCGAAAATCCGCGAGAACAGGTCCGGCGCGGTGTCCAGCACCGTGCCCAGGGGGCCGATGGCTGCATTGTTGACCAGGCCATCGATGCGACCGTGGGCGTCCAGGGCGGTCTGCACCACCCGGGCGACGTCGTCTTCGCGGGAGACGTCAGCCTCGAGCACGATCACGCGGTCGGCCACGCCGGCCTCGCGCAGCGCCGCCTGCAGAGCGTCGAACCCGGCCGCCGTGCTGGACACCTGGGGCTGGCCCAGGCCGAACGCCACGACCCGGTGGCCACGCCGGGCCAGGGTGATGGTGATGGCTTCTCCCAGCCCGAAGGTGCCGCCCGTGACGAGGGTCACGGGTCCCGTGCTGGCGGCGCTCATTCGGCAAAGCTCGCCGGGCCGGCGTCATGGCGACCGAGCAGCGTGTCCCAGTCGGCGCCATTCATGTAGTCGCGCCAGCGGCGGTAGTACTGGCGCGGGTTTTCTTCGCTGACCTGCAGGCTGACGTTGCCCGGCACCGGCCCGTCGGTGGTGACGCGGCCCTTGGACTGCTGGTAGTTGTAGGGGTAGCGCTTGGCGATCACGCCGCGGCTGCCGGCCGTCGCGTAGTTCCAGTTCTCCATGTCGTCCTGTTCGGTCATGCCGGCAGGACCGGAATAGCGCATGTAGTAGTGGCGCAGGAAGTCCTTGACCTCCTGGGGCGCGTCCGCATCGACCAGGAAGAAGCGCCAGGCCTCGGTCGATTCCGGGCCGTGCGGATGCCACAGGCACAGGTTGCGCGGCTGCTTGCCGTGGAAGGACACGTTGGGGTAGATCGTGCCCACGAACGGCACCAGCCGGTTGCGTTCGGCACCCAGGCGGCGCTTGCGCTCTTCGTGGCAGTAGCGGAAGTACTCGGCCACGACGGGGTTGTTCTGGTAGGTATCGACGAACTCGAGGTCTTCCGGCATCAACGCGCTGTGCACGCCGTGGCCTGCGGGAAAGTTCGCCCAGACGTGCTGGGCGTGCTCCAGTTCGTTGTCGCGGCGGCCCTTGACGCCCGCTTCGGCGCTGGGGCCGATGCCGATCAGGTCCACCGAGCGGTGGCTGACGTTGTGGTACGTGTCGCCCAGGAAGTTTTCGGCAGCGAACTTCCAGTTGCAGGGGATGACCCACTTCTGCACGCCCACCAGCACCTCCGAGCCGCCTTCACGGCCGTCCCGGCAGTCCAGGGCCAGGTCCAGGTGCGCACGCGCGTCGCCCAGATAGGTCAGGAAGTCGGGGGCGTCCTTGTCCCAGCTGGCCCAGACGGTGCCCTTGTAGATCTCGAGCTTGGGCACTTCGATCAGCGACCAGTTCTCCTTTTCCAGGCAGCCTTCGTAGATGGCCTTGAACTGCGGCACGCCGAAGAGCTTGCCTTCGGTCGTGTAGCTCCAGCTGTGGTACGGGCAGGTGAAGAGCTGCGTGTTGCCGTGGTCGTACTGGCAGACCTTCATGCCGCGATGGCGGCAGGAATTCAGGAAGACATGGACCTTGTTCTTCTTGTCGCGCGTGAGGATGACCGATTCGGCGCCCATGCGGGAGGTGAAGTAGTCGCCCGGCTTGGGGATCTGGCTCTCATGGCCGACGAAGAGCCAGGCGCGCGTGAAGATCTTCTCGAGTTCTTCGTCGAACACGTCCTTGCTCGAGAAGATCTCCCGGCTGATCGTGCCGGCCTTGAGATTGATCATGTCGTTGTAGGGGGAGGCGGTAGTCATCGGCGGTCCTGTAATGAGGGGACAAGTCAGTTGAAGCGTTCGCAGAGCATGTCGCGGCGGGCAAGGCCGGCGGCCTCGGCGGCGGTGCGGCCGGCCTCCACCATCGGGGGCGGGCCGCACAGATAGGCGCGGGTACTGCGGTCCAGGCCCAGCGAGGCGATCAGGTCCGTCGCGTAGCCGGTGTGGCACGCGTCGAGCGGCGCACTCTCGGTGGCATAGCGCACCTGCAGTTCCGGCCAGCGCGCGCGGATGCGTTCGATCTCGTCGCGGGCGAAGAGGTGGGCGCCGGTGCGCACGCCCAGGAGCAGGGCGGTGGGAATGCGTCGTTCGGCATCCGAGTCGGCCAGGCGGTCCAGCATGGACAGGAACGGCGCGAGGCCGGTGCCGCCCGCGATGAAGAGGCGCGGGCGCGCCTCGCTGCGCAGGAAGAAGGCGCCATGCGGCTCGGAAAGCTCGACGGCGCTGCCCGGCGCGGCCTGCCCGGTCAGCCAGGTGGAGAACACCCCGTCGGGGACGACGCGGATGTAGAACACCAGACGCGAGTCGCCCGGCTGGTTGGCCATGGAGTACGAGCGCCAGGTGTCGCTGCCGGCGGGACGGATGCGCACGTACTGACCCGGCTGGAAGTCCAGCGCGACATCGATGTCCACGGTCAGCCGGTAGGTTTCCTCGGCGACCTGCGTGACGTCCACCACGGTGCCGGGCAGGGGCGGGGATTCTTCGGCCATGGCCTCGGCCGCCTCGTAGGGCAGCTCGATGGCGCAGGGCGCCGTCACTCGCGACACGCAGGTCAGCACCATGCCGTCGTCGCGGTCGCTGTCGGGCAGCACGGCCGGGTCGTAGTCGTCCAGTTCGAGCTCGCCGGACACCAATTGGCACGCACAGGTGCCGCACTGGCCGTTGCTGCAGTCGCTCAGCAGATGCAGGCCGGCCTGGGCCGCCGCGTCCAGCACGCTCTGGCCGGGCTCGGCCTGGACGCAACGGGTGACGCCGTCCGAGAACAGCAAGGTGACGGGAATGGTGCTCATGGGGAACTCCGAAGGACTAGTCCAGTTGAATGCCGGCGGCCTGGGCCACGCCGCGCCAGCGATCGATGTCCGTGGCGATGCGCTTGCCCAGCCCCTGCGGGTCGACCTCGCCCGGCTCCATGCCGAGCTTGCGGATCTGCGCGATGACCTCGGGGTCGGCCAGCGCCTGGCGCAGGGCGTCGGCCAGGGTGGCCTGCACGTCGGACGGCAGGCCGGCCGGTGCGACCAGCGCGCTCCAGATCGGCACGTCGTAGCCTGGTGCGTTGCTTTCGGCCACGGTGGGCACGTCGGGCAGCAGCGGCGAGCGCTCGGCCGTGGTCACGGCCAGCGCGCGCAGGCGGCCACCCTGGATCTGCGGCAAGGCGGCCGCGATGTCCACGAAGGCCACGTCGATCTCGTTGCCCATCAGGGCGGTGACGACCGGGCCCGTGCCCTTGTAGTTGATGTGGAAGAACTTCAGGCCGCTGGCGCGCGAATACAGCTCGGCGGCGAGCTGGAAGGTGGACGAGGCCACGCCATGGTTCAGGGCGCCGTCGCTGCGATCCTTGGCCACCTGGGGCAGGTCGGCCAGCGTCTGCGCGGGCGAGGCCGCATTGACCACGGCGACCAGCGGGAAGGTGCCGGCCACGCCGATGGGCGTGAAGTCCTTCACGGGGTCATAGGGCAGCTTGCGATAGACGGCGGGGTTGATGGTGAGTGCGCCGCTGGCGCCCAGGTACAGCGTGTAGCCGTCCGGTCTGGCGCGAGCCACATGCTCCGAACCGATGATGGATGCGGCGCCGGCCTTGTTCTCGACGATGAAGGGCTGCTTGAGCAGCGCCTGCAGCTTGTTGGAGACGAGCCGCGCCAGGATGTCGTTGGTGCCCCCGGGCGCGAAGGCCACGACCATCGTCACCGGCTTGTCCGGGTAGGCTGCCGCCGCGGGCAGCGCCGCACCCAGGCCCAGCGCCAGCATCAGGCCCGTACAGGTCGGGCGCCACCAGGTCATCCATCGCATCGTCGTCTCCTTTTGTCCGTATAGTGGATTGAATTATCATTATACGGACAAGCTTCCGGACCGCAAGTGGCTTGGCGAAGCTCGCCTGCCGGCCGGATACACTGTCGCCTCACGGCGGCGCCCGGTCCGGCGCCGCGCGCAGAGCGCAAGGAGAGGCGATGGAAGCGAAGGAGAAGGGCTCGGAGAACGTGCGCGCGGTCAATCGCGCGCTGGATCTGCTGCTGGCCTTCAGCCGGGACGATTTCGAGCTGACGGCGGCGCAGCTGCTGCAGCGGGTCGACCTGAGTCGCCCGACGCTCTATCGGCTGCTGTACACCCTGGAGACCAAGGGGTTCATCGTGTCCTCGGGCGACCCGCAGCGCTTTCGGCTGGGACCGGCGATCGCCAAGCTCTCGCACGTCTGGAGCGAGTCCCTGGATCTGGGCCTGCTTGCCGAGCCGATCATGCGCCGGCTGTGGACGCAGACGCGCGAGACGGTGGCGGTGTTCGTCGCGCAACAGGACATGCGCCTGTGCCTGGCGGAGATCCCCAGCCCGCAGCCGCTGAACTTCAAGCGCGGCGTGGGCTACACCGAACGCATCGCGCTGGGCGCAAGCGGCCGGGCGATCCTGGCATCCATGACCGCGCCGGGTGATGACGTCTCGCCGTATGTCGACGGCCTGGACATCGACGTGGACAGCCTGCAGCGCGAGCTGGCCCTGACGCGCAAGCGCGGTTTCGCCGTCAGCCGCAATGAACTGATCGAAGGCGCGGTCGCCGTGGCGGCGCCTTTCCATGGCCGCCAGGGCGTGGCGGGCTCGCTCGGGGTGTTCGGCCCGGCCACGCGCATGGGCGATGCCCAGATCAAGGCGCTGGGTGAGCTCATCATCCGCGAGGCGGGCGAGCTGTCACGCGCGCTGGGCGTGGACCCGGCGGGTTGAGCAAGCCGGACCGCCCTGGCCGATAGGCCGGTGCCCCCAGCGATCGCCGTCCGGGCCACGGCGCCGCGCGGCGATTCAGCGGCGGAACCGTTCGCGCACCAGGGCGCGGAACCACACCAGGGCCGGATCGCGCGCAAACCGCTCGTGCCAGCACTGCACCACGTCGTAGGTCCCCAGATCGATGGGCGGGACGTGGCAGCGCACGGCCCAGGCCGACTCCAGGCTGAGCGCCAGGGTGCGCGGAATGGTCGCCAGATAGTCGGTCTGCGAAATGAGCGGACCGAGAGACAGGAAACTTGCCACCTTGAGCGCGATGGGCGCCGCCACCGCGGGCGCCTGCAGCGCCTCGACCACCGCGCCCGCGTGCGCGGTGCTGGGCGAGGTGACCACCACGTGGCTCAGCTGGCGAAACGCGCGCGCCGTCAGCCGGCGTCCGATGCCCGGATGATCGCGGCGCGCAATGCACGCGTAGCGGGCGGTGAAGAGGGACTCGCGGCACACGCCGTCGCCGGCTGGATCCAGGTAGCCGATGCCCAGATCCGTGGTGCCCGCCGCCAGGTCCTGCACCAGCGTGGCCGCATCCGAGGGCCGCGTGCGCAAACGCATGCCGGGGGCGGCCTGCGCCAGGGCCCGAGCGAGCACCGGCAGGAACACCTGCTCACCCGTGTCGGACATGGCGATGCGCAGTTCGCGCTGACTGGTCGCCGGATCGAAGGCCGGCGCATCCAGCGAATGCGTCACGATGGCCAGCGCCGCGCTGGCGGCCTCGTACACCTCGTCGGCGCAGGGCGTGGGCGCCAGGCCCTGGGGCAGGCGCACGAACAGCGGATCGCCATAGGCATCGCGCAGCCGGCCCAGCGCCCGGCTCATGGCCGGCTGGCTCAGGCCCAGGGCGACGCCGGCGTGCGTCAGATTGCGCCGCCGGTAGATCTCGACGAAGACTTCCAGCAGGTTCAGGTCGATGCGATTGGCCAGGCGCTTGCCCATGGACGTCTCCCGATATGCGTCGTGTGCATGGTTGCATCAGAAAGCAGCATTTTACGAATGTCTGGCCGAATCCTAGGATGGCCGGCATCAACGTGGAGTGTGCAACATGTCGTCAACGCCCCGGCCCGTGCAGGCCGATGTCCCCCCCGTGTCCGCATCTGTCGTCGAGCCGACGGCCGCGCACGTCATGCTGGAAGGCTTCATGGAGTCGGGATTGCGCAAGCTGTTCTGCAACCTGGGCACCGATCACGTCAGCATCATCGAAGCCCTGGCCGCGTGGAAACGTGCGGGCCGCGAGACCCCGGAGGTGTTCCTCTGCCCGCATGAGAACGTGGCCGTGCACATGGCGGGCGGCTATGCCGCGGCGACCGGCGAGGGCCAGGCCGTGCTGGTGCACGTCGATGCGGGCACGGCGAACGCAGCCATGGCCCTGCACAACCTGCACCGCGCGCGCATTCCCGTGCTGGTGGCGGCGGGCCAGGCCCCGTACACGCTGCGTGGCGAGCTGACCGGCTCGCGCGACAACTACGTGCACTTCATGCAGGACCCGTTCGACATCGGCAGCCTGGTGCGCCCGTACGTGAAGTGGGAATACGCGGTGCAGGATGCCGTGGTGGCCAAGGAGGTCGTGCAGCGCGCCCATGCCGTGATGCACAGCGATCCGCCCGGGCCCGTCTTCCTGACACTGCCGCGCGAGACGCTGGCGCGCACGTGTGCGCCCCAGGCGGTGCGCTCGTTCCCGGCGACGCTGTACGGCGCCGTGCAGCACGGCGGACTGGACGAGGCATCGGTGCAGGCGGTGGCGCAGGCGATTGCGCAGGCCCAACGTCCGGTCGTCGTGACCGCGTACCTGGGCCGTCGCGCCCAGGCCGTGGCGGCGCTGACCGAATTGGCGGAACAATATGCCCTGCCCGTGTACGAGGTGAACCCGGGTGTCCTGAACGTGCCGCGCGACTCGACCTGCTTTGCGGGGTTCCAGGCGGATGCGGCGCTGGCCGAGGCGGATCTGGTCCTGCTGCTGGACGTGGACGTGCCCTGGCTGCCCAAGTACGCCGGCACGCTGGAGCCGCCGCACTGCATCCAGATCGATCTGGATGCGATCAAGGCCGGCCTGCCCATGTGGGGCTTTGGCGCGCACACGCGGCTGCAGGCCGATACGGCCAAGGCGCTGCCCGCGATCGGCCAGGCGCTGGCGGCCCTGCGCACGCCGGCGCTGGATGCCCGCGTCCAGGCCCGCGCCGAGCGGCTTGCGGCGCGTCGCGAGGCCGAGGCGGCGCGCGCGGCGGCCGAGCCCATGCCCTGGTCCGCCGCCCTGGCATGCGCCGCCCTGCAGCGGCGGCTCGATCCCGAGGACATCGTGGTCAACGAGGCCATCCGCAATGGGCCGGCAGTGCTGCGGCATCTGCGGCGCACGCGGGCCCACACCTATTTCGCCAATGCTGGTGGTGGCCTGGGCTTTAGCGGTGGCTTTGCCCTGGGGCTCAAGCTCGCCTGCCCGCAGGCGCGTGTGGTGCAGGTCGTGGGTGATGGCAGCTTTCATTTCTGCGCGCCGACGGCGGTGTACGCGGTGGCGCAGCAGTACCGGCTGCCGATCCTGACCGTGGTGCTGGACAACGGCGGCTGGCAGGCCGTGAAGGAGTCGGTGTTGCGCGTGCATCCGGACGGCGTGGCCGCCGCGGATGACGAATTCCAGGCGCGTCTGGAAGGCGAGGTGCGCCAGTTCGAGCAGGTCGGCGCGGCCTTCGGGGCCCATGCGGATGTGGCTGCCGACCCGGTCCAGCTGGAGGCCGCGCTGGACCGTTGCCTCGCGGCGCTGGATGGCGGGCAATCGGTCGTGCTGCGCCTCATCCTGCCCGCGCTGTGACGCGCGGCCACCCTGCAGCGAGGAGACGAACATGAGCCTGTGGGCCCAACACCACATCGAGGGACGCTGGCTGGCGTCTGAAGACGGCGCGATCGGCGAGCGCCACAATCCGGCCGATGGCAGCCTGGTCGGGCGCTTTGCCGCCGGCGGGCAGGCCGAGGCCGAGATGGCCGTGCGCGCGGCGCGGCGCGCCTTCGAGAACCCCGCATGGGCGCAGAGCCCGCGTGAGCGCCAGCGCGTGCTGCTGGCCTGGGCCGACGGCATGGAGCGCGAGGCCGAGGCCATTGCCCAGCTCCTGACCCGTGAGAACGGCAAGATACTCGCGCAATCGCGTGGGGAAGTGGGCGCCGCGATCTCGGAGATCCGCTACTACGCGGGTCTGGCACGCCATATACCGGGCCACGTCCTGGAGACCGCGCCCGGGGTGTTCTCGACCATGGTGCGCGAGCCGGCCGGCGTGGCGGGCATCATCGTGCCCTGGAACGCACCGCTGGTGCTGCTGGTGCGCTCGCTCGCGCCCGCGCTGGCGGCCGGTTGCACGGCGGTGGTCAAGCCGGCCCCTCAGACCTCGCTCGTCACCGCAGCCGCGCTGCGCAGCCTGCTCGAGCTGGCCGGCCTGCCGGCCGGCGCCGTCAACCTGGTGTTCGAGACCGGCCATGCCATTGCCACCCATCTGGCGGCATCGCGCGACGTGGATGTCATCAGCTTCACGGGCTCGAACGCCACCGGCCAGCGCATCCTGCAGACCGCTGCCGCATCGATGAAGAAGCTGTCGCTCGAGCTGGGGGGCAGGGCCTGCTGCCTGGTGTTCGAGGATGCCGATCCGCAGGCGATCGCGCCAAGGCTCGCGGCCGCCGCCATGGTGATCTCCGGCCAGCAGTGCACGGCGGCGCGCCGCGTCCTGGTGCACGCCAGCCGGTACGAGGAAATGGCCAGCGCGCTGTCGCAGGCGTTGCGCGCCATGGTGGTGGGCGAGGGCACGCAGAATGGCGTGCACATGGGCCCCTTGATCGACTCGACAGCGCATGCGGGCGTGGCCGAGCGCATCGCGGCCGCCATGGCAGGCGCGGACCGCGTGCTCGTGGAAGGCGGCCGTGGTGTCGGCGCCCTGGCGGCCGGACATTTCCTGACCCCCACGCTGATCGCGCATGAGGACGCCTCGGCCGACTTCGTGCAGGACGAGATCTTCGGCCCGCTGGTGATCCTGGAGCGCTTCGAGGACGAGCGCGGCGCCGTGGACCGGGCCAACCACAGCGAGTACGGCCTAGCGGCCAGCGTGTGGACGGCCGATGGCGCGCGTGCCCTGCGGGTGGCCCGTGCGCTGCGCGAGGGCACGGTGTGGATCAACGACCACAACCAGCTGATCGCCGAGGCCGAGACGGGCGGGTATCGCCGCAGTGGGCTGGGCCGGCTGCACGGTTACGAGGCGCTGGCCGACTTCACGGAGACCAAGCACATCTACCAGTCGGTGGGCACGGTGCCGCCGGCCTGACGTGCGCCTCCCGGCCATCCAGGGCCGGGGTGGCTGGCATCACCCATCACCCATCACACAGAGCGGCCCCGAGGCCGCCCAGGACAGGAGCAGACATGAAGATCAGGCGGATCCGCGCACGCGCCGTGCGGGTGCCCTTGCAGGTGGACGTGCCCGGGGTGGGGCAGCGCCCGGACGTGTTCGGTGCCTGCGTCGTGGAAGTGGAGACCGATACCGGGCTCGTCGGTCACGGCCTGACCGGCATCACGCAGGAAGTGGCTGTCGAGGCCATCATCAATGCGGTCATCGCACCCGCCCTGGTGGGGCGCGATCCGATGGCCCACGAGGCGCGGTGGGAGGAGATGTACTGGCTGTTGTCGCCGCGCGGGCAGACAGGCTTTGCGAGCCACGCCATGGCGGCGGTGGACATCGCCCTGTGGGACATCAAGGGCAAGCACTCGGGCGCGCCGATCTGGCAACTGCTGGGCGGCGCCCGCGCGAGCGTACCGGTGTACGCAACGTTTGGCTTTGGCTTTCTGCAGCGCGAGGAGCTGGGCGTGGCCGCGCGTGCACTGCAGGCCGACGGCTTTCGCAACCTGAAGATGGTGGTGGGCCATCGCGGCCTGCAGCAGCGCGATCACGGCCGCTCGCTCGAGACGGTGGTCGCGCAGGACATTGCACGGGTGCGCACGGTGCGCGACGCGATGGCGCCAGGCTCGCGGCTGTACATCGACGCCAACTGCAGCCTGGATGCCTTCCATGCCGAGACCCTCGCCCTGGCCGTGCGCGAGTGCGACATCGGCTTCTTCGAGGAGCCGATTGCGCAGAACGACGTCGCCGGGATGGTCCGGCTGCGTGCGCGCACGGGCATGGCCCTGGCGTGCGGGCAGGCCGAGGGACTGGCCTTCCGCTTCCGGGATCTGCTCGTCGCGGGCGCCGTCGACGTCATCCAGCCCAATGTGCTGATCGGCGGGGGCTTCACCCAGTGCCTGCGCGTGGCAGGCCTGGCCGGCGCCTTCAACGTGCCCATGGACAACGGCGGCGCGTTCCCGCTGCACAACATGCACCTGCATGGCGGTCTGTCCAATGGCGGGCAGGTCGAATGGCACCTGCCGGTGGTGGCGCTGATGCGCGCGCTCTATGGCGACTTCCCCGCTCCGGTGGACGGCCGGCTGACGCTGCCGACTGCCCCCGGGCTGGGCTTCGCCCTGAACCCCGACGCCGTGTCGCGCTACGCCACCCCCGCGCGCGCGTGATCCTGCCGGCCTGCGCGCAGACGCGGGCGGTCAACCCTGGAGACTGACATGAGAAAGCTCGCCCCGATCGCCTGCGCCTTGCTGCTGGCCACGGTCCAACTTCCGGCACACGCCGCCGCGCCCGACGAGGCGGTCTGGACCACCCAGCCCGTGCGGCTGGTCGTGCCGACGGCAGCCGGCGGCTCGCTCGACCAGCTCACCCGCGTGCTGGGCGACGAGATGACACGCCTGTCCGGACAGACCTTCATCGTCGAGAACCGCGGCGGGGGAGCGGGCGCCGTGGCTCGGCAGTACGTGGCCAACGGGTCGACCGACGGCACCTTGCTGTTCATGGGCCAGGTCCACGAGGTGACACGGGCTGCGCTGGTCGCCAACGTGCCCTCGCCCATGACGCCCGAGAACTTCGAGGCCGTCGCCATGATCGGGTCGGTGCCCAACGTGCTGGTCGTCAATCCGGAACTGCCGGTCACGACGATGGCGCAGCTGCGCGACCTGGCCAAGTCACGCGAGCGCAGCCTGGACTACGGCATCGGCAGCGTGGGCAACCTGCAGCATCTGACCGGCATCCTGTTCCAGGACCGCACCGGCCTGGATCTGGTCTCGGTGCCGTATCGCGGCAGCGCGCCGGCGATCGTGGACCTCATCGGCGGGCAGATCCAGATCCTGTTCGAGACCATGCCGGCGGCGCTGCCGCACATTCAGACCGGCAAGCTGCGCGCGTTGGCGGTGACGTCGGCGCAGCGCGCGTCGGTGCTGCCGGATGTGCCGACATTCAAGGAGGCAGGCCTGGACGGCATCGAGCTCGAAACCTGGTATGGCGTCTTCGTGAAGACGGGTACGCCTGTCGCGGTGCGCGACAGCATTGGCGCGCTGGTGTCGCGGGCCTTGCAGGCGGAGTCGGTGCGCAGGGCGTGGGCGCAGGCCGGCTTGAAGCCAGGCCCGTACCCGGTGAACGCCGCGTTTGCGCAGTTCGTGGGTGACGAGCGCCAGCGCTGGGCCGACCTCATCGCGCGCACCGGCGTGCGCGTGGAAGAGTGAACGCATGGCCGCCCGGGACGAGCAGCGTGCAGCCCAGGCCTGGGCGCGCCGGGTCTTCAGCCTTGACGACTTCGAAGGCCTGGCTCGTCGGCGGCTGCCGGCGTGCGTGTACGGCTTTGCGGCCAACGGGGCCGAGGATGGCCTGACGCTGGCCGCCAATCGGCGGGCCTTCGGGCAGGTGACCCTGGCACCGGTGGCGTTGGCCGACGTGTCGGACGTGCGGCTGGACACCCGCCTTTTCGGGCAGGATTTTGCCGCGCCCGTCGGCGTGGCGCCCATGGGTGCCGCCACGCTGTTTCGCCACCACGCCGACCTGGCGCTGGCCCGCGCGGCGCGTGGGGCAGGCCTGCCTTTCGTGCTGAGCGCAGCCTCGAGCGTGCCGCTGGAGACGGTGGCGGCGCAGGCGCCCGGCAGCTGGTATCAGGCCTACCTGCCCGGCGACACGGCGCGCATCGACAGCCTGCTCGCGCGGCTGCGCGCGGCGGCGTTCGAGGTGCTGGTGCTGACGATCGACGTCCCGGTGTCCTCCAATCGCGACAGTGATCGCCGCCGCGGCTTCGAGATCCCCTTGCGACCGACGGCCCGCCTGGCCATGGACGGTCTGCTGCATCCCCGCTGGCTGGTCGGCACGCTCGGTCGGCTGCTCGCATCGGGCGAGGCGCCCCGCCTGTGCAACATGGCAGGGGACGGCCCGGGCCCCAGCCTCTTCGCAGCGCCTGCGCCGGGTGCGCGAACCGGCCGAGATCGTTTTGCCTGGGAGCATGTGGCCCACATCCGCCGACGCTGGACGGGTCCGCTGCTGCTCAAAGGCGTGCTGTCGGCCGAGATGGCCCGGCGTGCGCAGCGCGAGGGCGTGGACGGTGTCATCGTCTCCAACCATGGCGGACGCCAGCTCGACGGTGCGCCCGCCAGCCTGGACGCCCTCATGCGCATCCGCGAGGTCGTGCCGGACCTGACGCTGGGCCTGGACGGGGGCGTGCGGCGGGGTGCGGACGTGGCCAAGGCCATGGCGCTGGGCGCAGCCTTCGTCCTGGCGGGACGTCCGTTCCTGTACGCGGCCACGGTCGGTGGCGAGGCCGGTGTGGCCCATGGCGTCAGTCTGCTGACGAGCGAACTGCGCAAGGTGCTGGCACTGCTGGGCTGCACGAGCCCGGCGCAGCTGGATGGCCGCCTGGTGTGGTCCGCACGGGGGTCGCCGTGCGCCCCGGTGGGCGATGTCGCGCCGATGGCGCCACGCTGATCCTTTGGCGATGCGCGTCCCCAGGCCCGACAGCGTCGTACAGGCCTTCTCAGGCGGTGGCCGCGACCTGGGCTCCCGCCCTGGCACCCGCGCGCGCGTAAGAGATCAGCATGGCGCACAGGCGCCGGACCTCGGCGCTCTGGTGCCGGCTTTCCTTGCAGACGATGGCGATGTCATATCGGCCCTGGCCTTCCTGCACCGGAATCGCGACGAGCTTGCCGCGCAGCAGGCTGTGCGCAAGGACCGACGCGGGCAGGCGGGCGACGCAATCCGACTGCATCAGCACCGAGACGGCATCGAACAGGGACGACGTGCAGGCGGCGATGCGCGGACGGCCCAGTCCTGCTTCGTCGAAGAGCTCGATCAGGCTCGCATCCTGCACGTTGGGGTTGAGGGCATCGCCCACGATCACCCAGTCACAGGCCATGAGCGCGTGCACCGAGGTCGCCGCGGCGGCGGGGTGGCCTGCGCGCGCGATGATGGCCGTCCTGCCGTCATAGATGACGCGCGTGTCCAGGTCCGAGGCGGAGAAGTCGCGCGGCAGGCGGATCACCGCAACGTCCAGACAATTGTCGCGCAGCTGGCGCAGCAAGTCGGTCGATGCGGACTGGTGGATGTGCAGCGCCACGTTGGGATGCGTGCGGCGAAAGTCCGCGAGCACGGCCGGCGCAAGGTACAGCGACGGGTCGATGGAGACGCCCAGCGAGATGCTGGGGCTGGCCTTGGTGCCGGCCTGCGCCAGCCAGCGCGCGGCGCGATCGGCTTCTGCCACCGTGGCGCGCGACAGGCTGAGGAAGGCCTGGCCGTCCGGCGTCAGGCTCAGCCCCTTGGCCTGGCGATCGATGATGGCGACGCCGTATTCCTGCTCGAGCTTGGCGATGCTCTTGGTCAGCCCGCCCTGCGATACCCCCAGTCCGCGCGCGGCGGATCGAAAGCCGCCATGTTCGATGACGGCGATGAAGTCGCGCAGTTGCTGCAGCGTCATGGTGGGCTGATTCCTGGAAGTGATCGCGATGCCGGCCGTCACATTGACCGTACATGACGATGTCGTGAACATGATAACTGCTGCTCGACGCTCGAGCCCTCACCTGGAAGCCATCATGCGACCGCTTCGCCACACCCTGTCCCGTCTTCTGCTGACCCTGTGCTGTAGCGTGACCGCCAGCACGGCGCTTGCCGCATCGCAACCCATCCGCCTGTTCGTGGGTTACCCGCCGGGCGGCAGCGTGGACACCGTTGCCCGGCTGCTGGCCGATCCGCTGGGCAAGGCCCTGGGCACGTCGGTGCTGGTCGAGAACCGGCCCGGGGCGGGTGGGCGCATCGCCGCTGCCGCGCTGGCCACGGGGCCCGCGGACGGCTCGATCATCATGCTGGCGCCCAATGCGCTGACCACCGTGCAGACGCTGGTGTACGCGGACCAGATCACCTACGACATGCGCCACGACTTCGCGCCGATCGCGCGCGTCGCCTCGTATCCCTTCGCCCTGTCGGTGGGGGCGGACATGCCGGTGAAGACGCCGGCGGAACTCAACACCTGGCTGCGCGCGCATCCGGCCCAGGCGATGTTCGGTTCGCCGTCCGCCGGCGGCATGGCGCACTTTGCCGGGCTGATGTACGGCAAGAACGAGAAGATCGACTGGACGCAGATTGCCTACAAGGGCGGGGCGCCCATGCTGACCAACCTCATCGGCGGCCACGTCGCCGCGGGCGTGGACACGCTCATCGATCACATCGAGCAGCATCGCGCGGGCAAGATCCGCATCCTTGGCACCTTCAGCGACACACGCTCGCCGCTGGCGCCCGATCTGCCCACGCTCCAGGAGCAGGGCATCACCGGCATGCTGCCGGTCGAGGGCTGGTTCGGTCTGTTCGCCCGCGCCGGCACGCCGCCCGCCACGCTCCAGGCCATGGACGAGGCCGTGGCAGCCATCCTGAAGGACCCGGCCTTCGTCGAGCGGCTGGGACGCATGGTGGTGCAACCCGCCTACCTCGACCGCAACGAGCTTGCGCGCGTGCAGAGCCGCGAGCTCGACGACTGGGCCGTCGTGGTGCGCGAGTCCGGATTCAAACCTGAGTGAGCGTCATGTCGATTTCTTCGCCGTTTCCCGACCACATCGCCGCCCTGGGGCCCTACGTGCCCGGGCAGTCCATCGCCACGGTGGCTCGCCGCGTCGGCCTGCCGCTCGAGGACATCGCCAAGCTGGCCTCCAACGAGAACCCGCTGGGCGCGAGTCCGCGGGTGGCCGAGGCCCTGCAGCGCGCCGCCCTGGACCTGTCGCGCTATCCGGACAATGACTGCCCCGACCTGATGGCTGCCCTGGCGGATGCCCTGGGCGTGCCCATGGACTGGCTGGTGGTGGGCGCGGGCTCGGAGAGCCTGCTCGCGGCCATCGCGACGGCGTGCCTCGCGCCCGGGCGCTCGGCCGTCTACAGCCAGTACTCGTTCCAGGCGTTTCCGAATGCCGTGCAGCGCGTTGGCGCGACGAGCCACGTCGTGGCGTCGCCCGACCTGGTGGTCGACCCGGCCGCGCTGCTGGCCGCGGTGACGGAGGACACCGCACTCGTCTATCTGGCCAACCCGGGCAATCCGACCGGCACCTACGTGGGCGCGCACGAGGTGCTGGCGATGCTCGAGCGCCTGCCCGCGCACATCACGGTGCTGCTGGACGAGGCGTACTGCGAGTTCCTCGCGCCCGCGGATGCGCCCGATGCGGTGGCCTGGGTGCGGCGCTTTCCCAACCTGGTCGTGGCGCGCACGTTTTCCAAGGCCTATGGCCTGGCCGGGTTGCGCGTGGGCTATGCCTTTGCGCAGCCGGGCCTCGCGTCCGTGCTGCGGCGCATCCGCGCGCCTTTCGCCGTCACGGACCTGGCGCAGGTGGCGGCCGTGGCCGCGTTGCAGGACCCCGAGCACCTGGCCCGCAGCGTGGCGGCCAACGCCGCGGGGCTCGCGCACTTGGGCCAGGGCCTGGACGCGCTGGGCCTGCGGCATCTGCCTTCGCATACCAACTTCGTGCTGGTGGATGTGGGCGATGGCGGCGCCGTGGCGCGCACGCTGGAAACCCACGGCCTGATCGTGCGGCCGGTGGGCGGGTATGGCCTGCCGTCATGGGTGCGCATCAGCGTGGGCACGCGCGCCGAGAATGCGCGGCTGCTGGCGGCCCTGGCCGCGGCACTGCCGGCGCGACGCACCGGGGTGGCCTGATGGGCCTGACCACGGATCCGCAGGCCATCGACGCGCGCTACCTGAGCGACTGGACGGGCGTGCGTTACGGCACGCCGGCCGGGCTCGTCGTGCCGCGGGATGCGGTCGAGCTTGCGCACTGGCTGCGTGACTGCACCGCGGCACGTCGGCCGGTTGCCGTGCAGGGTGGGCGCACTGGCGTGTCCGGTGGCGCCGCGCCCGGCGATGGCGAGTGGGTGCTGGCGCTCGAGCAGCTGGACGCCATCCACGATTTCGACGTCCATGAGGGCGTGATCGAGGTGGGCGCCGGCGCGGTGCTGGCGGATGTCCAGGCGCTGGTCGAAGCGCAGGGCTGGTACCTGCCCCTGGACCTGGGCGCACGCGGGTCCTGCCAGATCGGCGGCAATATCGCCACCAATGCGGGCGGATCCCGCGTCGTGAAGTACGGCACGATGCGCCGTTCGGTGCTGGGCGTGCAGGCCGTCCTGGCCGATGGCACGCTGACTGGACCGCCCAACCGGCTGGTCAAGAACAATGCCGGCTATGCGCTGGCCGAGCTGATCGCCGGCAGCGAGGGCACGCTGGGCGTGATCACCCGCGCCACGCTGCGCCTGGTGCCGCTGCCGCGGGCGCGGCGCACGGCGCTGCTGGCGCTGGCGTCCGACACGGCGCTGGATGCGGTGCTGGCGCGCTGCCGGGCCGCCCTGGCGGACGCCTTGTCCGCCTTCGAAGTGATGTGGCCGGACTACGTAGCGGGTGCGATCCGCGCCGGGCGCTGCCAGGATCTGCCCACGACCTTTGGCGGGCACCGCGTGGTGCTGCTCGAAGCCGATGGCATGCGGGAAGGCCATCTGGCCGATCTGCTGGAGTCCCTGCTGGAATCGCTGCTGGAAACCGGGCTGATCGTGGATGCCGTCTTGCCGCAGTCCATGCGCGAGGCCGATGCCCTGTGGGCCATCCGCGAGTCGGTGGCCGAGATCCAGGCGGGCATCCGGCCGTACGTGGGCTTCGATCTGGGCCTGCCCAGCGGGCAGCATGACGCCGTCGTCGAGCGTGCCCGGCAGGCCCTGTCGACGCATCTGCCCGACGTGCAGGCCTACTTCTTCGGGCACGCGGGTGACGGCAATCTGCACGCCCTGGTGGGACCTTGCCATGAAGCCGCCTGCCGTGAGCAGGTGGAAGACATTTTGTATGGACAATTGACGCCGATGCGCGATTCGATCACCGCGGAACATGGTGTCGGGCGCAAGCGCATCCGTCATCTGCATCGATCGCGCTCGGCCGAGGACATCGCGGTCATGCGCCGGTTGAAAGCCGCGCTGGACCCGGCCGGGATCCTGAACCCGGGGCGCGTCCTGCCACCCACCACCCCATGACGACCCACAAGAACGAGGAGACATCCATGTCCATGCTTTTTCCGCGCCCCTGGCCCTTGACCCTGTTGATGACGGCGCTGGCCGGCACGGGTGCTGCCCAGGCGGCGTCCTATCCCGAGCGTCCCATCACCCTGATCGTGCCGTTCGCGGCCGGTGCCTCGGCCGATGGCATCGCGCGGCTGGTCGGGCGCGGCGTATCCGACCGTCTGGGGCAGCCGGTGGTGGTGGAGAACCGGCCTGGCGGTGGCGGCGCGGTCGGCCTGGTCACCGTGGCGCGTGCCGCGCCGGATGGCTACACGATCGGCCTGGGCGCGACGGGTGCCATCGCCATCAATCCCCACCTGCCGGAATCCTCGACGCTCAAGCCGCTCGAGGAGCTCGCGCCGATCGCCAAGCTGGCGGACATTCCGCTGGTGCTCGTCGCAAGCAAGGCCTCGGGGCTGCAGGACCTGCAGGGCCTCATCGCGCGCGCCAAGGATGGCAAGGACGTGGTGTATGGCACGTCCGGCCAGTACACCTCGCAGCATCTGGCGGGCGAGGTGCTGGGCCGCACCCTGGGCATTCCGATGTCGGCCGTGCCCTACCGCGGCAGCAACCCGGCGGTGACCGATGTCCTGGGCAACCAGATCGATCTCGCCATCGTGGACCTGACCTCGGCCAACCCGCACATCAAGGCGAAGAACATCCAGGCACTGGGCGTGACCAGTGCCGAGCGCAGTGCGGTGGCGCCGGACATCCCCACGCTGGCCGAAGCGGGCGCCACGGGCTACGCCGCCACGGGCTGGATGGGTCTGTTCGGGCCGGTGGGCATGCCGCAGGACGTGACCGCGCGCCTGTCCGATGCCGTGCGCGAGGCGCTGGCCGAGCCGGCGGTGCGCCAGCAGATCCTCGACATGTCCGCCGAGCCCGGCTACGCCGACCCGGCAGCCTTCGGCGCCTTCACCCGGCAGGAGTCGGCGCGCTGGGCCAAGGCCATTGCCGCGGACACCAAGGCCAAACCCTGATCCCCGCATCGTTCTCTCAAGGAAATCCGCATCATGACAGTCACCGGTGGCCAGCTCCTGGCCGACGCGCTCATCCAGAACGGGGTCAGGGACCTGTTCCTGATTCCCGGCATCCAGCTCGACTGGGCCGTGGACGCCCTGCGCCAGCGCGAGGGTGAGATCACGCTGTTCGTGCCGCGTCACGAGCAGAGCACGACCTACATGGCCGACGGCTATTACCGGGCCACCGGGCGTCCCGGCGTGGCCATGGTCGTGCCCGGCCCGGGCGCGCTGAATGCGGGTGCGGGCCTGGCCACGGCCTATGCCGCCAACTCGCGGGTGCTGTTCGTCACGCCGCAGATCCACTCCACCGGCGTGGGCCGCGGCCATGGCCTGCTGCATGAGATCAAGGACCAGACCGGGTTCGTGGCGGGACTGACGAAGTCCCACGCCGTCGTCCAGGCACCGGCGCAGATGCGCGCGGACGTCGACAAGGCCTTTGCGCAGATGCAGTCGGGCCGGCCCGGCCCGGTCGGCCTGCAGATGCCGCACGACTTCCTGGAGGCGAGCGTGCAGGATGCCGGCGCGTCGCCCGCGCCCGTGCCGCCCGCGCCGCTGGCGCCGCGCGAGCAGGACTTGGCGCAGGCCGCGCAGTTGCTCAACGCGGCCCGCCTGCCCGTGCTGTACGTGGGCGGTGGCGTGCTGCATACGCCGGGCTGCACCCAGGCCGTGCAGGCCCTGGCCGAGCGCATCGGCGCCCCGGTGGTGATGAGCGACAACGGCCGCGGCGCCATGGACGACCGGCATCCGCTTGCCATGAATGCGCTGGCCGGACGCGCGGTGTTCGAGCGGGCCGACGTGGTGCTGGTCGTGGGCAGCCGCTTCATCGATGCCCTGGCGCCCGCCGCGTCCTGGCCGGCGACGGATGGGCTGCGTTTCATCCACATCAACATCGACCCGGCGGACGTGCTGGCGCCGCGCACGCCGGCGGTGTCGATCGTGAGCGATGCCTTGCCGGCGCTGCAGGGCCTGCACGAGCGCCTGACGCCGCGCCAGGCGCTCAGTGCCGCGCAGGCGCAGTCGGTCAAGGACTGGGCCCAGGCCCAGATCGACGGGATCGAACCGCAGGCGTCCTATGTCCGTGCCCTGCGCGCAGCCCTGCCGGAGGACGGCATCTTCGTGAACGAGCTGACGCAGGTCGGCTACCTGGCCCGGATCGCCTTTCCGCTGTATGGCCCGCAGACCTACATCGGCCCGGGCTACCAGGGCACGCTGGGCTATGGCTTTCCGACGGCCCTGGGCGCCGCGGTGGGCAGCGGGCGGCGCGTGCTGAGCATCACGGGCGACGGCGGCTTCGGCTGGAACCTGCAGGAGCTGGCGACCGCACGGCGCTACGACCTGCCGGTCACGCTGGTGGTGTTCAACGACGGGCACTACGGCAACGTGCGGGCCATCCAGAAGCGGCAGTTCGGCGAGGAAGTCGCGGTCAAGCTCACCAACCCGGATTTCGCGCTGCTCGCCCAGGCGTTCGGGATTCCCTTCGAATCCGTGGATTCGCCGCAGGCCCTGGAAGGCGCGGTGCGCGCGGCGGGCAAGACGGGCGGGCCGGCGATGATCGAGGTGCGCATCGGCGTCGTACCCAGCCCGTGGCATCTGCTGCGTCTGCGGCCGATGCCGGGCATGACCGGTCCTGCCGCCCCCGCCAATCCGTTGGAGGCTGCCCATGGCTGACTATCGCGAAGGGTATTGCGCGGGGCGCTTCGTGGCATCGAGCGGTGCCGCCATCCTGCCGATCATCGATCCGACGAGCGGGTCCCGGATCGGCGAGGTGCGCGGCAGCAGTCTGGCCGACGTGGATGCCGCCGTGGCAGCGGCACACGCGGCGGCGGCCGGGTGGGCCGCCACGCCCTGGCCCGTGCGCGAAGGCGTGCTGCGCGCGCTGGGTGAGGCATTGGCCGCGCGCGAGCCCGCGATCGTGGAATCGCTGGCACGCGAGATGGGTTGCCCGGTGTGGCTTGGCCGCCTGATGCAGGTGCCGATGGCCACGCGCGGCATCGGCCACGCCGCCGACGGCATGGCGCAGGTGTCGTGGGACGAGACCCTGGGCAATGGCCGCGTGGAGCGGGTGGCCGCCGGTGTCGTGGCCGCTCTCACGCCGTGGAACTTTCCGCTGCACCAGATCGTGGCCAAGGTGGCGCCGGCCCTGGCCGCGGGCTGCTGCATCGTCCTCAAGCCCAGCGAGGTGGCGCCGGGAGCGGCGCTCGCCTTCGTGCAGGCCGCCGATGCGGCGGGCGTGCCGCCCGGCGTCGTCAACCTCGTCTGGGGCGGCGCGGACGTGGGCGAACACCTGGTGCGCCATCCGGGCATCGATCACATCAGCTTCACCGGGTCGACGTCGGTGGGTCGGCGCATCATGGCCAGCGCCGCCGAACGCCTGACGCCGCTCACGCTGGAGCTGGGCGGCAAGTCGGCATGCGTCGTACTGGACGATGCGGACCTGGCGGCCATCATGCCGGCCATCGTGCGGTCCGGCCTGGCGAATTCGGGGCAGACCTGCGTAAGCCAGTCGCGCCTGATCGTGCCGCGCGCCTGGCGCGATGACGTGATATCGGCGTTTCGCCAGGCAGCGCGGGACTGGCCGCTGGGGGACCCGATGGACACGGCCACCCGACTGGGCCCGCTGGCCACGCAAGGGCAGTACGAACGCGTGCGGACGATGGTGGCGCGTGCCCTGGGCCAGGGTGCGCGCGAGGTGTCGCAGGCGCCGACGCTGCCGCCCCAGGGGTTCTTCGTGGCGCCCGTGCTGCTGGCCGACGCCGCACCGGACAGCGAGATCGTGCAGGAGGAAGTATTCGGCCCGGTCGTCGTGTTGCAGACGTACGACGACGAGGCGCAGGCCGCGGCCCTGGCCAACGGCACGGTCTATGGTCTGTCGGGCGCTGTCTGGTCGGCGGATACGGCGCGTGCGGCGGACCTGGCGCGGCAGCTGCGCACCGGGCAGGTCGTCATCAATGGCGCGGCGCAAAATCTGGCCACGCCGTTCGGGGGCTGGGGTGGCTCGGGCTTTGGCCGGGAGAACGGGCGCTTCGGCATCGAGGACCTGCTGCGTACGCGGGCACTGCACGGCCTGGCCTGAGCGGTGCGCCACCGGTCAATCGCGAGGCTTGGCCTTGCGGTTGCCGATGCGCCTGACGCCCAGCAGGCGCAGCAACGCGTTGCGTCCGGTGCGCAGCACCGGGTAGACCAGGCGGGCAGTGCGCGGTGACTGGAAGAGCCAGGCATTCACGCGGTTGAAGAGGCCCGAGCCCGTCGTCAGCAGCGAGAGCCGGTGCGCGGCGTCCGAGCCGTGGAACAGCTGATCGCCGATCTTCAGGACGATGCCTTCATCCAGGTCCAGGCCGGCTGCCGTGACCTCGTCGCGCAGCGGGCCGGGGTCGCGCGCATCGACCAGATGCAGCCGTCCGGCCACCTGCTGGAGTCTGACGTGCTGCACGTAGTGGCGGCACACGGGGCATTCGCCGTCGTAGACGAGCCAGATATCGGGGCGGGGGGCGGCAGGCATGCGCACATGATGCCCCCCCGCCGTCCCGGGCGCCAGGCGCCGCACCGCGCGGGCACGGCGCCGGATGGCGTCAGAACGTGTGGCGCATGCCGACGGACATGCCGCGCATGTCGGACCCGAAGCCATAGGGCACGACGGCGGGGATGGCCGAGAAGAGCGGCGTGCGGGCCCGGTCGTTGTTGGTGACCTGGCCATAGCTGGCGTAGACCGCCGTGCGCTTGGACAGCGGGTAGTCGTAGGCCACGCCGAACGTGGTGGACGTGCCGTCGTCCGCGTTGCGGTAATCGTAGGTGTGGCGGCTGACCTGGGCGAGGACGTGGCCGCCTGCCAGCGCCACCTTGGCGCCCAGCCAGAAGATGCGGTTGCGCTCCCAGGTGAAGGCGTGCGGGGAGGCCGTGGCCGAACCCAGCGTGGCGACGGCGCTCAGGTTGCCGAGGTCGCGGCGCGGCTTGAACTGCGAGAAGCCGGCCGAGATCACCGCCACGCCCAGGTCGTAGGCGCCGCCCAGCAGCCAGGTGGTCTGCCATTCGGGGCGGTCGGTGTCGATCAGCTGTTCACGGTTCTGGCGCGAGCGCGACAGCCCGACGTTGAGCTTGAGCGGGCCATCGGCATAGTTCAGGACGAAGCTGGCGTAGCGGCCCGTGCCCTGCGTGTTCTGGTTGCCGAACGAGGCCATGGTGTGGGCCGTGAAGGCCCCCTGCTTGAGCGTGAACAGCAGCGAGTTGTCGGCCCGGGTGCCGTTCTGGAAGGCGCCGCTGCCGGGCGCGGCGCCCACGGGCTCGTAGGTGCCCGTGACCGCGCCGCTGATGGCGCCCCAGTAGCCGCCAGGCAGCGCCATGGAGCCCACGGCCGCGTTGTTGAGCGGGGTGTACTGGCGCCCGGCCGTCAGCGACCACTGCTTGCCGGCCAGGCCTGCCAGCGCCTGGCGGCCAAAGGCGAGCCCGCCCTGGTTGAGCGTGCCGTTGTTCATGCCGATGCCCATCTCGATCTGGAACTTCGCCTGCAGGCCGTCGCCGAGGTCTTCCGTGCCGCGAAAGCCCAGGCGCGAACCCGCGGACAGGCCGGAGTCCATCCGGGTGCTGCGTTGCCTTGGCGCGAGCACCCGGGTGCCGCCGGGCAGGTCGACGCCGGCGCTTTCGGTGGTGTGCCCGACCGAGACGTCGGCCAGGCCATACAGGGTGACCGAGCTCTGGGCCTGTGCGGTGGCGCCAAGGAGGCACAGGGCGGCGAGGGTGGTGATTCTGGGGGTCATGCGTTGTCTCCGTGTTGTCGTGGATGACCAGCGTGCGGGGGCTGCCGGATGGCGGGGTCACGGTGACGACGCGCGTCGTGCAAAGGATTGACCTGCCGGCCGGTAAGTTTTCGACGCGCGGTGGGGACTGCAGAGCCGGGCGTCGAGGCCCCCGGGGTTCACGCAGCCCCAGCGGGCGGCCGCGTGATGGACGGATGACGGCAGCGCGGCCGCGATCTTTAGCGTGGCTTTGCGCGGGCTTACACTAGCCGGTTCTACCGCGTGCCCGGCCAGGTCCAGGGGCGCCCGGTCCACCGCCTACCAGGGTCTTCGTCCATGCAATTCGCTTCGCGTCTCGACAATGTCTCGACTTCCGCCATCCGGGAGTTGTTCAAGCTGCTGGGCAAGCCCGGCATCATCAGCTTTGCAGGCGGCTTCCCGGACGCGAGCCTGTTCGACGTCGAAGGACTGCGCCAGGCATCCGAGCAGGCGCTGAGCGAGAACCCGGGCGCCGCGCTGCAGTACGGCGCGACCGAGGGCTTCGAGCCGCTGCGCAGCCAGATCGCGGCCTTCATGGACCACAAGGGCGTCCAGGTGGAGCCCACCGGCCTGATCGTGACGACCGGCAGCCAGCAGGCGCTGGATCTGATCGGCAAGACGCTGATCTCGCCGGGGGACAAGGTCATCGTCGAAGGCCCGACCTTTCTTGCCACGATCCAGTGCTTTCGCCTGTACGGCGCGGACCTGGTCAGCGCCCCGGTGGATGCCGACGGCGTGCGGGTCGACGAGCTCGAGCGCCTGATCGTCGAGCACCAGCCCAAGCTCGTGTACCTGATCCCCACCTTCGGCAACCCGAGCGGCGCCACGCTGAGCGCCGAGCGCCGCCGCCGCGTGCTCGAGCTCGCGGTGCAGTACGGCACGCTCGTGGTCGAGGATGATCCCTATGGCGACCTGTACTTCGGCGAGCCGCCCCCGCCCTCGATCATGGCCCTGTCGGCCCAGGTCCCTGGCAGCCGCGAGCACCTGGTGTACTGCGGCTCGCTCAGCAAGGTGCTGAGCCCGGGCCTGCGCATCGGCTGGATGATCGGCCCGGACGAGCTGCTGGCCAAGGCCACCATGTGCAAACAATTCAGTGATGCCCACACCAGCACGTTTGCGCAGGCCACGGCCGCCAACTACCTGGCCAGCGGCCGCATGCCGCAGACGCTGGCGACCGTGCGCGCCGTGTACGCCAAGCGGCGCGACGTGATGGACGCCGCGCTGCGCCGCGAGTTGGGCGAGGCCATCACCTTCACGCGCCCGGAAGGCGGGCTGTTCTTCTGGGCGGCGCTGACGGGCGCCCATGGCGCGCTGGGCGACGCCGACGTGCTGGCGCGCCAGGCGATCGAGCAGGGCGTGGCCTTCGTGCCGGGCGCGCCGTTCTTTGCCGAGAACGCGGACCACAGCACCTTGCGCCTGAGCTTTGCCACGGCCGACGAGGCCAGGATCGAGGACGGCATCCGCCGCCTGGGCGTGGCGCTGCGCGCGGGCGCGAACTGAGGCGCAGGGGTCAGCGGCTTGAGCGGGCGCTCAGGCCGTCGCGTCGAACGGTTCGATGGCGTCGAGTTCAGCCTGGATGCTGGCGCGTGCCACATCGGCGTCGTACTGGCTTTGCAGGTTCAGCCAGAACTCCACCGATGTGCCCAGGTAGCGCGCGAGTCGCAATGCCGTATCCGCGGTGATGGCGCGATCATGCTTGATGATGGCGGCGATCCGGGTCTGTGGGACGTGGATCGCCTGCGCCAGCCGATACTGGCTCAGGCCCAGGGGCTTGAGGAATTCCTCGGCGAGGATGTCGCCGGGGGTCGGAAAAGACAAGGTGGTAGTCATGGGGGCTCTCCTGCGCGAACCGTGGCTGCACATGGCTCAGTGGTAATCGACGATCTCCACGCCCGTCGGACCTTCCTGCGTCCACACGAAGCACAGACGCCATTGGTCGTTGATCCGAATGCTGTGTTGGCCCCGACGGTCTCCTTGAAGCGCCTCGAGTCGATTGCCCGGCGGGCTTCGCAGATCCTGGAGTCGGTGCGCCGCATGGAGCATCCGCAGCTTGCGTAACGCGACGGTCGCGACGGATGACCATCGCGCCACCGGCTGCAAGGCAAACAGCCGGGCCGTGTGTTCGCAGCGGAAGGACTGGATGCTCATCGACAATGCTAACGCTTTGCGTTAGTATCGTAAAGCGTTGGTAGCGTTGTTTGCGAGGACGGCATCCGCCGCCTGGGCGTGGCGCTGCGCGCGGGCGCGAACTGAGGCGCAGGGGTCAGCGGCTGCGGCGCGGCTTGACGGGCGCGGGCATGGCGGGCCCGGTGGCGTCGGCCTGCGCGCGCTGGAATTCGTCCTGCAGGAACTCCACGCACACCCGCACCTTGGCAGAGTTGCCCAGCCGCGAGGGGTAGACGGCCCAGATGTTGGCCTCCTGGCGCCAGTCGGGCAGCACGGTGACGAGCTGGCCTGCACGCAGCAGGGGTTCGACGTCCCACCACGAACGCAGCACGATGCCCCGGCCGTCGACGGCCCATTGCACCGCGATCTCGCCGTGGTTGGTGGACAGCGGACCGGTCACCTTGACGGTGCGGGCCTGCGCGCCGCTGCCCAGGCGCCAGACGCCGAAGGGGTGATCGCGCTCCTTGATGACCAGGCAGTCGTGGTTGGCCAGCTCGTCGAGCGTGCGCGGCGTGCCGCGCTGCGCCAGGTAGGCGGGGGCGGCGCACAGGAAGCGGGTGTTGTCGGCCAGGCGGCGGGCGATGAGGTGGGGCGCGATGTCGTCGCCCACGCGCACGTCCAGATCGAAGCCTTCGCTGGCCACGTCGATCAGACGGTCAAAGACTTCCAGGCGCACCTGCAGGCCGGGATGGCGCTCGACCAGGCGCGACACGATGGGCGCCACCACCCGACGCCCGAAGCCGAAGCTGCTGCTCACGCGCAGGGAGCCGCGCGGCGAGCTGCGCGTGATGGCGACTTCCTGCATGAGCTGGTCGACATCGTCCAGCACCCGCTGCGCCCAGTGAAAGACGCGCTCGCCTTCCTCGGTGACGCTGACCCGGCGCGTCGTGCGATGCAGCAGCTTCACGCCCAGCGCTGTTTCCAGCATGCGCACCCGCTTGCTGACATAGCCCGTGGAGACGCGCAGCTCGTCGGCGGCCGCGGCAAAGCTGGTCTTGCGCGCGACGGCAAGAAACACCCGCAGATCTTCGTTGGCCGGTAGATTGAGCACGATTCGTACATGATCCGTTCACAGTGGGGCCATTGTATGCACGGTATGCGCAGTGCAGAATCGCAGCATCACATCGTAGACAGACGGATCACGCCATGAACGCTTCAGTACCCTTTCGCATCGCCACCCTCGCCGGCGACGGCATCGGCAAGGAAGTCATGCCCGAGGGCCTGCGCGTGCTGCAGGCCGCGGCGCAGCGCTTTGGCATCGCGCTGGAGATCACCGACTTCGACTGGGCGCACTGCGATTACTACGCGCAGCACGGCAAGATGATGCCCGACGACTGGAAGGCCCAACTGGGCGGGATGGACGCCATCCTGTTCGGGGCGGTGGGCTGGCCTGCCACCGTGCCCGACCACATCTCGCTGTGGGGCTCGCTGCTGAAGTTTCGCCGCGAGTTCGACCAGTACGTGAACCTGCGCCCGGTGCGCCTGTTCGAGGGCGTGCCGTGTCCGCTGGCCGGGCGCAAGCCGGGCGACATCGATTATTTCGTCGTGCGCGAGAACACCGAGGGCGAGTACACCGCGCTGGGCGGCATCATGTACGAGGGCACGGACCGCGAGATCGTGATCCAGGAGAACGTGTTCTCGCGCCATGGCGCGGACCGCGTGCTGCGCTATGCCTTCGAGCTTGCGAATCGGCGCGCGCGCAAGCGCCTGACCGTGGCCACCAAGTCCAACGGCATTGCGATCAGCATGCCCTGGTGGGATTCGCGCGCGGATGCCGTGGGCGCGGACTATCCGCAGATCGCCGTCGACAAGCAGCACATCGACATCCTGTCCGCGCGCTTCGTGCTGCAGCCCGATCGCTTCGACGTGGTGGTGGCCTCCAACCTCTTCGGTGACATCCTGTCCGACCTGGGTCCGGCCACGACCGGCACGATCGGCCTTGCGCCCTCGGCCAACCTGAACCCCGAGCGCAGCTTTCCGTCGCTGTTCGAGCCGGTGCACGGCTCGGCGCCGGACATCTACGGCCGCAACATCGCCAACCCGGTCGCCATGATCTGGTCGGCGGCCCTGATGCTGGACTTCCTGACCCACGGCGAAGGCGCCGGGCGCGCGGCGCATGACGCCATCCTGAAGGCGATCGAGGACGTGATCGCCACCGGCCCGCGCACGCCGGACCTGGGCGGCACGGCGTCGACCACCGAGATGGGCGCGGCGATCGTCGCGCGGCTGGGCTAGGGCCCACGGCTGCGGCGCGCGGCGGGCGCGCACCGGCTGGCGTCGCCGGCCCTGTCGGCGTGTCGACACGAGACAGGCCGTGACCGGCCCGGGGGCGGCACGGCGCGGCGCGCCCGGCTGGCGACCGGGGCGGCGCACGCTGCCCGCGCCCTCGGCAAGCGCGCGATCAACGCCGGTATCGTCGATCTTCTCCCCATTGAGCGCCGCGTGCGGGCGGATTAGAGTACGGCGGTCGTCCGGGCAGGGGTGCGCGCAGGCACCCGCCCATCGACCCTTCGGCCCGCGCGAACGTCCTTCCTGCGGGACCCCGCCCGCCATCCGCACGGGATATCCGCAGCAAGCTCTGTCCATGGCCATTCTCCTGACGCCTTTCCCCTGCACGGGTCATCCGGCGCGATGTCGTCTCGCGGCGGGCTGACCGGCCCGCCGCTTTCCCGCTGCAGGGCGCGGTGCGCCCGTCCCAGGAGTCTTCATGAACACGAGTGCATCACTCGGCGCCGGCGCGCGTCCGGGTTTTCTCGACAAGGAACGCACGATCGGCGGTCCGGGCTTCAATCGCTGGCTGGTGCCGCCGGCGGCGCTGGCCATCCACCTGTGCATCGGCATGGCCTATGGCTTCTCGGTGTTCTGGCTGCCGCTGTCCAAGGCCATCGGCGGCACGTCCGCGCTGGCCTGCCCGGCCGACATGAGCCTGCTCGCCGAACTCTTCACCACGTCGTGCGACTGGAAGATATCGACGATGGGCTGGATGTACACCCTGTTCTTCGTGCTGCTGGGGTGCTCGGCCGCGTTGTGGGGCGGCTGGCTCGAGCGCGCGGGGCCGCGCAAGGCGGGCGTGGTGTCCGCGCTGTGCTGGTGCGGGGGGCTGCTGGTGTCGGCGGTGGGCGTCTATCTGCACCAGATGTGGATGCTGTGGCTGGGCTCCGGCGTCATCGGCGGGATTGGCCTGGGGCTGGGCTACATCTCGCCCGTGAGCACCCTCATCAAGTGGTTCCCGGACCGTCGCGGCATGGCGACCGGCATGGCCATCATGGGGTTTGGCGGTGGCGCGCTGGTGGGCGCGCCCCTGGCCGACGTGCTGATGCGCCATTTCGCCACGCCGACGTCGCCGGGCGTGTGGCAGACCTTCCTCACGATGGCGGCCATCTACTTCGTCTTCATGATCGCCGGTGCGCTGGGCTATCGCGTGCCACCCTCGGGCTGGAAGCCCGACGGCTGGACGCCGCCCGTGTCGCAGGCCGGCAACGCCATGATCACCCAGGGCCATGTCCACGTGAAGCGCGTGTGGGGCATCCCGCAGTTCTGGCTGGTGTGGGCCGTGCTGTGCCTGAACGTGACGGCCGGCATCGGCATCATCGGCATGGCGTCGCCGCTGCTGCAGGAGGTGTTCGGCGGCCGGCTCATCAACCTCGAACGGGGGTACGCCGAGCTCGACGCCCCGCAGCTCGCGGCCATCGCCGCCATCGCCGCCGGCTTCACGGGCCTGTTGAGCCTGTTCAACATCGGCGGGCGTTTCGTGTGGGCGAGCCTGTCCGACAAGCTCGGCCGCAAGATGACCTACGGCGTGTTCTTCGTGCTCGGCTTCCTCCTGTACGCGGCGATTCCATCGTCCGGCCACGCCGGCCAGCTGGCGCTGTTCGTGGGTGCGTTCTGCATCATCCTGTCGATGTATGGCGGTGGCTTTGCCACGGTGCCGGCCTACCTCGCGGACCTGTTCGGCACGCAGATGGTGGGCGCCATCCATGGCCGCCTGCTCACCGCGTGGTCCGCGGCAGGCATCTTCGGGCCGGTGCTGGTCAACTACATCCGCGAGTACCAGCTCTCGCTGGGCGTGCCGCGCGCGCAGGTCTACGACGTCACCATGTACATCCTGGCCGGCATGCTGGTCGTGGGCTTCGTGTGCAACCTCATGATCCGGCCGGTCAACCCCCGGCACTTCATGAGCGACGAGGAGCTGGCGGTGGAAAAGGCCCTGGCGCATGACCGGGCGGCGGCTGCCGAAGTCCACGGCGAGGGCGGCGTGAGCCGCACGCCGCTGGCGCTGGTCCTCTTCGCCTGGGCCGCCGTCGGCATCCCGCTGGCGTGGGGCATTTCGATCACGCTGCAGAAAACCGCGGTGCTGTTCCGCTAGTCAGGGCGGGCGCCGGCACGGGCGCCCGAGCTGCCTCAGCTCTTGTCGGCGAGCTCGGGAAACAGCACGTCCGTGAAGCCGAAGCGGTTGAAGTCTTCGATCCGCGAGGGGTAGAGCCGCCCGATCAGGTGGTCGTACTCATGCTGCACGACACGGGCGTGAAAGCCGTGTGCGTCGCAGACGATGGGCCGGCCTTCGACGTCCACGCCGCGGTAGCGGATGCTGGCATAGCGCGGCACGATGCCGCGCAGGCCCGGGATGGACAGGCAGCCTTCCCAGCCGTCCTCCAGGGTGTCCGACAGGATCTCGATCGTCGGGTTGATGAGCGCGGTGCGCGGCACGGGCGGCGCATCGGGATAGCGCTCGCTGCTCTCGAAGCCGAAGACCATCACCTGCAGGCTGACGTCGATCTGCGGGGCCGCGAGGCCCACGCCGCCCGCGTCATCCATGGTCTCGAACATGTCCTGCACGAGGGTGCGCAGCTCGGGCGTGCCGAACGCGCCGACCGGTTCGGCCACTTGCAGGAGGACGGGGGCGCCCATGCGGACGATGTCGCGGATCATGGTGGTAAGAGTGGTGAGGACGATCCGCAGACTCTAGCAGACTCGGGTCAGGTGCCGATCGCCTGCGCGTACCACGCGGCGTATGGCGTGTTCTTTGCCAGGTGCCGGTTGTAGTCGGGCGCCCCATCGTCCCACCAGACCAGGCCGCGTTCGCCCAGGGCGTGCTTGGCGCGATCGACGTCCGCATGGGCCCGGGATTCGGCGTCGGCATCGCCCTGGCCACGCGCGGTCTTGACCGCGCGGCGCGCGTCCATCAGGGCGTGGACCAGGCGCTCGCGCTCGGCGTCGGCCAGGTGGGGGTTGGCGGCGCGCCAGAGGCGGCCGCGCACGATCAGGTAGCGACCGTCGGGGGTGGGGAGGGGGGCGGTGGACATGGACCCATTATGCCCAGCGCGCCGCCGTCCGCGCGGACTCGCCCGACCCCGTCAGGGGGGCGAGCCGCCCGCGTAGGGCATGGGCAGGAAGACGAGACTGCCATTGGGCATGATCGTCAGGCTGATGCCCACGGTCCGACATTCCGACAGCACGATGGTGTTCGTCGCATACACGCAGATGCTCTGGTCCGAGCCGGACATGGTGACGTTGGACAGCAGCATCGGGTTGCCGAAGTCCACGCCGAGCTGGTCTGCGCTCAGGCGCGTGCCGTCGGGCACGCGCTGCGGGGCGCCATTCGGATTGCGCGCGTACATCGTGTAGCTGCCGAAGACCTGCGCGGCATAGTAGGTCGGCGCGTCCAGCGTGCTGTCCACCCCGGCCGAAAAGCTCGCGACGTCGCCAGCCTCGGCCGAGCGCGCGCCGCCATCGAACACGAACGCGAAGGCGCGCTGCAGCCATTCCTTCACGACGCCGCGCCGGCCTTCGGCCGGAAAAATCCCCGCCAACGCGGTGCCAAGGGCCTTCTGTTCCGCGGCCCCGAGCCAGATCTGGTAGCGCTTGATCAGCGCGACGATGTCCGTCGAGGCCGGCCCCAGCGGCACATGGGTGATGTTCAGGCTGGCGGGAAACGCCTTGCTGACGAGGAAGGTGCCGCCCGAGCCAAGACCGATGGTCTGATCGGCGGCGTTGCGGTTGTCGCTGCGCATGCGGCTCAGCCGCCAGTCGCTGCTCGGGGGGTCTTCGAGCAGGTAGCGCTGCGTGCTCAGGGTGCGTCCGGCGTCGTCGCTCAACTGCACCGTGAACGCCCGCTTGGACGTGGCGAACTTGCAGCCGGCAAAGAGCTCGGCCGATGTTTCGCCCGCGAAGACCACCGAGGACACCTTGGCGCCGGTGACGGCGGGCCTGAGCGTGTGCGTGGTGCCGGCCATGTCGTGCGAGGGCACCAGGCCGAAGTCGCGGATGCCCGTGGCCTCCTGGTAGGCGTCCAGGAAGTCCTTCAGATGTTCGGGCCAGACGTAGCCGCGCGCGTAGGTGACGAGGTATTCCGCCGTGCGGCTGGTGTAGCGGTCGTGCCAGCAATCGCCGTCGCCGGCCGCGAAATCGACCTTGGCGCTGAACGGCGAAAAGTTGGTGAAGTGGATCACCGTGTCCGTGCCCGCCTGGGCAGAGCACGCGATCGCCAAGGAAGCGAGAAAGCCAGCCAGCGTTTTCATGCGATTTCCCGATCGTGCCGTCGCGTGGACTAGCGTTGCGCCGGCACGAAGGCCACGGCAGTGGGGTTGAGGAAGGCTTGGCCGGCGCTGCCGGCATCGCAGTCCTGCAGCGCGCCTTCGCCCGTGACGCGGCACACCGCCAGGGCGTGCGACCCGAGATTGGCGACATAGGCGCGCGTGCCATTCACCGCGACGTCGAGCGGACGGTCGAATTCGCCGTCCACCTGCGTGCGGGCGCAATCGGCCAGGGCGGCGCCCTGTGCCAGCCGGCAGGTGGTGACGCTGTTGTCATCCAGGTTGGTGACATACAGGCGCGCGTCGCTCACCGCCATGCCCGTGGGCATGCCGAAAGCGCCGCCGCCGTCGTCCAGCGTGCAGGCGCCCAGCGCGCCGCCATCGGTCAAGGCACAGACCGAGACGGCATCGTCGGGCTGATCGGCCACCAGCAGCGTGTTGCCGGACAGGGCGGTACCGGCCGGGCTGTCGAAGGTGCCCGCCGGCGCGGCCAGCACGCACGCGCCCAGCATGCCGTCCTGACCCAGGCGGCATTGCGCGATGCTGCCGTCCTCGTTGGCCGCATACAGCGAGCTGGCCGAGGCGGCCAGGCCGGTCGGCGCGGACAGGGCCTCGTCCTGGACGACACGGCAGGCATCCACGCCGGTGGCGGCCACCCGGCACACCGCGATGGTGTGATCGCCCGCGTTGGCGAAGTACGCATGCTCGCCACGCACTTCCACACTGGCGGGCGCGCGGAGTTCGGCCACGTCCTGCGTGCGGCAGACCGTGAGGTCACCCGTCGCCGTGACCGTGCACGTGTTGACGGTGCCGTCGGCATTGGCCACCAGCAGCCAGCCGTTCGCGGCTGGCGCGACGGCCGCGCCGTCGTCATCGCCGCCGCAGGCGGCCAGCGCCGCGGCCAGCAGGCCGGCGGCCAGCCAGCGGGCGCCGCCGCGCGGCGTGCAAAGCAGGCGTGGCGTCATGGTGTCACTTCCCGCCGCCGACGGACGGCATGGGCATGAACATCAGCGAGCCGTTGGGCATGACGGTCAGCTGGATGCCCACCAGGCGGCATTCGGTGATGCCGACGGTCCCCGTCTGGTAGACGCAGATCGACCGGTCATCGACATCCGGCAGGCCGCTGTTGGGCGCGATGACGGGGTTGGAGAAGTCCATGTTCAGGTCCGACGTGTCGAGCTTGCTGCCGTCGGGAACCCGGAAGTAGCCGCTTTCCTTGCCGTCGGCCAGCATGATCGGCTGCGCGTTGCCCTGGCGCTTCGAGTTGATGAAGATCACGGCACCGTCGGTGATCGAGCCCAGCACCACCGAGGTGATGGGCGCGCTCCTCGCGATCGTCAGGAATTCCGCCACGCCGACGTCACCGACCACACTGAGTCCGCGCGTCATGGCGTAGTTGAACGCCTGGCGCCAGACGTTCGGCACCACCGTGGTCGAGGACTCCGATGCGACTTCGACGAGCAGGGCCTCCAGGGCGGCGCCTTCGGCGATCGCCGCGCGGGCCGCCCACATCTGGTAGCCGAAGGACCCGAGCGAGACGGCCGTCACGACGACCGTCGTGGCCACGAGCGCGATCTCCCACGGATCGCCCTGGCCGCCACTGCCCAGGGTCAGGATCTGCGCCGTCCTGCCGGGGTCGCCCGGCACCGTGCGCTGCAGCGTCCAGGCGCCACCGGCCGGGTCGGTCAGCTCGTAGCGGTGCTGGCTCTTGATGTTGCCGCCATCATCACGCAGGGTGACGTTGAAGCCACGCCAGGAGTCGCGGTCCTTGCAGCTGTCGCGGCTGAACGGGTTCCAGCCCAGGTGGGCGTCCGTCTCGCCGGCGAACATGCCGACGGGCACGTCCTGACCGGACACGGCGGCAGCCAGCGTGAGCGACGCGTTGCCACCCATGTCGCGCACCGGCACGTCACGCAGGTCGCGCAGCCCGTAGGCCGACTTGTAGGCCGACAGATAGTCGGCAAACTTCGGGTTGGATACCGCGTTCTGGCGGTAATAGCCCTTGTACTCGCTCAGCCGCGAGCTGGTCAGCTGGTCGTACCAGCAATAACGGTCGCCGCTCGGGAAGTCCACCGTCACCTCGTAGGGCGACAGGTTGGCGAAGTTGATGATCGTATCCATCCCCGCCAGGGCTTGCGTGCTCATCAGCGCCGCCGTCAGACCGGCCGTGAGCTTCATCAGTTTGGAAGTTTTCATGGGAAGCCTTCTGGGTGTCCGTGATCAGCGGCTGGCGGGCAGGAACGCCACGCCACTGGGATAGCGCAGGGTGTCGCCGGCCTGGCCTGCGGTGCAGGCGCTCACGCGCCCGTCGTCCGCGACGTCGCATACCGCCAGCGAGTGGGAAACGAGATTGGCCACGTAGGCCTTGTTGCCGTTGACGGCGATGTCCAGCGGGGTTTCCAGGGCATCGTCGTGCTCGCTCTTGTGGCAGTCCTGCAGGCCGCCGGTGGCGCCGACCACGCAGCTCACGATCGAATCGTCGCCCTGGTTGGTGACGAAGACGCGCGAGCCGCTCGCGGTCATGCCGGTGGGCTTGTCGAACAGGCCACCCGCGTCCTGGGCGGCGCACTGCGTCAACTTGCCGTCGCCATCCGGGGTGCAGACCATGAGGTGGTCTTCGTCCTGGTCGGCGATGACGAGCCGGGCGCCCACCAGTGCCGCGCCCACGGGCTTGTCGAACACGCCGTCCGTGCTCGCCTGCGTGCAGCCGATCGGCAGGCCGCCGCCATCCAGGGTGCAGGTCGTCACGCTGGCGTCGTCATTGGTGGCGTACAGCCGCGAGCCCTGCACGACGATGCCCATCGGGGACGACAGCGCGTCGCCATGCGAGCTCGTCGCGCAGCGACCGATCCGGCCGTTGCTGGCCAGGTCGCACACCGCCAGCGTGTGATCGGCCAGGTTGCTGATGTAGGCGTGGCGCGCGGTGAGGTCGATCGCGGCCGGCGCATTCAGGCCTTCGACCCGCCGGGACTCGCAGCGCAGGACGGCACCCTTGGCATCGACGTCACACGATGCTACGGAATTGTCGCCATTGGTAACCATCAGCGTGCCCGCGCTCGTCGTCGTGCTGGATGGCGTGCCGTCGTTGTCGTCGCCGCCGCCGCACGCGACCAGGGTCAGCCCCAGTGCCGCGGCGATGACCCAGCGGCCGCCCAGCGGCAGGGGGAGCAACGTGCGCGGGCGACGCGTCGGCGCCCCGCGAAAATGCGTCGATGGAATCACGGATGTCTCGCGGCGACCGGGGTCGTAAGTGGCAAGTCGATGGCGACGATGCCGTCCCGAAAGCGCGGCCGCGTCACATTCGATAGCGCTTGGTTGGCGTTAAGAGAAACAAAATGATCTCGATCGTAACGGGAAAAATGTAAATCGTGTCAATGCTGCGATGGTCTGTCGCGCCGAAGCGACGACGGCTGCGCAAGGCTGCTGTCGAGCCGCGACGGCCCGCGAGCCGGGGCGGTGTGGCCGGGGTGGGGAGCGTGACGCCGCAGGCGGGCGGCGTCGGTGGGTGTGCAGGGTTCAGTTGCCTGACGCGGCCCACCCGGCTGGCATCGGCGTGCCGGGCGCGGTTAACGGATTGTTAAGGCAAGGCCATAAAAAGGTACGCGACACCGGTGGGGCGCAAAAACCATAATTTTTCCATCTGCCACGTCCCCCTCTTGCGCTGCCACCCGTCTCCCGGAGCCGAACCATGACGTCTTTTTCCCGCCTTTGCCGTATCGCCGCGCTGAGCGCCCTGTGCCTCGCCGCCAACGCCGCAGTGGCGCAGTCGGCGGCTCCGCTGAAAAGCGCGCTCGATCCGTCCTTCGCCCCGCAGGGCATGGTCAAGCTGGGCGGTGGCGTCCAGGGCTTCAACGCGGATCTGGGCGAAGAGCTCGCCAAGCGCCTGAACCGCAAGATCGACATCGAGGCCACCGAGTTCTCCGGCCTGCTGCCCGGCCTGAACAGCGGCAAGTACGACTTTCTGCTGGCACCCGTGACGGTCACCCCCGAGCGCGCCCGCACGCTGCTCTTCACGGAGGGCTACACCGAGACGAACTACACGTTCCTGAGCCGCAAGAGCGGCCAGCCGCTCGATGCGCTGGAGTCGCTCAAGGGCAAGTCCGTGACCGTGAACAAGGGATCCAACTACGACACCTGGGCGCGTGACAACGCCGAGAAGTACGGCTTCAAGTACGACGTGTACGGCACCAACGCGGACGCGATCCAGGCCGTGCTGTCCGGTCGTGCCGACTACAACCTGACGGGCAACACCGTGGCCGGCTGGGCCGCCAAGCAGAATCCCGCCCTGCAGACGGGCTATACGATCAAGACGGGCCTGGTCTGGGCGATTCCGTTCCGCCTGAACGACAAGGCCGGCCGCGACGCGGTCTCCAATGCGCTCAAGTGCATGAAGCTGGACGGCACGCTCGCCAAGCTCGCGACCAAGTGGTATGGCACCGAGCCGGACGCCAACAGCATCGAGCGCGTCGTCTCGCCCGGCCATGGCGTGCCCGGCACCGACAACTACGACGCGACGCCCTTCACGCCGCAGTGCGCGTGATCTCCCGCCCTTCGGTCCGCTGACACACCATGAATGCTCCCATCCTCGAACTGATCGGTCTGCGCAAATCCTACGGCGAGCTCGAAGTCCTGCGTGGCGTCGACATCCGCGTGCGCACCGGGGAGCTGGTGTGCGTCATCGGGCCGTCAGGCTCGGGCAAGAGCACGATGCTGCGCTGCTGCAACCGGCTCGAAGAGCCCACCGGCGGGCAGATCGTCATCGACGGGCAGGACGTGATGCGCTTTGACGTGGACATCAACCGCCTGCGCCAGAGCGTGGGCATGGTGTTCCAGCACTTCAACCTGTACCCACATCTGGACGTGCTCGGCAACGTCACGCTGGCCTTGCGCCGCGTGCAGAAGCTGGGCCGCGCCCAGGCCGATGCGCTGGCCCGCGAGGCGCTGGCCAAGGTGGGCCTGGCGCACAAGGCCGAGGCCTATCCGGGCCAGCTGTCGGGCGGCCAGCAGCAGCGTGTGGGCATCGCCCGGGCGATCGCGCTCAAGCCGCGCGTGATGCTGTTCGACGAGCCGACCAGCGCGCTCGATCCGGAACTGGTGGACGAGGTGCTCAGCGTCATGCGCTCGCTGCGCGACGAAGGCATGACCATGCTCGTGGTGACGCACGAGATGGCCTTCGCACATGCCGTGGCCGATCGCGTCATCTTCATGGATGGTGGCGTGGTGGCCGAGTCCGGCACGCCCACCCAGATCTTCGAGCACCCGCAGGGCGAGCGCACGCGCAGCTTCGTGGGACGCTACATGAACGGCCGGACCCGGGAGGCGCGATGAGCGAACCGGGCTCGGGCTTTTTCTTCACCTTCTTCAATGGCGAGATCGCCGCGCAGTACGCGCCGGAGATCTTCCAGGGCATGCTCGTCACGATCGGCGTGGGCATCGCCGTCGTGATCACCGGACTGGTCTGGGGCCTGGCGCTGGCCATCGTGCGCGCCACGGGCCAGGTGCTCGCGCGCCGGCTCATCATCGGCTTCTCCGACATCATCCGCTCGCTGCCACCGCTCGTCATCATCTTCCTGCTGTACTTCGGCCTGCCCACGCTGGGGCTGGACCTGTCATCCTTTACCGCCACCTGGCTGTCGCTGTCGATGGTGCTGGCGGCCTACGCGCAGGAAAGCATCTTCGCCGGTGTGGCCTCGCTGCCGCGCGGCCAGATGGAAGCCGCGCGCTCCACGGGCCTGGGCTGGTGGCCCGCCATGCGCTGGGTGATCCTGCCGCAGGCGCTGCGCCGCGCGGTGCCCCCGCTCACCAACCGGGTGATCTCCACGACCAAGAACACGGCGCTGGGCTCGGTCGTCGCGCTGGGCGAGATCCTGAGCGCCTCGCAGGCGGCGTCCGCCGTCTCGGGCAATCCGACGCCGCTCACCGTGGGCGCCTTCCTGTACCTGCTGGTCTTCCTGCCCATCGTCGTGTTCTCGCGCTGGCTGGAACGTCGCGCCGAGCAGCGCTAGCCCGCGGAGCCGCCCATGGACCTCTTCCTGCACAACTTCTTCAACCTCGATGTGTTTCGCGAGGCCTGGCCGCATCTGTTGAGCGGCTTCTGGACGACGCTGTGGCTGTCCGCCCTGGTGATCCCGCTGGGCGCGGCGGCCGGGCTGTTGCTGGCGCTGGGCCAGACGCAGTCGTCCAGCCGCTGGGTGCGCGGCGCGATCGTCGTCTACATCGACCTGTTCCGGGCCTTCCCGCCGCTGGTGCTGCTGATCTTCCTGTACTTCGGGCTGCCGTTCGTGATCGGTGACCTGCCCAAGCTGCTGGCGGTCGTCCTGGCCTTTGTACTGAACAATGCGAGCTACTTTGCCGAAGTGTTCCGTGCCGGGATCAAGACGATCCCGCAAGGCCAGATGGAGGCCGCGCGCTCGACCGGACTCACGCGCGTGCAGGCGCTGCGCGACGTCATCCTGCCTCAGGCGATCCGCAACGTGCTGCCGGACCTGCTGGGCAATTGCATCGAGATCATCAAGCTCACGGCCATCGCCAGCGTCGTCGGCATGCCCGAACTGCTGCGCTCGGCGCGCGATGTGCAGTCGCTCGTGTACAACCCGTCGCCCATCGTCCTGGCCGCGCTCATGTACCTGGCGCTGCTCTGGCCCCTGACCCGCCTGCTCGCCAGGCTCGAACACAACAACGCCCGCAAGATGGGCGCGGCCTGACATGACACAGCCCCTGGCGAGCGCCATCCCGATCCTGCACCTGGGCCCCTGGCTGGCCGCCGAGATCCAGGCCCGCATCCCCGCACCCTACGTGCTGGTGCCGGTGCACGCGCAGGCCGATCCCGAGCCGCTGGTGCAGGCTCACGGCGCCCAGGCGCGCGCCCTCATCTGCACGAGCGGCGGCCTGCCCGTGACCGAGGCGCTGCTGGCGCGCCTGCCCGCCGTCGAGCTCATCCTGAATCTGGGGGCGGGCACGGAAACGGTGGACCTGGACGCGGCGCAGCGCCGCGGCATCCTGGTGCTGACCGGGGCCGGGCTGAACGCGGTGGATGTGGCCGAGCTGGCGATGGGCCTGATGATCGCGCTCGCGCGACGCATCGTGGTCATCGATCGCGACGTGCGCGCGCTGCGCTGGGGCGCCGATGCCGTGCCGGCGCACCGCATCGCGGGCCGGCGTGCCGGCATTGCCGGCATGGGCGCCATCGGCAAGGCGCTGGCACGCCGGCTCGAGGCCTTCGACGTGACGGTGTCGTACTTCTCGCGCAACCCCGTGCCCGACGTGTCCTGGCCGCACGTGCCTGATCTGGTGGCGCTGGCCGCCGAGGTCGACTATCTCTTCATCGCCTTGCCGGGTGGCGACGCCACGCGACACATCGTGGACGCGCAGGTGCTGCGCGCCCTGGGACCCGCGGGCCACCTCATCAGCGTGGGGCGCGGCACGGCCATCGACGAGGCGGCCCTGGTGCAGGCCCTGCAGGCCGGCACGATCGCCGGCGCCGGCCTGGATGTGTTCGAGCACGAGCCCCAGGTCAGCGCGGGCCTGATCGAGAGCGACTGTACGGTGCTCACGCCACACCGCGGCGGCTTCACGGCCGAAGCCCACGAGACGGTGCTGGCGCTGACCCTGCAGCGGCTCAACGCGCACTTCGTCGGGCAATAGGCCCGCGGCGCACGCCGGGGCCGGGCTGCCCCGGGCGGGGCAGCCTGCCTGTCAGGCGGCGTAGACGGCTTCTTCCGTGCGAAAGCCCTTGACCTCGATCGGGTTGCCGAAGGGGTCGCGAAAGAACATCGTCCACTGCTCGCCGGGTTCGCCTTCGAAGCGGACCTGCGGCGGCAGCACGAAGTCGATGCCGGCGTCCTGCAGGCGCTGGGCGAGCGCCTTCCATTCGGGCAGCAGCAGGATGATGCCGAAGTGCGGCATGGGCACCAGGTGCTTGCCGACCTTGCCGGTGTCGGCGGTGGTGAACGGCGTGCCCAGGTGCATCGAGATCTGGTGGCCGAAGAAATCGTAATCGACCCAGGTCTCGGTGCTGCGGCCTTCCCGGCAGCCGAGCACGCGGCCGTAGAAGTCGCGCGCCTGATCGAGGTCGGTCACGTTGAAGGCGAAATGGAAGGCGGACAGCAATTGCATGGGGGCTCCAGGCAGAGGAAGGCGAAGCGGGACGGCGGCCGATAGCGGCCACCGTGCGCCGGATCCGGGGAAATCAGTTCAGGGCCGAGCGTAGCAGCGGCAGGTCGACGTTGCCGCCCGAGAGCACGATCACCGCGCTGCGGCCCTGCAGCGGCAGCTTGCCCGCCAGCAGCGCCGCCAGGGCCACGCTGCCGCCCGGTTCGAGCACGAGGCGCAGGTCTTCCAGGCCGAAGCGCATGGCGGTGAGCACGTCGTCGTCGGTGACGGCCACGGCGCCCGAGAGCAGCACACCGTTCACGGCATAGGGCAGTTCGGCCGGCGTGACGGCCAGCAGCGCATCGCAGATGCTGCTCGCCGAGGCCGGGTTGGTTTCGCGCCGGCCGCTTGCGAGCGAGCGCACGGTGTCGTCAAAGGCCGCGGGCTCCACCGCGATGCGGCGCGCCGCGGGGGCCAGCGCATCCAGCGCCAGGCAGCAGCCGGCCATCAAGCCGCCGCCGCCGCAGGGCGCGGCGAACAGCCCCAGGCGCTGCGCCTCGCCGGCCGGCAGGTCCTGCACGGCTTCGAGCGCGACCGTGCCCTGGGCGGCCAGCACCAGCGGATGGTCGCCCGGCGGCACGAGCGTCGCGCCCGTCTCGGCCATCAGGCGCATGCCGATGTCCTCGCGGCTTTCGGTGCGGCGATCGTAGTGCACGACGCGCGCGCCCTTGGCGAGCGCCTTGTCGACCTTGTTGCGCGGTGCGTCGATGGGCATGACGATGGTCGCGGGCACGCCCAGGGTGCTGGCGGCCCAGGCGATCGCCTGGCCGTGGTTGCCTGTCGAGTAGGCCACCACGCCGCGGCCGCGCTGCGCCTCGTCCAGCGCCAGGATGGCGTTGAAGGCGCCACGCAGCTTGAAGGAGCCCGTCAGCTGCTGGCATTCGAGCTTGAGCCAGACGTTGCCGCCGGCCCTCTCGCTCAGGCTCGCCGAGTGCACGAGCGGGGTGCGGCGCACGTGCGGCGCAATGGCGTGCGCGGCGGCCTGCACGTCGGCAAAGCGCGGCACGCGCAACCGACCGAGCAGCGTGTGCGCGATCTCCAGCGGCAGGTCCGCCGCGCGCGGGGCCGTGGCGGACATCATGCGGCTCCCGTCACCGGTTGGGTCGGCTGCCAGAGCGCAGGCTCGGTGCTGCCCACCTGGCTCGTGATGTGCGTGTAGGCTTCCAGGCGGCGGTGCTTGGCGAAGTTGAAGATCGTGCTGCGGCCCAGCTCGCACATGGCAAGGTTGCAGTCGGCCACGACGAGCTCGTCGTCCCAGCTCGTGGCCATCGCCATGACTTCGCCCTGCGGGTTGACGATGATCGAATGGCCCATCAATTCGAAGCCGTCTTCCTTGCCGGCCTTGGCCACGCCCACGCCGAAAGTCGCGTTCTGGTAGCAGCCGGCCTGGATGGACAGTTGCGAATGGAAGTTGCGCAGATGGTGCGCCTCGAAGCCGCGGTTTTCCTGGTTCACGGCGGGCGTGTTGTAGCCCAGCATGACGAGCTCGACCTGCTGCAGGCCCAGCTCGCGCCAGGCCTCGGGCCAGCGCCGGTCATTGCAGATCAGCATGCCCATGTTCACGCGCTCGACCTCGCCCACCGGCGCGCCCACGACGGGAAAGCCCAGGTTGCCGACTTCGAAGTAGCGCTTCTCCAGGTGCTGCACGTTGCGGATCCTGGAGAATTCCTTGTCGCCCGGCAGGTGCACCTTGCGGTACTTGAGCACGATCTCGCCCGAGGGCGCGATGATGACCGAGGTGTTGAAGCGGCGCTTGCGCATGATGCCGGTGTCGTCCGGCTCGTAGGCCAGCTCGGCATAGCCCAGGTAGCAGGTCAGGCCGTAGCGCCGGATGGCGTCGAACAGCGGCTGCGTGGCGGGCGAGGGCAGGGCCTCCTCGTACCAGGCGTCGGCCTCATCCAGGTCCTCGACGTACCAGCGCGGAAAGAACGTGGTCAGCGCGAGCTCCGGGAACACCACCACATTGGCGCCATGCCGATAGGCGCGTTCCAGCAGTCGGACCATGCGCGCGACGACGACGTCACGCTCCTCGTTTCGTTGGATGGGGCCCAGCTGGGCGGCGGCAACCGTGATGATGCGTGTCATAGCAAGAGCCAGAGGAAGAAGGGGAAGTCGTTCGGGGAGCGGCGAGGCGCGCTCACCAGTTGAGGAGCACGCGGCCAAGGGCCATGGAGACGGCGGCCTGGGTGGGTTCGACCACCGGCACGCCCAGGGTTGTCTGCAGATCGTCGCGAAACGCGGCCATGCCCGCGCAGCCCATGACGAGCACGTCGGCACCCCGCTCGCTGACCAGGTGCCGGCCGGCGGCCACCATGCGCGCGAAGGTCAGTTCGCGGTCCGCGAGCTCGCTGACCTGCAGGCCGATGGCGGTCTCGCCGGCGAAGCGATCGAGGATGCCCATGGCGCCATAGGCACGCAGATGGCGCGCAATGGAGGTCTGCAGGATGGCGATGACGCCGAAGCGCTGGCCCAGGCTCAGGGCGGTGAGCAGGCCGCTTTCACTGATGCCGAACACCGGCACGCCGCGCGGGGCCATCGCCTCGCGCACGGCATGCAGGCCGGGATCGCTGAAGCAGGCGATGACCACGGCAGCGCAGTCCGCCGGCAGGGCAAGGCAGCGCTGCACCAGCGGCAGGGCGGCGCCATCGACGTCCTGCTGCGTCTGGATGCCGGCCGGGCCGTCCTCGCGCGTCACGCAGACGATGCGTGGGCCGCCCGCCAGCCGCAGCGGCGCGAGCGCCGCATCGATCCCCTGCGTCACGATCCCGCTGTGATTGGGGTTGATGACATGGATGGTGCGCTGCATGGCAGGTCCGCCTGACGGTTCTCGACCTGACGACTGTACGGGAAAGCAAATGGCACACAAATTGCATAAACGTCGGTGTGAATTAACCTTTTGTTAACCCTGGTCCGATACATCATGGCCGCTTTGAATCTGCGTCAAATCGAAGTCTTTCGCGCCGTGATGACGACCGGCACCATCGCTGGCGCCTCCCAGCTGCTGTTCGTGTCCCAGCCGGCCGTCAGCCGCCTGCTGGCCCACACCGAACTGCGGATCGGCTTTCCGCTGTTCCAGCGCATCAAGGGGCGGCTCTTTGCCACGCCCGAGGCCAAGAAGCTGTTCCACGCCGTCGAACTGGTCTACGAGTCGGTGCAGCGCGTCAATCACCTGGCCAAGGACCTGGCGCTGAACCGCACGGGCATCCTGAACCTCGTGTCCAGTCCCAGCGTGGGGCAGAGCCTGATCCCGCAGGCAGTGGCGAACTTTCGCGAGGTCCACCCCGACTGCAAGGTGACCTTCGCTTGCCACAGCTACGAGCACATCCAGAAGCTGCTGCTGAGCCACCAGGCGGACCTGGGCATCATCAGCCTGCCGCTGGAACACCCCAACCTGGAGATCACGCCGCTGTGCCTGAACCGGCTGGTCTGCATCCTGCATGACAGCCATCCGCTCACGGCCAAGCAGACGCTGAGCCTGGATGATCTGTGCGCCTGGCCCATGGTGGGCTACGGCGCGGACACGCCCATGGGGCGCCTCATCGCGCGCCATTTCGAGGCGCACGGGCGCCAGCTGTCCACGGTGGTGGAGGTGGGCTCGCCGCAGAACGCGGGCAGCATGGTCGAGACGGGCATGGGGATCGCCCTGGTCGACGAATTCTCGGTGCGCAGCTGGTCCAAGGTGCGCCCCATTTCGGTGCGCCCGATCGTCGACGCACCGATATTGCAGGCCAATCTGGTGCATCTGCGCTACGAGCCGCCCGCGCAGCTCACGCGCAGCTTCATCCAGGTGCTGCGCGATCTGCTGGTCGATCATGGCTTCGAGTCGATCACCGAGGAGACCGCGGAGGCCGCCCTCGCATAACCCCGTGTTAACCACGCCCGACAAAACAGACAGCGACACCGGCCCGCGCGCGACGAACAATCCTGCAGCCGGCGACACGCTTCACAAGGAATGGGCATGAGCTTCGACCTGACGATCCGCAACGGACGCATCACCACCTCCACCGCCACGTTCGCAGCCGACATCGGCATCGTGGACGGGCGCATTGCCGCCATCGGCCCGGGCCTTGCGCCCGGTCGCCAGGACATCGATGCCGCAGGCAAGTGGGTGATGCCCGGGGGCATCGACAGCCACGTGCACATCGAGCAGGCATCCAGCACGGGCGTCATGTGCGCTGACGACTTCTACAGCGGCAGCGTGTCCGCGGCGTTTGGCGGCACCACCACCGTCATCCCGTTCGCCGCGCAGCATCGCGGCCAGCACGTGCCCGAGGTGATCGCGGATTACAGCCAGCGCGCGCGCGAGAAGGCCGTGATCGACTACGGATTCCACCTGATCCTGTCCGAAGTGACCCCGGATATGTTGGCACATGGCCTTCCCCAGGCCATTGCCGATGGCATCACGTCGTTCAAGGTCTACATGACCTACGACGCGTTGAGGATCGACGACTACCACCTGCTGGAAGTCATGGAGGCCGCCGGGCGCGAGGGCGCCATGCTGATGATCCATGCCGAGAACCACGATGTCATCCGCTGGGTGGCCCGCCGCCTGCTGGACAAGGGCCTGAAGGCGCCGAAGTTCCATGGGGTGGCGCACGATCCCCTGGCCGAATCCGAGGCCAGCGCGCGCGCCATCTCGCTCTCGCGCCTGCTGGACGTGCCGGTGCTGCTGGTGCACATCTCCGGACCCGAGGCGATCAGCCTGATCCGTGGAGCGCAGCGCCTGGGCAGCAAGGTGCATGCGGAAAGCTGCCCACAATACCTGTTCCTGACCGCCGAGGACATGGACCGCGAGGGCCTGGAGGGCGCGAAGTTCTGCTGCAGTCCGCCCGCGCGCGACGCCGCTGCGCAAGAGGCCGTGTGGCAGGGATTCCTGGATGGCACGCTGCAGGTCTACAGCTCGGACCACGCGCCGTTTCGCTTCGACACCACCGGCAAGCTGCCCAAGGGCGATGCGACCACCTTCAAGGAAATGGCCAATGGCGTGCCGGGCCTGGAGCTGCGCCTGCCCCTGCTGTTTTCCGAGGGGCTGCTGGCGGGCCGCATCACCGCCGAGCAGTTCGTGCAGCTGACGGCGACCAACCACGCGCGCATGTATGGCCTTGAGCATTGCAAGGGCGATATCGCGGTTGGCCTGGACGCGGACATCGTGCTGTGGGACCCCACCGTATCGCGCACCATCACCTGGGGCGACCTGCACGACCAGGTGGGCTACACGCCCTACGAGGGCCGCACGATCCAGGGCTGGCCCGTGACCGTGCTGAGCCGCGGCCGCGTGGTCGTGGATGACGGCCGCCTGCTGGCCGAGCGCGGGCAGGGCCGCTACGTGGCGCGGCGCTGCCCGCGCCCGATCCTGGAAGGCGCGATGCGCCCGAACCCCTCCGGCGCCTCGCGCTGGCTGGAGCTGCGCGGCAAGGCCTGGAAAAGCTACTGAGGACAGCCCGCGGGCAGCGCTGGCGCGGGCAGGTCGTCCGCCGCCCACGCCTGGCGCAGGGTGGTGGCAAAGCCACCCGTGACGCGCGAAAACGGGCGCGCGCTGGTCTGTACGCGCGGCAGGGACGTCCAGGCGATCGACACGCCCGCGCGCTCCAGGCGATCGACCAGGGCCTGGTCCTCGCTGCAGGCGAGTGCCTCGAACCCGCCGATGTCGCGGTAGGTCTGCGCCGCGATGCCCAGATTGGCCCCGTGGACGTGCCGGTGTCCGTCACGGTCCTGGTAGGACGCAAGAAACGCCTGGTGCGCGCGGCTGGCCTGGGCGCCGTGGCTTTCCCAGCCGCACACGCCAACGGTGCCGCAGACGACGCTCGCGTCCAGCGACAACTGATGCCACAGCCAGGCCGGCGAGACGATCGTGTCGGCATCGGTGAAGGCGAGCCAGCGCGCACCGGCCACCAGCAGGTGTTGCGCACCCGCGGCCCGCGCCAGTCCGACATTGCGGTATTGGGTGGACAATTGGGTCACCGGCCAGGAAGCCACGCGCTCGCCGGTCCGGTCGGTGCAGGCGTCCAGCACCACCACGACTTCCACCGGTTCGTCGACCAGCCCCGGATGGCGCGCAGCCTCGAGCACCGATGCCAGACACCGGTCGATGTCGCGCTCTTCGTTGTGCGCCGGGATGCACACGCCGATCATGGTTGGCTTCCCGAGGCCGCGCGCGAAGCGGCAAAGCGATGCGTGCCGGGGGCGATCATGGCTGCGCATCCGTCGTCTTGCGCCAGACATCGATGCGAAAGCGCTCGTCGTCGTGACTGATGACGCGGCGCAGCCCGGACAGGGCGTGGACGGCGTCGCGCAGGCGCGCATTCGATTGGCGGCGATCGTGGAAGTCGCAGGTGTAGTGGCACATCACCCAGTCCCCGTCGGGGGCCAGCGAGTCCCGGCAGCGCATGACGAAGACGTCCAGGTCGGCATCGTCGAAGTAGTAGGCGAGCTCGGACACGACGATGAGATCGGCCACGGCGCCCGCCGCCAGCGGCCAGGCGCCGGGCAGCCGCATCTCGTGCAGCTGCACGTGGTCCGTGCCCGCCTCGGCCAGGGCCGCGCGGGCGATGGCGATCGCGGTGGGGGACAGGTCCACGGCGCGTATGTCCGCGCAGCGCGTGGCAAGGACGCGCGTGGCCTCGCCCGTGCCGCAACCCAGCTCGAGCGCCATGCCGTAGGTGGGCCGCGGCAACGCGGCCATCAGGACTGCGCGCTTGCGGCACTCGTACCAGGCGGTGCGCACGGCCCAGGGGTCGGGGTTGCTGCGATACAGGGCGTCGAAGTCGGTCATGCCAGCAGGACTTCGAACGGTCGCAGCAGGCGTGCGATGGCAAAGGCCGGCAGGATGGGCGGCTGGCCCGTGGACGCGTCCGTCAGCAGCTGCGTGCGAAAGGCCTGGATGGCCTGGGTCTTGGCCGCGAGGTCGGCCGCGTCGAGCGGGACACACACCGCGCGCTCGACAGGGAAGTCGCCCTGCGCGGGATCCACCCAGTGCCATCCCCAGATCGGCACTTCCAGGAACCTCGCGCCACGGTCCGCGCACGCGTGCAGGCCGGCTCGGGCCACGGCCTCGTGATCGGGATGGCCATCCAGGCGCCAGGGCGCAATGAGCGTGTCGCCGGGCTGCAGGGCCGCCGCGAGCCGATGCGCCAGCTGCGCTTGCCGCGGTTCGATGCCGCCATCCGGAATCGCCAGCCTGTGCCGGACGGCCGGTACCGCCAGACACTGCAGGGCGCGCTCGCTTTCGCGGGTGCGCTCTTGCGCCAGTCGGGCTGGCGGCCAATCGGGCGAGCCCGGATGGCTGGCTTCGCCATCGGTCACCGCCCACACATGGATCGCCGATCCCTGGCGCGCGGCCTGCCGCAGGATGCCGCCACAACCCAGGATCTCGTCATCGGGGTGGGGGGCGACGACATGCAGCGCCGCGCCCGGCCGGACCAGGTCCGCGATATCAGCCTGGCGCAGCGGGTGCCGCTGCAGCCAGTCCTGCCAGTCGGCTTCCGGCGTGCCTTCGCCCAGGATGGCGCGTGGGCTCACAGCGTCCATGGCCATTCCCGGTGGTCCGGGGACATGGCAAAGCCGTGTGCGGCGAGGTCACGTTCGGCATGGCTCTGGCGGATGAAGACCGGCAGGTCCGCCATCATCCGGGCAAAGCGCGCGTCCTTGCACATGGGCTCGGCGCCCACGGCCCGCGGCGCCCGTTGCAACACGGTTTCCGCGGCCGCCTCGACGCTCAGGCGCGCGCGGCGCACGGCGGTTTCGCAGGCGTGCGCCGGGAACGCATCGATCTGCACGGCAGCCTCGCGCAACAGGGCACGCGCCTGGACCAGGGCCACGTCGATGGCGCCCAGATGCGCCAGCGCATGTCCGTCGTCAGGCCGCCGCTGCGCCGTGCGGCGCACCTGCTCGCCCAGCGCGCAGGCCGCGCCGTACCAGCAGGCCGCCACGCCCGCGCCGCCATGGTGGAACCCTGGCCGGTGGACGTAGGCGTCGGGGGCGCCCACCAGCTCGCCCAGCGCACCGTCGAACACCACGTCCACGCTGGCGGTGCGTGCCATGCCGACTGCCCGCCAGCCCGCGCCATCGGGCTGGATCGCCGCCTGGGCCATGTTCACGCGCACCAGCTGAGGCCGGTCGGCGTCGTCCCAGGCACTGATGAGGACATGATCGACGTGTGAGGCGCCCGAGCACCAGGCCTTGGTCCCGTCGAGTCGAACCCTGCCGTCGGCGGCGGCCGCGCGCGTGATCCTCACCCGGTGGTCGGGCGGCTCTGCGCACCAGACCGCCCACAGTCCCGGCGCCGGTGGCTGCCCATCCGGTGCCAGCTCGTGCAGGATGGCGAGCGCGTCCGCGTGGCTCTCCAGCAGCTTGGCGAGCGACAGGTCGTGCTGCGCGATGGTGGCGAGGGCATGCCAGCGGCTGAGGGTCTGGCCTGCGCCGGGCTTTGGCAGGTCGCCGTAGCCGGCCTGCAGCAAGGCCCGCAATTGTCCGTACACGTCCTCGGGAGCGTCCAGGGCATCGAGCACGGCTTGCAGATCGGTCGATGGGGGGGCGGCGGAAAGCACGCTGACTCGGTTCATGGGCGCGCCTCCCCAGGGGTGGGCGGCGGGCCTGAAGCGGGCGGCGTGGTGGCGTGGTCTCGGTCCTTGACGTGCATGAGAGGGAGCCCTTCGTAAGGTACGGCATGATCCGGTCGGGAGGGAGGACGCGGTGCGGGGGCAATGCCGTACCGGCTGGGTGTCTGTTGTCACTTAGCAAGCGGCATACCCCATCATGCCCGACACGACAACCCATCCATCAGGCCGTTTTGACAGGGCGCTGACAGCACATTGACAGGCGCAGGGCCCCGGCATACGCTGCAACGAGCGCCAGGCGCGATGGATAAATAAGAATCAAGGGGACGTCATGAAAGCGGTTCGGTTGCTCAGGGCATTGGCGTTGGGGGCTGTGATGTGTGCCGGTGCGGCGCACGCACAGGTGAGTGTGATGCTGCCGGCCAACCCGGGCGGTGGCTGGGATGCCACCGGTCGCCAGGCCTTCCAGGCCATGAACCAGGCCGGCATCTATACCGGCACGGTGAACTACACCAACAAGGGCGGGGCCGGCGGCACGATCGGCCTGGCCGAATTCCAGCGGGCGCAGAAGGGCAAGCCGGATGCCCTGGCGGTGTTCGGTGCCATCACGGTGGGCGCCATCACGCTGAACAAGTCGCCGATCGACCTCAGCAAGTTCAAGCCCGTGGCGCGCCTGACGGCCGAGTACCTGGTGCTGGCCGTGAAGGCCGACTCCCCCTACAAGACGCTGGACGAGTTCGTCGCGGCCCTCAAGGCCAATCCCGGTGCGACGGCCGTGGGCGGCGGATCGGCCGGCGGCGTGGATCACATTGCGCTCGCGCTGCTGGCGCAAAGCGCCAGCGTGCCGCCGCAGTCGCTGAACTACATCCCGCAGGCCGGGGGCTCGGACACCGTGATCGGCATCGTCAATGGCACCCTGAAGGCCGGCATCTCGGGCGTATCCGAATTCCAGCAGTTCGCGCAGGACGGCCGCATCCGCATCCTTGGCGTGACGACGGCCGAGCGCATGAAGAACCTGCCGGACGTCCCCACCTTCAAGGAAGCCGGCTACGACGTCGAGATCGCCAACTGGCGCGGCATCCTCGGCGCGATCGACATGCCCGAGGCGAACTACAAGGAATGGGTCGAGCGCTTCACCAAGCTCAACGACAGCGACGCCTGGAAGGCCGTGCTGCAAAAGCAGGGTTGGGATCCGTACTTCCTGCCGGGTGAACAGTTCGGCCAGTTCATCCAGAGCGAAAGCCAACGCATCAACCAGGTGCTCAAGGACGCGGGCCTGGCCAAGTAAGCACGGGCTTGCGGTTTTTCCTCTGAAGGAACGTTGATGATCGGGTTGCGCAAGGGCCCCTGGTGGCTGGGGCTGGCCGTGATCGGTCTGGGCGCGGTCTGTCTGTACGCGTCCACCGAGTTGTCGGCCACGGCCCAGTATGCGGCCATCGGCCCCGGCATGTTCGTGTCGGTGGTCGGCCTGGGACTCATCGTCCTTGGCATTCTTCTTCTGATCCAGATCGCGCGCGGTGAAGTGTTCGAGTCCGAAGGCGCCGAGAACACGGCGCCTGGCCTGCCCATGGACAAGCGGGCCTTCTTCACGGCGCTCGTCGCCGTCCTGCTGCCGGCGCTGGCCATGGAAACCCTGGGCCTGCCGGTGACCGCCATGCTGTCCTTCATGCTGGTTGCACGGGCATTCGGCTCGCGCCGCCTGGTGTCGGACCTGCTCGTCGGCTTCGCGCTGGGCGGGCTCTGTTGGTGGCTGTTCGGCTGGCTCGGCTTGCAACTGGGTGGATTCTTTCCGTTGGCGGGGCTGTGATGGATACCTTGGCACTGCTTTTCCAGGGCTTCGAGGTCGCGCTCACGCCGACCAACCTGATGTGGGCCTTCGTCGGTTCCGTCCTGGGCACCGCCATCGGCGTGCTCCCAGGCATCGGTCCGGCGCTGACCATCGCCCTGCTGCTGCCCATCACGGTGTCCGTGGGCCCCGTGTCCGCCTTCATCATGTTCGCGGGCGTGCTGTACGGCGCGATGTACGGCGGCTCGACCACGTCGATCCTGATCAACACGCCGGGCGAGGCGGGGTCCATGATGACCGCGCTCGAGGGCAACAAGATGGCGCGTGCCGGGCGCGGCGCGGCTGCGCTGGCCACGGCGGCGATCGGCTCCTTCGTGGCGGGCACCATCGCCACGCTGTTGCTGACCTTTGCCGCGCCGGTCGTGGCGGAGCTGGCGTTCCTCCTGAAGCCGGCGGACTACTTCGCCCTGACCGTGCTGGCGTTCATGTCGGTCGCCGTGGTGATGGGGGCGTCGCGCGTGCGCGGTTTCGTCTCGCTGTTCATGGGCCTGGCGCTGGGCGTCATCGGCATCGATGCCATGACCGGGCAGCCGCGCATGACCTTCGGCATGGCCGAACTGCTGGACGGGGTCGAGCTGACGGTCGTGCTGGTGTCGGTCTTTGCCGTGGGCGAGATCCTGTTCGTTGCCAGTCGCTATCGCCACGAGAAGGAAGAGATCGTCGCGGTCAAGGGTCGTGCCTTCATGACGCGCGAAGACTGGCGCCGGTCCTGGCGGCCGTGGCTGCGCGGCACGGCGCTGGGCTTTCCCATCGGCACGATCCCGGGCGGCGGCTCCGAGATCCCGACGATGCTGTCCTATGCCATCGAAAAGAAGCTGTCCAAGCACAAGGATGAGTTCGGCAAGGGCGCCATCGAAGGCGTGGCCGGCCCCGAGGCGGCCAACAACGCGGCAGCGGCGGGCATCCTCGTGCCCCTGCTCACGCTGGGCCTGCCCACCTCGGCCACCGCGGCGATCCTGCTCGCGGCCTTCCAGAACTACGGCCTGCAGCCCGGGCCCTTCCTCTTCAACAGCAATCCCGAGCTGATCTGGGGCCTGATCGCCTCGCTGTACATCGGCAACGTGATGCTGCTGGTGCTGAACCTGCCCCTGGTCGGCATCTGGGTCAAGCTGCTTCGCGTGCCGCGTCCGCAGCTGTACGCCGGCATCCTGGTCTTTGCCATGATCGGCATCTGGGGCGTGTCGGGTTCGGTCTTCGACCTGCTGCTGATGGCGGGCATGGGCGTGGTGAGCTACGCGATGCGCGTCTACGGCTTTCCCATCCCGCCGCTGCTGATCGGCCTGATCCTGGTGCCGCTGGCCGAGAACCAGCTGCGCACGGCGCTGGCGGCCGGGCAGGGCAGCCTGTCCGTGCTGGTGGAAACGCCGGTCTCGATCGGCTTTCTGACGCTGGCGGTGCTGTTTCTCTTCGCGCCGATCCTGATCCGGCGGCTGCAGAAGGTGGCGTAGTGATGCGAGCGGCAGGGATGCCGCTCGATCCCCGTTGGCGGGTGGCAGGCAAGGCGCCGGCTAGGGATCGCCGGCCGCCGAATGCCGCGCGGCGCTATTCCCTGGTAAACCCGATTTCAGCCAACATGGTCTGCTCGCGAGCGAACTGGTCTTTCGCGTAGCTGGCGTAATCCTGTCCACCCAGGAAGTTGGCCTGCATGTCGTATTGCGCCAACTGATTCAGGTAGGCGGGGTCCGTGGAGGCTTTCTGGAATGCCGCATCCAGGCGGGCTGCGATCGCCGGGTCCAGATGACGGGGCGCAACCAGGCCGATCAGGGACTGGATCACCAGGTCGTATCCCAGTTCCTTCAATGTCGGCACCGTCGGATAGCTTGGCAGCCGGTTGTCCGTGAAGGTGGCCAGCAGGCGCACGTTGCCGCCTTTGACCTGGGGGCCGAAGCCCGGGTCTCCGACGACATCCAGATGGCGCCCGATCAGTGCCTGGAAGCTTTCGGCACCGCCTTTGTAGGGCACCATGTTGAACGTGGTTCCTGCCAGCTTGGCCAGGCGCTCACCGTAGATCCGGTTGGCACTCGTCGAGCCGACGTTGCCCCAGGTGATCTGCCCGGGACGCGCTTTCGCATCGGCGATCAGTTCGGTAAAGCTTTGCCATGGCGCGTCTGCGGCGACCGTGATGCCCGTCGCCAGGCCGAACAGGCTGGCGACATAGGTGAAGTCGCGCAAGGGATCCCAGGTGACCTTGTGGGTCAGCGGGGTGCGGATGACCGAGTTGTGCATGACGGCCAGGGTGTATCCGTCCGCCTCGGTCATCGTCGCCAGGCTGGCTGTGCCGGTGACCCCGCCTGCACCGGGACGATTCATGACGATGATGGGCTGGCCGAGCTCGCGAGCCGCCGCATCGATGAGGGGGCGCAGGATGGGGTCGATCGACCCACCCGGCGGGAACGGCACGATGAGCGTGAGCGGCCTGCGAGGATAGGCCTGCTCCGCCCTGGCGCTGCCATGCATCGCGCATGCGCCCAGGGCGAGCAGTGCGCCGACAGCACCCCGGCGTTTCAGCGAAGGTAGTTGGTTCATGACGGTGGTCTCCGATTCTTGTTATCCAGCGCTTGCGGTTGCGTCATCACGCCGCAGCGCGGCCTGCCGCGCGGCAGGGCACAGCGTGCGTCAGGGTCACTAGTCCCGGTAGCTCGGATCGACCTTGTCCAGCTTGCGAATCAGTGCCGGCCAGGCAATGTTGGACCCTTGCCCCAAGGTGGCCTTTTTTCGCGCTTCAGCCAATCCGTTCATGATGTCCGGATTGAAGCGGACGAGCTCGCCACCGCCTTGGGCATCGACCTGGATGCGGCAGGTGTTCTCGAAGGTGTACATCGACAGAAACGCATCGGGGACGGAGCCTGCGGCCGTCAGCAGGCCGTGGTTGCGAAGGACCAGGAACTTGTTCATGCCGAGATCGGCTTTCAGGCGCGCCTGCTCGTCTTCGCGCACGGCGATGCCTTCGTAGTCGTGATAGCCCAGCGAGGCCAGCACGAACGTGCTCTGCTGGCTGATGGGCAGCACGCCGTCCTTCTGGGTGCTCACGGCCACGCCGGCGCGGCTGTGGGTGTGCAGAACGCAACTCACGTCGGGCCGTGCGTCGTGGATGCAGCTGTGGATCACGAATCCGGCCGGATTGACCGGGAACGGCGATTCGATCAGCTTGTTGCACTGCTGGTCCACCTTGACCAGGGACGAAGCCGTGATCTCATCGAACATCAGGCCATAGGGATTGATCAGAAAATGATGCTCCGGCCCGGGAATGCGCGCACTGATGTGCGTGAAGACCAGATCGCTCCAGCCATACAGGGCGACAAGGCGATAGCAGGCAGCAAGCTCGACGCGCAGTTGCCATTCTTCGGCACTGACGACCTCCTTCATGGACGCGACGTTCATAGGTAATCTCCTGGTGTGGCGGTGTGAGTGGTGCGTTGCGATTGCCAACGCACGACGATCATCGCGAACGGCCGCCTGCCTGACTGTCAAGGATTGAACAATTGCCGCATGATGGAGAGCCTCTTGGCACTTGCGCCCAAGCCTGAGCCCGAGCTCTTGCACCGGTTGTCCGCCAACCGCTGGTTCGGCAGCCTGCCGTTGAGCACGCGCATCGCGATGCTCGATGCCTGCACGTCGCTCAGGCTGGGCTCTGGGGAGATGCTGTTTCGTCAGGGCGATGTCGTCGCGTCAGGGGCGGGCGCCTTGTACTGTCTGGTCAGGGGCCGCCTCAAGGTGTCGAGCCTGCGTGAAGACGGCAAGGAAGCGGTTCTTGCCGTGCTGGAGGCCGGCAACTGGTTTGGCGAGATCGGGCTGATCGACCAGCAGCCTCGGCCGCACAACGGCACCGCAGCGGGGCCTATCGAACTTCTCACCTTGCCACGCGCCGCGTTCGACGTCCTGATGACGGACAGCCTCTTCGCCGAGGCCATGTGCCGCATGCTGGCCGCGCGGCTTCGCCTGGTGTATGGCCTGATCGAAGACGCGACGCTGCGTTCGACCCGCGCCAGGGTGGCGCGTCGACTCCTGCTGCTGGCACGTATCGAGGCAGGGGGCGCCAGCCTGTCGCCGACGGTGCTGACGGTGTCCCAGGAAGGCCTGAGCATGATGCTGGGGCTCAGCCGGCAGACGTTGAGCAAGGAGCTCAAGGCGCTGAGCGGACGCGGCGCCATCAGCCTGGGCTATGGACGGGTCGTCGTCGAGTCCGTGGCGTTGCTCGAGCAGGCGGGTTCAGCGTAGCCGATTGGCGACGTTCGGCTCGCTTCAGCGGCTTCCTGTCGGGTCGGGGTGGCGCGGCGAGCCATCGAAGCAGGCCTGCGACGCGCCCGGATCACGCCTTTGCGTCGGCCTGCTGCGCCTCCCAGGCGCGCTTCTCAACCCGCCAGGCTTCGAGTTCCTCGTAGTAGAGATCAAAGATGCAGGGATCGCAGCCGCTCTGGCAGCAGGCGTTATCGTCGGGCCGCTCGGGCGGTGGCGTCGCGAAGGTCTTGGAAGGCAGAGGGGTGGTCATGGTGGTCAGCGGCCGCTGGGTCGGGTGGCCTGGCAGCGGCTGCCCGCAGCATCGCGTGGGAGATCCGGAGTCTTCAGTGTAAAGGGTCCGGCGTCGGGGGATCGCTGGGGTGACGGCGCTGGGATGATGTCGCCAGGTGAGATCACTGCCGCAGGCAGCCTGTGAGCAGACGACCGCCCGCTGTCGTGCACAATGCCTGCGTCCGGGAAGGCGCCCCTGCAGACGCGAAAAAGGGGGCTGCACTTGCGTGCAGCCCCCTTTGGAATTCCTTGGTGGCCTGGGGCGGAATCGAACCACCGACACGCGGATTTTCAATCCGCTGCTCTACCAACTGAGCTACCAGGCCAACGAAGACAGCAACTGTACAACATAAATTTGACCTGTGTCAAACGGCTCGCAGCACTTTTTGATGCGCTCTCACGTTCGGTTGCTTATAATGAGCATCTGCCCATGATCCGTCCCTGGCGCCAGCGTCCTACGCCCGGCGTTGCAGGCTTCGCATATGTCGGTCGACGTCATCACCTTCGGTTTGAACCACACCTCCGCGCCGCTTGCCGTGCGCGAGCGGGTGTCGCTGGCTGGCGAATTGCTTCGCCCAGCCCTGGAAGGCCTGCGTTCGGCGTTTGGCGGGGCGGTGCGCGAAGCGGCCATCCTGTCGACCTGTAACCGGACCGAGATCTACTGTGCCGCCGAGCCCGCCGCTGCCCGCCAGCTGCCGCTCTGGCTGGCCGAGCACCAGCGCATCGCCGCCACCGATCTGCATCCCCATCTGTATCGCCACGACCAGGACGAGGCCGTGCGCCACGCCTTCCGGGTGGCGAGCGGCCTGGATTCGATGGTGCTGGGCGAGCCGCAGATCCTGGGGCAGATGAAGGAAGCAGTGCGGACGGCCGATGACGCGGGCTCGCTGGGCACGCTGTTGCACCAGCTGTTCCAGCGCACGTTTTCGGTGGCCAAGGAAGTGCGCTCGCAGACGGCGATCGGCGAGCAGTCCGTCTCCATGGCCGCGGCCGCGGTGCGGCTGGCCGAGCGCGTGTTCGGCGACCTGACGCAGGTGAAAGTGCTGTTCATCGGCGCAGGCGAGATGATCGATCTGTGCGCCACGCACTTTGCCGCGCGCCAGCCGCAGCGCGTGACGGTGGCCAATCGCACGCTGACGCGCGCCGAAGGGCTGGCCGCGCGGGTGTCGGGCGACACGATGAAGCTGTCGGACCTGCCGGATCGGCTGGCCGACTACGACGTGGTGGTGTCCTGTACGGCCAGCTCCCTGCCCATTCTCGGTCTGGGAATGGTGGAACGGGCCACGCGCCAGCGTCGGCGCAAGCCCATCGTCATGGTCGATCTGGCCGTGCCGCGCGATATCGAAGCCGAAGTCGCCCGGCTGGACGACGTCTATCTGTACTGCGTGGATGACCTGGGCCGGCTCGTGCAGTCGGCCACGGACGCGCGCCAGGCTGCCGTGGTGCAGGCCGAGGCCATCATCGAGACCCGGGTGCAGCATTTCATGCACTGGCTGGGCTCGCGGGAAGTCGTGCCGGTCATCCGTGACCTGCACGAGGCCGCGGGCGCGATCCGCGCCGCCGAGCTCGAGCGCGCGCGCAAGATGCTGGCGCGTGGCGAGTCGCCCGACGCCGTGCTGGAGCAACTGGCCCACGGGCTGACCCAGAAGTATCTGCACGGGCCCCTGGCCGCGCTCAACCAGAGCGAAGGCGAGAACCGTGAGCAGCTGCTGGCCTGGCTGCCGCGGCTGTACCCCCTGCGCGAGCGTTAGCGGCGCTCGCATCCGCTGTTGCCCCGTGCCGCGCGCGCGGGGCGTCTCTCGTCCGGCGCCGTGCCGGACTCCTGAACGTTTCCGGAACCCCCGTCCATGATCAAAGCCTCCATGCGCGAGCGACTCGAGCAATTGTCGCGTCGCCTGATCGAGATCGATGCGTTGCTGGCCACGCCCGAGATCGGCAGCGACGTGGACGCCTTTCGCAAGCTGTCGCGCGAGCGCGCCGAGATCGAGCCTGTCGTGCAGGCCTTCGATGCCTTCGTGCGCATGGAGTCCGATGTCGAGGCCGCGCGCGAGATGCTGTCCGAGCCGGACATGAAGGCGATGGCCGAGGAAGAGATCGAAACCGGACGTGCGCGCATGACGGTGCTGGCCGACGAGCTGCAGCTGTTGCTGCTGCCGCGCGACCCGGACGACGCGCGCAACCTCTTCATCGAAATCCGCGCGGGCACCGGCGGCGATGAAAGCGCGCTGTTCGCGGGCGACCTGCTGCGCATGTATCTGCGCCACGCCGAGCGCAACCGCTGGCAGACGGAGATCATGTCCGAGAGCCCGTCCGAGCTGGGGGGCTACAAGGAAGTGATCGTGCGCCTGGCGGGCGAGGGCGCCTATGGCAAGCTCAAGTTTGAGTCCGGCGGCCACCGCGTGCAGCGGGTGCCCGAGACCGAGGCCCAGGGCCGCATCCATACGTCGGCCTGCACGGTGGCGGTGATGCCCGAGCCGGACGAGATGGGCGAGATCAATATCAATCCGTCCGATCTGCGCATCGATACGTTCCGGGCGAGCGGCGCGGGCGGCCAGCACATCAACAAGACGGATTCGGCGGTGCGTGTCACCCACCTGCCCACCGGGCTGGTGGTGGAGTGCCAGGACGACCGCTCGCAGCACCGCAACCGCGACAAGGCCATGAAGGTGCTGGCCGCGCGGCTGCGCGACAAGGAAGTGCGCGAGCGCCAGGCGCAGGAGGCCGCGCAGCGCAAGAGCCTGGTGGGTTCGGGCGATCGGTCCGAGCGCATCCGCACCTACAACTATCCGCAGGGCCGTCTGACCGACCACCGCATCAACCTGACGCTGTACAAGCTGCAGCAGGTGCTGGATGGCGATCTGGACGAGGTGACGGGCGCGCTGCTGGCCGAGCACCGCGCCGAGCTGCTGGCGGCGCTGGGCGAGAGCTGATGGCCACGGTCGCCGACCTGCTGCGCGGGGCGGGCATCGTCGCGAGCGAGGCCCGGCTGCTGCTGTGCCACGTGCTGGGCGTGGGCCGCACCTGGCTGATCACGCACGACACCGACGTCGTCGCGCCGGCGTTGGCGGCCCGCTACCAGGCGCTGGCAGCCCGGCGCGCGGCGGGCGAGCCCGTCGCCTATCTGCTGAACGCCCGGGAGTTCATGGGCCATCGGTTTGCGGTGTCGCCCGACGTGCTGATCCCGCGCCCGGAAACCGAACTGCTGGTGGAGACGGCGCTGGCGCATGTCGCAGGCGTTGCCGCCCCGCGGATCCTGGACCTGGGCACGGGCAGTGGCGCGATCGCCGTGTCCATCGCCCTGGCGCGCCCGGATGCCGAGGTCACGGCCACCGACGCCAGCGTGGCGGCGCTGGCCGTGGCGCAGGCCAATGCGCTGGACCTGGGCGCGCGTGTGCGCTGTCTGGCGGGCGACTGGTGGGCGGCCCTGCCCGGCACGGCTCCCGTGGAACGATTCGATCTGATCGTGTCCAACCCGCCATACATTGCCGCGGGCGATCCGCATCTTGCCCAGGGCGACCTGCGCTTCGAGCCCGTGTGCGCCCTGACCGATCACGCGGATGGCCTGTCGGACTTGCGCACGCTGGCGGCGGGCGCCGCGGCCCGGCTGGCGCCGGGTGGCGCGGTGTGGCTGGAACACGGCTACGACCAGGCCGCGGCGGTACGCGATCTGCTGGCTGGCTCGGGCCTGCGCGACGCCCGCAGCCTGCGCGATCTGGCAGGTATCGAACGCATCAGCGGCGCGCTTCTATAATTCACCTATCCACTCAATGAGGTTGCCATGAGCACCGTCCAGGAATTCCTGAGCAAGACCGTTACCGACAACCCCGTCGTACTGTTCATGAAGGGTACGGCGCAGTTCCCGCAATGCGGCTTTTCGGGCCGCGCCATCCAGCTGCTCAAGTCGTGTGGCCTGAAGCAGCTCATCACCGTCAACGTGCTGGAAGACGACGAAGTCCGCCAGGGCATCAAGGAATTCTCCAACTGGCCGACCATCCCGCAGCTGTACGTGCAGGGCGAATTCGTCGGCGGCTCGGACATCATGGCCGAAATGCACGAGTCCGGTGAACTCAAGCAGCTGCTCGACGGCGCCGGCGTCACCGGCTGATGGCTGCGCCGACGCGGCCGCAGCGCCTCATCGTCGGGATCACCGGGGCGACCGGCTCGATCTACGCGCTGCGTCTGCTGGAGATGCTGCACGGGCGCGCCGACGTCGAGACCCATCTGGTGATCTCGCCGTCGGGCGTGCTCAACATCAAGCATGAGCTGGATGTAGGCCGCGCGCATTTCCAGGGCCTGGCCGATCACGTCTACGGGATCCGGGACGTGGGCGCCACGCTGGCGAGCGGTGGTTTTGCCACGGACGGCATGATCATCCTGCCGTGCTCCATGCGCACGCTGGCGGCGGTGGCCATGGGCCTGTCCGACAACCTCATCACGCGCGCGGCCGACGTGGTGTTGAAGGAGCGCCGTCGGCTGCTGCTGATGGTGCGGGAAACCCCGTTCAACCTGGCCCATCTGCGCAACATGACCGCCGTCACCGAGATGGGCGGCATCGTGTTCCCGCCGCTGCCGGCGTTCTATCACCGCCCGCAGTCCATCGGCGAGATGGTCGACCACACGGTCGCGCGCGTGCTGGGGCTGATGGGGATCGACGTGCCGGGGCCGGAATGGCTGGGCACGCGCACGGATTCCGACGCCTGAAGGCGGGCCCTGGGGGCGTCACCCTGTGAAGCGGGTCGCCTGTGTGCAGGTGACGCTCCCCGTCTGACACGCCTTGACGGGCGTTGCCCGGGGCGGTGACACCGGGTGTATTCCTTGCTGCCCATCCTTTGCCAGTGGCCGCCCGGCCGCGATGCTGGCGTCCGGGGGCAACCATGACCTTGCTGGCCCACTTTTCCGATCTGCATCTGACGCCGCCCGGCACGCTGTGCATGGGCGAGGTGGACACGGCGGCGTGCCTGTCGCACGCGATCGATGCCCTGTTGCGGCTGCCGCAGCGCCCCGACGCCGTCATCATCACGGGGGATATCGCCGACGCCGGCCACCCGGATGCCTACGTGCAGGCGGCCCGTCTGCTGGGGCGCCTGCCCATGCCCTGGCACGTCATCCCGGGCAATCACGATGACCGGAGCGCCTTGCGCAGCATCCTGGGCGCGCATCTGGCGGGGGACGATGTCCATGTGCAGTACGCGCTGTCGATCGGCGAGCTGACGGTGCTGGCGCTGGACACCCTGGTGCCGGGTGCCGCGCATGGCGCCCTGTGCGAGCGCCGGCTGGCGTGGCTGCAGGCCGCGCTCGCGGCGACGGGTGATGCGCCGGTGCTGATCGCCATGCACCATCCACCGGCGACCACCGGTCTCGTGAGCATCGATCAATGGGGATTGCGGGACGGCGCGGCGGCGTTCGCCGCCCTGGTGTCAGCCCACCCGAACGTGCAGGCCGTGCTGTGCGGTCACCAGCACCGCGCCATCACGCTGCGCCATGCCGGCACGCTGGTGTGCGTGGCGCCCGCGACGGCGCATCAGGTGGCGCTGGACTTCGCGCAGCCCGAGCCGCGCTGGACGCGCGAGCCGCCGGGCTTTCTGCTGCACCGGTGGACGCCGCCGGCGGGCCTGGCGACGCACGTGGTCGCCAGCGGAAGCCATCCGGCGCAGCGGTTTCGCTAGCCCCCGGCCTTACTTGCCCAGGATCGCGTCCAGGGCCTTGAGCAGGGCCTCGCACTGCGCCTCGGTGCCGATCGAGATGCGCAGGAACTGGTCGATGCGCGGCAGCTTGAAGTGGCGCACCAGCACGGCGCGATCGCGCAGGGCCTGGGCCAGGGCGGCACCGTCATGCCCGGGGTGGCGCGCCAGGATGAAGTTGGCGTGCGAGGGCAAGACTTCGAAACCGCGCTTTTCCAGCGCCAGCGTCAGGTCGTGGCGCGAATTCATGACCTTTTCGCGGGTGGTGCGGAACCAGTTGTCGTCCTCGAACGAGGCCACGGCGCCGGCCTGCGCCAGGGCGCCCAGCGGGTAGGAATTGAAGCTGTTCTTCACGCGCTCCAGGCCGTCGATCAGGGCAACGTCACCCACGGCGAAGCCCACGCGCAGGCCGGCCAGCGAGCGCGCCTTGGAGAAGGTCTGCACCACCAGCAGGTTGGGGTACTGGTGCGTCAGCGGGATGGCCGTCTTGCCGCCGAAATCGATGTAGGCCTCGTCCACGACCACGACGCGGTTGGGCACGCGCTTGAGCAGCTTTTCGATCGCGGACAGCGGCAGCAGGTTGCCGGTCGGCGCGTTCGGGTTGGCGAAGATGATCGGGCCGCCCTCGGCCGCGTAGTCGTCCAGCGCCACTTCGAAGTGCGCGTTGACCGGGATCGCCTCGTAGGCGATGCCGTACAGCTTGCAGTAGGCCGGATAGAAGCTGTAGGTGATGTCCGGCATGCGCAGCGGCTTGTTCTGGCGCAGCAACGCCATGAACACATGTGCCAGCACTTCGTCCGAGCCGTTGCCCAGGAACACGTTGGCCGTGGTGACGCCATGGCGCTTGGCGATGACGTTGGCCAGTGCCGTACCGTGCGGGTCCGGGTACAGGCGCAGGGCATCGTTGGCACGATCCTTCAGCACGCCCAGCACATTGGGCGACGGGCCGTAAGGGTTCTCGTTGGTGTTCAGCTTGACCAGATCGGCGATGCGCGGCTGCTCGCCGGGCACGTACGGGGTCAGGTCGTGAACGATGGGACTCCAGAACTGGCTCATGGGGACTCGAGGCGACAGGGAAAAGGGGCGGTCAGGCGTCGGTGCGGCGCCGGATGATCTGCACGGGCCGCAGCCCGGTGTCGGGGGCGGGCTCGCCACAGGACTCGTCGGTGGCGGCGCCGGCCGGCTCGACCGGGTCGAAGGCGGTGTCGCCTTCCGGATGCGGCTCGCCCGTGGGCTTCAGGCCTGCGAAATCGAACAGGCCGCGATCCATCAGGTGGCTGGGAACGACCCGACCCAGGGCGTTGAACATGTTGTCGATGCGCCCCGGGAAGCGGGACTCCCACTCGTCGATGAGGCGCCCGGCTTCCTGGCGCTTCAGGCCGTCCTGGGACCCGCACAGGTTGCACGGAATGATGGGGAATTCACGCCAGGCGGCATAGGCCACCAGGTCGTCTTCCTTCACGTAGGCCAGCGGCCGGATGACCGTGTGGCGACCATCGTCGGACACCAGCTTGGGCGGCATGGACTTGAGCACGCCCCCGTAGAACATGTTCATCATGAACGTGGCGAGGATGTCGTCGCGATGATGGCCCAGCGCGATCTTGGTCGCGCCCAGCTCGTCGGCCACGCGATACAGGATGCCGCGGCGCAGGCGCGAACAGAGCGAGCACATCGTCTTGCCCTCGGGAATGACCCGGGTCACGATGGAATACGTGTCCTGCGTTTCGATGTGGTACGGCACGCCAATACGCTGCAGGTACTCCGGCAGGATGTGGTCCGGAAAGCCGGGCTGCTTCTGGTCCAGGTTGACGGCGATGATCTCGAAGTCGATCGGCGCGCGCTCGCGCAGGCGCATCAGGATGTCGAGCAGCCCGTACGAATCCTTGCCGCCGGACAGGCAGACCATGACGCGGTCGCCCTGCTCGATCATGTTGAAGTCGCCGATGGCGCGACCCGTCTCCCGCATCAGGCGCTTGGCGAGCTTGTTGCGTTCAAAGGCGAGCTTGCGCTCGGCGGGCGTGTCGGCGGATTCGACGGCAGGGGAAACGACGGCGTTCATGGCAAGTGCAGGTTGGCGTCGGTCGGTCAGACCGCGCGGGTGGCGAAGACTTCGATGCCGACGGCATGGCAGTCGGCGAAGGCCATGGGCTTGCCCACGCGCAGGCGCACGCTGCTCACATCGGCGAAATCGCGCAGCAGGCGCTCGGCCAGGCGATCACAGAGGGTTTCGAGCAGGTTGACGTGGGCCTTGGAGCATTCGTCGATGATGGCCTCGCGCAGGCGGCGATAGTCCAGGACGTCATGGATGTCGTCATGGCTCGCGGGCGGGCGCACGGCCACCTCGAACTCGGCGTCCACATGCAGCGGCTGCGTGGTGCCACGCTCGTGATCGAGGATGCCGATCTGCGAATCGACGGCAAGGCGGGAAAAGAAGATACGGCGTTGGATCATGAGGTTTCCTGGTCCCGCATCAGGCTGAAATCACGGGCAAAGCCCACGAGATGCTGGCCGCCGTCGACGACGAGCGTGGTGCCGGTGATGGCAGGGTTGCCGGCGGCAAAGACCACGGCGTCGGCGACGGATTGCGGGTCGCTGGCCCGGCCAAGCGGGGACAGGCGGTGGGTGCGGGCAAAGTCGGCGTCGCTCTGCAGGTGGCTGGGCAGGGTCAGCCCGGGTGCCACGCCCACCACGCGCACGGCAGGCGCGAGCGCCTGGGCCAGCATGGTGGTGGCCGCTTCGAGGGCGGCCTTGGTCAGGGTGTACGACAGGAAGTCCGGGTTGTAATTCCAGAGCTTCTGGTCGAGCAGGTTGATGACGACGCCTCGCGCATCGGCGCGGCCCTGCAGGTGGGCGGCCAGGTCGCGCGCCAGCGCGATCGGGGCGACCAGATTCGCGCCCAGGTGCATCTGCAGATGGCTGCCGCGAAAGCTGGCGACGTCGTCGTATTCGAAGAGGCTGGCGTTGTTGACCACCGCATCGAGCTGGCCGAAGTGCGCGCACACGCGCCCGACCAGGGCGTCCACGGCGGGTTCGTGCGCGAGGTCGCAGTCGAAGGCCTCGGCCGTGCCGCCCTGCGCACGGATGTCCGCGACGGTGGCCATGGCCTCGTCGCGCGACGTGCCGTAGTGCACGGCCAGGCGCCAGCCGGCCGCCGACAGCGCCAGGGCGATCGCGCGGCCGATGCGCTTGCCGGCGCCCGTGACGAGCGCCACGCGGCCGGGGGCAGGGGAGGCAGAGGAATCCATGCCTGCATTGTAAGCGCCCGGTTGGGTATAGTCGCTTTGCTGCGGTGCATTAGGCCGCCTTCCCGATTCGCTGCCGGCCCGCGCGGGCCAAGCGGTGCCGCCCTTGCGGCATCGGCGCCACGCGCGGATCGCCGCCTTCTCTTCGAGCTCGCTCATGACAGACGCCACGACCACTCCCGACGCCGCCTTCCAGTCCCGCTACGGCGCGCCGCCCGAAGCGCAGGACACCCTGGCCTGGAACCCGACCATCGCCGCGCTGCTGGCGCACCGGTCCGTGCGCCGGTACGATCCGCGCCCGGTGGGCGACGATGTCCTGCACAGCCTGGTGGCGGCCGCGCAGTCGGCCTCCACCTCGTCCAACCTGCAGATCTGGAGCGTGATCGCCGTGCGCGATCCCGCCCGCAAGGCGGCCCTGGCCCAATGCGCCGGCGGTCAGCGCCACGTGGCCGAGGCCCCGCTGTTCCTGGTGTGGCTGGCGGATTTCGCCCGGTTGAAGCAGCTGGCCGACGACCACGCCGCGCCGCTGGAAGGGCAGGATTATCTGGAAGCCGGCGTGCTGGGTTGCGTGGACGCCGCGCTGGCCGCGCAGAACGCGCTGGTCGCTGCCGAGTCCCTGGGCCTGGGCGGCGTGTACATCGGCGGCATCCGCAACCAGCCGGAAGCCGTGGCCGAGATCCTGCAACTGCCCCCGCACGTCGTTGCCGTGTTCGGCATGTCGGTGGGCTATCCGGCGGCCGACGACACGGCGCAGGTCAAGCCGCGCCTGCCGCAGGCCGCGGTGCTGCACCACGAAACGTATGACCTGAAGGCCCAGCGCCTGGAAGTCGCCCGCTACGAAGAGCGGGTCAACGCCTTCTATGGCAGCCAGGGCATGGGCGAAAGCTGGATCCAGCGCGCGCTGGCGCGCATGGCCTCGCCCAAGTCCCTGACGGGCCGGGACCGCCTGTCCGAGGCCTTCCACAAGCTGGGCTACCCGCTGAAGTAGGTCGGAGCCAGGCGCGCGGCGGGCCGCGGGGGCAGACCGGCGCCCGCCCGGGCGCTCCGGCCCGATCGGTGCGGGCAGACCCGGGCCGATCGGTGCTGGCGGATCGGTGCTGGCAGATCGGGCCTGATCGGCCCGGTGAGCCCCGTGGGCCGCGTCGGTCAGCGCTGCGGGCTGGCTGCCTGTGCGCTCTGGCCCACCACCGCCTGCACGATGGCCTGCGCGCTCCGTGCGTCGGCGACCGGCAGGTTCAGCACGCCCTGGGTGATCGGCTCGCCCAGGCGCGGGGCGGCCACCACCGTGTCTCCCACCGTGATCACCAGCGACGCGCCCCGGTTGGCGCGCGTCACCGCGGCCAGGCGCTGGGTGCCCGCCGGGGTGAAGTCGAAGCGCACGTAGGCGCGGCCCTCGGCGTCCTGGATCGGGGCGATGCCCGCGAGGTCGCTGCGGTCCAGCACCGGCTGCGGCATCACCCACAGCGTGCGCTGGCCAAGCGGCAGCGCGGCCAGGCCGGGCGCGCCCTGGTCCTGGGCCAGGCGAAAGTCCACCGGCGTCGACGGGGCGGTCGCAGTCGCCTGCGCGGGGCGGCTGGCGGGCTGCGCCGGCGCGCCGGCTTGGGCGGCCGGGGCCGATGCGCCCGTTCCGGCGGTCGGGCCCGGCTGTCCGGGGGTCTGGCAGGCGGCCAGCAGGGCGGCACTGGCCAGCAGCGTCACGCGCAACAGGGTTCGCGTCATCTCAGTCTCCCACGGCCGGGCAGTCGGCCGGCAGACGGTGGAAACTCGCGGCCAGCACGTCCTTGTCGAACAGGACCTTGTACTGGCAGGTGCGCGTGCTGCCATCGGCCGCGCGCAGGTGGAACAGATAGTCCCATTCGCGCACGCCGATGAGCCCTTCCTGGAAGTGCGGACGACCCAGCAGCTGATACAGCTGATCCTTGGTCATGCCGCGGCGCACCAGGGCGAGCGATTCGGGCGTGGGCCAGGCGCCCTCCCGGAAGGTCGCGTCCTCGGCCTTGGGCCAGACGGGTTCATCGGTCGTGCCTTCGGGGCTGACCTGGCTCAGGCTGGCGCAGCCGGCCAGGGCTGCGGCGAGAAGGGCGGCGCTGAGGCCGCGGGACAGGAAACGCAGTTCGAACATGAAGTTCACCTTGGGTGCGGCGCGCACGCGGCTCGCGTGATCGCGCCGGATGGATTCGATTGAAGCGGTCGGCCGGGCCCATCCGGGCCCGGCCGGCAGGCTGGCTACCACTGATAGCCCACGCCCACCGAGGCGCCGAAGTCGCCCCGCGAAGAGCTCGCACCCGAGCCCTTGACGACCCACTTGCCGTTGTCGGACACGGTGGACAGGCCCATCGCGAAGCCGCTTTCGCCATTCCAGGTGCCGCCGCCGATGGCAAACATGCTCTTGCCCGGCAGGTAGGCCTGGGGCAGGCCGGCGGTGGCCATGGCGGCCGCCGTGCCCGCATCGGCGCGCTTCTCGGCCAGGTTGATGCGCCCGTCCAGGCGATTGACCTGCTGGTTCATGCCCTCGCTCACGCGATCGAGCTGGCCCAGGTTCACCGCGTCGCCGGGGGCCACGCCCTCGGCCACGTTCTGGATCCGCTGGTTGGCCATGTCCAGGCCGCGCTGGTTCAGGGTCGGGCCGTCTTCGATGGCGACTTCCCTGGCGCGCACGGTCTCGGCCCGCACCTCCTTGGCCTTGACGCTGTCCACCGACAGGTCGCGCGCCACGTCCACCGTCACGTTCAGCCCGTCACGGGTGATGGTGACGTTCTCGCCTTCCACGAATTGCACGGTGCTGCCCGGGGCCACCTGCGACGCGGTGTCGCCGTTGACCTGCAGGTCCCAGCCGCGGTTGGCGACGTTGCTGACGTTGTCGACCTTGTTGTCGACCCCGACCAGCGCGTCGTTCACGTTGGTGTAGGTGTTGCCGCCCACGTTCAGCTCGGTGACCAGGCGACCATCGACGAAGCGCGAGTTGCCGCCCATGCCGTTGGCCACGTCCGTGCCGACCTCGTGCAGCTGGCTGCCGTTGATCGCGTCCGTGCTGGTGGCGGAGACCTCGCCGCGCGCCAGGTTGGTGATCGTCGTGCCGCCGGTGCGCCCGCCGTCCGTGGACGTGTCGCCCTGCAGCGTGACGCGGTCCTTCGGGTCGCCCACGTTGCCGTCGTACACCACGGCGCGGTCGTTCAGACGATCCACGCCGCCCTGCACTTCCTTCAGCTGGCCGACGTTCACGGCATCCGTGTTCGCCACGCCCGCCGCGACGTTCTGGATGCGATTGCCACCCATGTCGATCGTCGTGCCCGCCGCCACGTTGAACTGGTTGCTCACCGTCACGCCGCCCGCGAGGGTGGTGTAGCCGTTGATGACCGTATCGCCGCCCACCGTCAGGTTGTTGTTGATGGCGATGTTGTCGGCCAGGCGCAGGCGCACGGCCGTGCCGGACTGATCGATGGCGATGTTGCCGTCGCCACTGCTGAAGTCCACGCTGGCGCCCGGGGCGACCCGCGTCGCGGCACCGCCGTTGGTGCCCAGGTTCCAGCCGAGCTCGGCCGTATCCTGCACCTCGCGCAGCTGCGACAGGTTGACCGCGTGGTCGCCCTGCGTGCCGGCCGCGAGGCCGGTGATCTGCTGGCCGGCCATCGCGATGCCCGCGGCGTCCATGCGCGGGCCGCCGTTGCGGATGCGCACGCTGGTGACGTTCAGGTCCTCGGCCATTTCCAGCAGGACGGTGTTGTCGACGACGCGCGTGCGCAGGTTGTCGCTGCCGGCGTCGGCATCGGTGTCCAGGCCGCCCGCGATGACGAGCGTCTGGCCCAGGGTGCGGTCGACCGAACCGGTGTTGCCCGTGAAGGTCAGCGGACGCGTCGCCACGGTGTTCAGCTGGCTGACGTTCACGGCATCCGTGTCGGCCACGCCCGCCGCCACTTCGGTGATGCGGTTGCCGCCCATCCGGATGGCCGTGTTGGGATTGACCGTCAGGCTGTTGCCGATGACCGCGCCACCGGACAGCGTCGACATGCCCGTCACGCCCAGGTTGCCCTGCATCGTGGTGTTGCCGTTGACGGCCAGGTTGCCTTGCAGGGCGGTGTTGCCCGCCACGTCCAGGCTGCCTTGCAGCGCCGTATTGCCCGCCACGGCCAGGTCACCTTGCAGGTCGGTGTCGCCGTCCACGGCGAGTTCGCCCTGCAGGCGGGTGTCGCCCGCCACGCCCAGGTCGCCCTGCAGCGTGGTGTTGCCACCCACGGTCAGCGGGCCCTGCACCACGGCCGCGCCGCCCACGGTCAGGTCATTGGCGATGGCCACGTCATCGGCCAGGTCGAACGTGACGTTGGTCCCGTCCTGGGTCAGCACGACGTTGCCGTCGGTGTTGTCCAGGATCACGTCGGTGCCCGGCTTGACCTGGGTGGCGGGGTCGCCGTTGGTGCCCAGGTTCCAGCCGAGCTCGGCGGTTTCCTGCACCTCGCGCAGCTGCGAGAGGTTGACCGCGTGATCGTCCTCGGAGCCGTCTGCCAGGCCGGTGATCTGCGTGCCGCCCATGGCGATGCCCTGGGCATCGATGCGCGGGCCGCCCTGGCGGATGCTGACGCTCGCGACGGTCAGGTCCTCGGCCATTTCCAGCTGCACGGTCTCGCCCACAATGCGGGTGCGCAGGTTGTCGCCGCTGGCGTCGGCCGTGGCGGCAAGGCCGCCTTCGATGGCCAGCGTCTGGCCCAGCATGCGCTCGACCGATCCGGTGTTGCCGGTGAAGGTCAGCGGACGGTTGGCCACGGTGTTGAGCTGGCTGACGTTGACGGCATCGGTGTCATCCACGCCGGCCGCCACGTCGTTGACGCGGTTGCCGCCCATGCTGATGGCCGTGTCGGGATTCACCGTCAGGCGGTTGCCGATGACCGCGCCGCCCGTCAGGGTCGACAGACCGGTCACGCCCAGCGCGCCCTGCATCGTCGTATTGCCGGTGACCCCCAGGTTGCCCTGCATCGTGGTGTCGCCCGTCACGCCCAGGTTGCCCTGCAGCGCGGTGTTGCCGGTCACGCCCAGGTCGCCTTGCAGCGCGGTATTGCCGGTCACGTCCAGGCTGCCTTGCAGCGTGGTGTCGCCGGCGACGCCCAGGTCGCCTTGCAGCGTCGTGTTGCCGGCCACGTCCAGGCTGCCTTGCAGCGCCGTGTTGCCGGCGACGCCCAGGTCTCCCTGCAGCGTCGTGTCGCCGGCCACGGTCAGCGGGCCTTGCACCGAGGCCGCGCCGCCGACCGTCAGGTCATTGGCGATGGCCACGTCGTCGGCCAGATCGAAGGCGACGTCCGTGCCGTCCTGCGACACCACGATGTTGCCATCCGTGTTGCTCAGATCGACGGTGGCGCCGGGCGCGACCGGGTTGGCGGCCTGACCGTTGGTGCCCAGGTTCCAGCCCAGTTCGGCGGTGTCCTGCACCTCGCGCAGTTGCGACAGGTTGACCGCGTGATCGCCTGCCGTGCCCGCGGCCAGGCCGGTGATCTGCTGGTTGTTCATGGCGATGCCCTGCGCGTCGATGCGCGGGCCGCCGTTGCGGATGGTCAGGCTCGTGGCGGCCAGGTTCTCCGCCATTTCCAGCTGCACCGTCGCGCCGACCACGCGGGTGCGCAGGTTGTCGCCGCTGGCCAGGGCGGTATCGTCCAGGCCGCCTTCGATGGCCAGGGTCTGGCCCAGGACACGGTCGACCGTGCCGGTGTTGCCGGTGAAGGTCAGCGGGCGGGTGGCCACGGTGGTGAGCTGGCTCACGTTGACCGCGTCGGTGTCGGCCTGTCCCGCGGCCACGCCGGTGACGCGGTTGCCGCCCATGGCGATCGTCGTGCCGGGGTTCACCGTCAGGCTGTTGCCGATGACCGCGCCGCCCGTCAGGGTGGACAGGCCGGCCACGCCCAGCGTGCCCTGCATCGTGGTGTTGCCCGCCACGCCCAGGTTGCCCTGCATCGTGGCATCGCCTGCCACCCCCAGCGTGCCCTGCATCACGGTGTTGCCCGTGATGCCGACATCCCCTTGCAGGGTCGAGTTGCCGGCCACGGTCAGCGGGCCTGCCACCGATGCCGCACCACCCACGGTCAGGTCGCGGGCGATGGCCACGTCGTCGTTCAGGCTCAGCTGCACCTCGCCGCCCACCACGCGGGTCGTGACGTTGCCGTCGCCTTCGACGATGGCGATGGACTCGCCCAGCGGCTTGCGTACGGTGTTGCCATCGGCCGCCGTCACGGCAAAGCCGCGCTGGGTGAGCTGGCTGTCGAGCTGGCCGAGCTGGTCTTCGGTGGCCGCCTGGCCATTGACGATGCTGCCCGGGGTGTAGGTGCGGTTGGTCAGGCCGTTGACGGTGCCGGTCGCGCCGTTCACGGTCACCGTGTTGGTCCCGTTGGAGGCAATCACCTGGCCCGTGCCGTTCAGGGCGACCGAGCCCGCGCCGTTGGCGACGTTCACCGAACCCGCGCGGACCTGCGTGGTCTGGCCGCCATTGGTGACCGTCACACCCGCGTTGTTCTGGGTCGTGTTGCCCGTCTTCACGCTGCCGGCGGTGCCCAGGTCGAGGTTCTTGTTCAGCGCATAGTCGATCACGGTCTGTCCGCCGGCCGTCGTGCGGCTCACGGTCAGGTTGTTCTCGGCGGGTGCCAGGCCGATGTCCACGGTGTGGCCTTCGCCCGTGCTGACGTGGCTGGGCGTGTCACCGTCGGTGCGCACGTTCCAGCCCGTGGCGCGCAGCTGCGCCACGTTGACGGCATCGCTGTCGGCCGTGCCGGCCGCGAGGCCGGTGATCTGGCGGCGCACGGTGTCCGAGCCCACGGCGACTGCGCCCGTGGTGCTGAGCGTACCGGCGATGCGCGCCTGGCCTGCGCTGTCGCCGGTGTTGGGCACATAGCCCGCACGGTTGGCGCCGGTCGTGGACTGGCTGTTGGAGCCCAGCGCCACGCCGCCCGCGTTGGCCACGCTGGCGTTGTTGCCAACGATGAAGGCATTGCCGGCGGCCAGGTCGTTGCTGTTGCCCAGCACGCCCGAGTTCGCGGCGCTGACCGTGTTGTCATTGCCCAGCACGTTGCCATTGGCGGCGCTGACGGTGTTGCGGTTGCCCACGGCGTTGGCGTCGGTGGCGCTGACGGCGCTGTCGTTGCCGAACGCATTGGCGCGCGCCCCCGTGACGAGGTGGTTGCCGCCCACGGCATTGGCATTGGCGCCCAGCACGCGGGTGCTGTCCCCGATGGCCAGGGCCGTCGCGCCGCTGGCCAGGGCGTTGCGCCCCAGGGCGGTGGCCTCGCGCGCATCGGCACGCGCCGACGAGCCGATGGCGATCGTGTCGATGTTGTCGGCGGCTTCGAGCGGGTTGGGGTTGGCCTTGCCGCTGACGGCGTTGTTGCCCAGCGCGATGGCGTTGGTGGCATGGGCGCGCGCTTCGGTGCCCAGCGCCTGGGCGCTGGTGCCCGAGGCCAGGGCCCGCGTGCCGCCGGCCGTGGCGTTCACGCCGGTGGCCAGGGCGCTGGTGCCGACGGCCGTGGCGTCGGCCGCCCGCGAATGGGCGCCGGTGCCCTGGGCGATGCCGCGCACATCGGAGGCAAGGGCGCTGTGGCCGATGGCCACGCCGTCTTCGGCAGTGACTTCGGCGGCGGTGCCGATGACGATGGCATTGTCGACCGACGCGCCCGGGGACTTGCGGTCCGCCTGGGCGCCCGTCCCCATGACGAGCGAGTTCTGGCCGCGGCTGATGGCTTCCTGGCCGATCGCCACGCCTGCCGTGTCATAGGCGATGCTGCGGTTGCCCATGGCGCTGGAGCCCGTGCCCAGCGCCTGGGTTTCGTTGCCGAGCGCCGTGGCCCGGTTGGCCTGCGAGCGCGCCTCGTAGCCCAGCGCCAGTCCGGCCGAGTGGGTGGCCAGCGCTTCGGCGCCGATGGCGATGGCGTTGCTGCCCTGCGCGCCCGAGTTGCTCTCGTTGGCGAGCCCATCGGAGTTGATGGCCACATAGCGCATGCCGTTGCGCTCGACCACCTCGTTGAGCTGGGCGACGTTGACGGCATCGGTGTTCAGCGTGCCGGCGGCCACGTTGTTGATCTGGCCGTCCGCGTTGTAGCGCACGGCCTCGGTCGGCAGGATGTTGATGTTGCCGCTGCTCAGCACGTTCAGCGCTTCGGCGACGGTGTCGAAGTCGTACGTGTTGTTGTCGGCGTCCACGATGCGGATCTTGCCGTAGGTGCCGTTCGGGTTCAGCGTGACGCCGCCCACCAGGTTGGCGACTTCCTGTTGCGCGAGGGTCAGCTGGCGCACGTTCACGGCGTCGGTGGGCTGCGCGCCGGGGGCCACGTTCACGATGCGGCGCTGCACGCCGCTGTCGCCACCGACCGTCGCGGCACGACCCACCGACACCACGGTGCCGCTGAACGGCACGGTCGTCAGATAGCCTGCACCGGCAGCGTCCGCAGGCGTGGCACGCGAGCCTTCGCCGATGGCGATGTTGCCGCCCGATGCCATGGACGAGTCACCGATGGCGACGCCTTGTCCGGTCGTCACGGTGGCACCGGTGCCGAGCGCCACGGATCCTTTGCTTGCCGCATTGGCCTGGTAGCCGACTGCGACGGCATCCGCGCCGGCGTGGGTGCGAGCACCGACGGCCGTGGCATGCGCCACCGCACCGGCACCCTGGTTGGCCTGAAAGCCGACGGCGGTGTTCTCGTCGCCGGTCAGGCCGGTACCGGCTTGCGCGCCCATGGCCACGTTCCAGTCGCCGGTCACGTTGTTGCCGGCCTCGAAGCCCACGGCCGTCGTCTGGTTGCCCACGACGTTCTGGCCGGCGCGCGTGCCGATCGCGATGTGCGAGGTGCGGTCAGCGGCGGCGGTGCCGAAGGTGCCTGCGCCGGCGTCCGTGCCCAGGGCGATCCCGTTCGGCGATTCGGCGGCGGCCCCATGACCCGCGGCCAGCGCGTTGCCGGCACTGGCGCGGGCGTTGCCCAGGGCGATGGCGTTGCCGGCGGTGGCGCTGGCGTTGGCGCCCACGGCCGTCGCGCCGGCAGCGCCGGCCTGGGCATTCGCGCCCAGGGCGACGGCGCGATGGCTGTCCGCACCCGACACGCGGGCCCCGGTGCCGATGGCGATCGCATCGTTGATGAACTCGGAGCCGACCTGTGCACCGTCGCCCACGGCCACGGTCCGGTTGCCGCCGGCCTGGCTGTCGCGGCCGATCGCAATCGAGGCGACGCCGTCGCTGGCCAGACCGTCCTCGGTGCCGGCGGCCGCATTCTGGCCCAGGGCGATGCCGCTCTCGGCCGTCGCCGCGACGCGGGCCTGCGAGCCGATGGCCACGGCGTCGGCGGCCTCGGCCTGTGCCTGGTGACCCAGGGCGGTCGCGCTGGCGCCCGCGGCCTGCGCTGCGTCACCCAGGGCGGCGCTGCTCGCGCCCGCGGCGCTGGCTGCATGGCCCACAGCCACGGCGCTGGCCCCCGCGGCGCCGGCCTGCGGTCCTGCGGCCAGCGCGTTGTCGCCCGTGGCCGAGGCATCGGCCAGCGTCGAATTGACGCGGAAGTACTTCACGCCGTCGCCGGCGGTGTACAGACGGCTTTCCAGGGAATCCACGCGGCCCGTCACGGTCGTGACGTTGTTCTCCGTGCCCGTCACGCGCGTGGTCAGCGTGCCCAGGTTGTCTTCCGTGGCGGTGACGCGGGTGGTAACGCTGCCCAGTCCGCCCTCGGTGTTCGTGACGCGCGTGCTCAGCTCACCCAGGTCGTCTTCGGTCGTGGTCACCCGTCCCGTCAGGGTGGTGAGGTCCGTGCCCAGCGAGGTCAGGTCCGTGCGCAGGCCATCGACGCGCCCGCTCAGGTTGGTGTTCACCTGGAACAGCTGCGCGCCGGTCACCGCGTCGCTGCTGGCCGAGGACAGGGTGCCCGAGCTCAGGCCGCTGAGGGTGCCGCCGTTCTGGAACTGGATGCTGCCAGGGCCGGTGAAAACGATGCTGCTGCCGGTGACTGGCGGCTCGTCGCCGACCTGGATCTGCTGGGCCAGCACCACGCTGCCTGTCATCAGGCCTGCGCCCATCAGCACCGCATACAGGGGACGCAGGGTCCAGCGGTGCGCGGCGGCAGGCTGGGCGGACTGGCCGCCGGTGGTGGCTTTGCCGCGCGCGGCGGCGAGTTCGGAGACTGCGACGAAGGTGCGCGTCTTCGCGCTCCAGATCGACTTGAAAATGCGGTTCACGATGGGTTTCCTGGGCTGAGGGAGAGCCGAGCTTGGAAACGCAAGCCGGCGAGGAGCCGGAGCCACGGTGTCCTTGCCGGGGGATGGCGACGGAGAAGGTGGACGTGCCGGTTCAATCGCGGCGGAGTATGCGATCGTGATGTATCGAAGCGTGATCGTTATTTACAGTTGTTTGGCTTCTGTTTGCAGTTGTTAACGTTATGCATTGATGTGAAGATTGGGGCACGACCAGCGGCGCGTCACCGCTGGCATCGGCCCCGTGAATGCACGACGGGCGGCCACGCCCCTGCGTGGCCGCCCGTCAGGACAGCGCGAAACGGGAGGTCGGCTCAGCCGTCGACCGTGGCGCCCGAGACCTCCACCGCATTCTTCCAGACGGGTCGCTCGGCCTGCACGCGCGCCGCGAAGTCCTCGGTGTCGCGATAGGCGGGCAGATAGCCCAGCTGCTCCAGGCGCTCGGCGACCGCGGGCTTGGCCACGGCCTGGGAAACGGCATCCGAGACTTCGCGCAGCACCGGCTCGGGCGTGCCGGCAGGGGCGAACAGGCCCAGGTACGACGCAGGCACCAGGGTCTTCACGCCAGCCTGCGCAAACGTCGGCACGTCCGGCAGCGCGGCAAAGCGCTGCGTGCCGGACACGGCCAGGGCGCGGACCTTGCCGGCCTGGATCATGGGCAGCACGGGCCCGAGGGCGTCGATGCCGATGGGGACCTCACCGGCCGCCACGGCGCTGACCGCGGCCGGGCTTCCCTTGAACGGTACGTGCAGCAGTTCCAGATCGTTGTCGGCCCGCACCAGTTCCATCGACAGGTGCACCGAGGTCCCGCTGCCGGGCGAGGCATAGGCGATGGGCGTGGCGGCATCGCGCGCCGCGGCGATCAGGCCGCCCAGGTCCTGGGCCGAGAACCCGGCGTTCACGTAGATCACGTTCACGGCGTCGCCGAACTGGGCGATCGGGGCCAGGTCGCGGGTGACGTCGTGCCCCAGGTCCTTGTACATGTACGGACTGATCGCGGTATTGGGTGCCGCGCCCAGCAGCAGCGTGTAGCCATCGGCGTCGGCGCGCACCACCTGCGACGTGCCGATGTTGCCGGCCGCGCCGGGCCGGTTCTGCGTGATGATCGGCTGGCCCAGTGTGTTGCTCATGTCCTGCAGCAGCACCCGGGTGGCGACGTCGATGGCGCCGCCGGCCGGGAAGGGCACGACGGTGGTCACCGGACGCTCGGGCCAGGTGGCCTGGGCATGGGCGACGCTCGCCATCATCAACACTGCGGTCAGACCACTCAGGCGCAAGAGGAACATCCAGGACTCCGGGAGTGCGCCAGGGCCAGCCCGGGCGCGGGGGTTAGGACCGTCCGGCAAGAAGCACCAGCACCGGCTCGGTCATGCAGGCTGCATTATCGGAGCCGTCACCTGTCGGCTGCGCAATATTTGCCGGATTTCCGTCGATCAGATTCGTCACACGCAAAATATTCCCGGCCGGCAGCACATCGCAAGGAATGCCCGCATCCGGCCTGGCGGGGATGACCAGCACCACCCGATCCTCGCCGCAGTCCGCCACCGCCATCGCCCCATCCGCCACGCTGCGCCAGCGCGCGCCCGAGAGCGCCGGCAGCTCGCTCAACGCACCATGCAGGTTGCGGATCACGCGGGCGCCAAGACGCGGATTGCCCAGCCGGTCGATGAGGCCCGCGCGCGGAAAGTAGCCCCGGTCCACGTCGCCCAGGGTGTCGAGGAAGATGGCTGCCTGCGGCAGGGTCTGCGCGCAGAAGGCGGCCTCCAGGGCGCGCATGGCATTGCGCCAGGGATCGGGCTCGCCGCCCGCGGGCGTGTCCGAGGCGAGCCGGACATGGATGTGGGCCTGCACGCCGCGGTCCGCGCACGCCTGCACGGCCTGGTCGATGCCGACGTGGGCGGGGGTCTTGTGGCTGACGCGAAACACCAGCCGGTCCACGCCCACGTGCGGACCCAGCCCATCGGCCTGCGCCAGCTCGGGGTCCTGCGGCCCGGTGTAGCCATGGTCCACCAGGAGCTTGATCTGGGTGCCGTCGCGCGACCCACCCGCCGCGCTCCAGAAGCGGGAGACGGCGATCGGCATCCCCAGCCGCTCGCGCAGTGCCGCCAGACGCGTGGTGGCATCGTCGGGCAAGGGCCATTTCAGGATCAGCTCCATGCCCTCGACGAGCCCGGCATGACTGGCCACCATGTCCTGCGAGATTTGGTGCGGCCAGCCAAAATTAAATACGGTAAAGTGACCGCCTTGTTGGTGCAGGGCGGCCATGCGCGCGCGCGTGGCGGGGTCAAGCAGGTCCTCCAGGGGCACGCGCAGGCTGCGTATGCCCATCTCCCACAGTGCCAGTATCGGGTAGTCGTTTCGCGCTTTCTTGCGTCGAAACTCATCCAGCATGCTGCTGTAGGGAATCTCATGCAGCTCCGTCCAGCCGTGCCTCAGATCGATGCCCAGGCGGGGACGCTGGGTCAGCCGTGCCGGCAACACCGGCCAGTCCCGCTGCGGTGCCACCTGCGTTGGGCGCGGCCGGTCAAAGGTGCGCACGAATCGTGGCACGACATCCTGGGCAAAGACGTCCACCAGCATGAAGCCCAGCTTCGCGTCATCGTTGCGCCCGTTCTCGTGGGCAGCCGGTTGCGTGACGCGAAAGATCTCGGCGTAATCGGCGCGCACGAATGCCGTCGATGGCATCAAGAATATGTCAGTGTCGCCGTACCGGTTATAGAAGAAGTTGTGGACGTGTCCCGTGAAGACGGTGCGCACACCATGTCGGGTCAGCAGCGTCAGCAACCAGCTGCGGCCAGGCTCGTCGATGTTGTCGTAGTGGCCAGGCTCATCGGCGCTCGCCACGAACGGAGGGTAGTGCATCAGCACGAAGCAGCGGCGGCCCGCCAGGGCGGCCAGCTCGGCCTGCAGCCAGGCGGCCTGGTCCGCTTCACGCGCCAGCCCTGAGTTGATGAGCGACGTGTTGATCACCACGAAATGGCAGTCGTCGCGCGCAAAACTGTAGTAATGCCGACCGAAGTGCGCTTCGTATCGATCGGCATGGATGTCCTCGATGGAACCCGCAGGCACGTAGTCTGCGCATTTGTCGCCCGTGTCGTGATTTCCCGGCACGAGAAACAGCGGAGCCTGCAGCGCCGCTGTGGCTTCGCGAAACGTCTGCACGGCTTGCGGATACGACACCGCTTCAGGAACGGGATGGACCATGTCACCCACGTGCACGACGAAGTCGACGCCGGCCGCATTCACGGCCTGCACCGTATGACGCAGGCGGCTGTTGGTCAGGCGGTGCGATTCGAAAGGCGAAATGTCATCGGTATCCGAGGGATTGACGTGGGTATCGGCGATGACGGCGAAGCGAAACAACGGACGTTCGGACATAGGACTCCAGGGCGCATCCAGTAAGGACTGGCGCTCGTAGTATGTCGTAACGTACTGGATTCAAGAAATTCATTTTTCCGATTAAAGAATAAGAATTTTTCATGGTAACCATTAAACAGCTCAGGGCGCTCGTGGGCGTGGCCGAGACGGGCAGCTTCACCGCCGCGGCACGCCGCCTGGCCGTGACGCAATCGGCCATCAGCGTCATGATCCGCGAGCTCGAAGAGCTCGTCGGCGAGTCCCTGGTGGTGCGCGGGCGCAACGTGCACCTCACCCCCGCGGGTGAGACGCTGCGCGCGAGCGCCGTGCGCTCGCTGACCGATCTGAATCGCACGCTGGACGGCATCCGCACCGGGCGTGAGCAGCAGGGCGGTCGCCTGCGCGTGGCCGCAGGCCCGCTCGTGGCGGCCACCTTCATGCCGCGCGCCCTGGCCCTTTTCCGCCAGCGCCATCCGATGGTGTCCGTCGATCTGGTCGACATGCCCGTGCAGGACGTGGCGCAGGGCGTGGCGGTCGAGCAGGTCGACATCGCCGTCGGCGCGCTGGGCAGCAATCCGCGCCTGGCCGGGCTGCTGCGCAGCGACCCCCTGGTCGAGGATCGTGTCTACGCCGTCTATGGCCACGGCCTGGCGCCCGAGACCCGCGGCAAGTCCAAGCGGCTGTCGCGCAGCGTCCTGCAGAGCGCGGAAATCATCCTGACGGGGCGGGTGAGCGGCCAGTGGCGCGACTTCTTCATGCAGTTCTCCGAAGAAGGCATCACCTTCAACATCGCGTTCGAAGTGTCGCTGTACTCGACCGTGCTGCAGATGGTGCGCTGCGGCCTGGGCATGACCCTGCTGCCGGGTTTTGCCGCCTCGCAGCTCGACCCGGCCGTGTACGACGTGCGGGCCATCGATCACGGCACGGCTCGCTGGCCGGTGCAGTGGATCACGCGGCAGGGCGCGAACGCGTCCCCCGCGGCGCTGGCGCTGCGCAAGGCGGTGGACGAAGCCCTGGCGGACACCACGCACAGCTACCCGCTGCCCTGAGGGCGGGGCGGCGCGGTCCGCCGGCTACATGGCGACCGACATCCCGCCGTCCACCACCAGCACGTGGCCATTGACGTAGGACGCCGCGGGCGAGGCCAGGAACACGGCCGCGCCTGCGATTTCTTCCGGTCGTCCCCATCGCCCCACGGGCGTGCGGCTGGCAAAGTGGGCACCCACCGTCGCATCGGCCACCATGGCGGCGTTGGCCTGCGTGGCGAACCCGCCCGGCGCGATCGCATTGCTCGTGATGCCATGCGGGCCGTACTCGACCGCCAGCGCGCGCACCAGGCCCGCCAGCCCCGCCTTGGCCGTGGTGTAGATCGCGTCGCCTGCCCGCGCCTGGGCGCCGGCGATGGACGTGACGGCGATGAGGCGACCGCTGCCTTGCACCAGCATGCGCGCGGCCGCTTCCCGCGCCAGCAGCACGGCCGCCGTCAGGTCCACCTGCAGCAGGCCGAGCACGTCCGCATCCGACATCGCCTGCAGCGGCTTGCGCAGGCGCGCTCCCACGTTGTTGATGAGGATGTCCAGCCGGCCATGCTCGGAGTCGATGTGCGCGAGCGCCGCGCGCATCGCCCCGGCGTCCGCGACGTCGAAGGCAGCGCTCGACGCCGACAGGCCGGCGTCGCGCAGGGCCTTCACCGGCGCCTGCAGCCCGCCGGCATCGCGTCCGTTCAGCACCACGTGAGCTCCGCAGGCCGCCAGCGCCTGCGCCATTTCCCACCCCAGCCCCTGGCGCGCGCCCGTCACCAGCGCGACCTGGCCGTGCAGGCCAAAGCGCGCGCACCAGGCGGGCGCCTGCTCAGGTCCGCCCGGGGCATCCGGCGCCCCGTTGGCCTGCGTGGTGGGCGCGACGCTCACATCGTCCCCGCCACGAAGACCGGCTCGGGGGCCGCCGCCGCGCCCAGACGCACGGTGAAGGCGCGCAGCTCGTCACCGCGAAAGGCGTGGATCGTGACGGTCGCACCGGGCCGGTAGCGCGCGAGCAGGGCGTCCAGCGCGGCCGGGCCGGCAATCCGCAACCCGTCCAGCGCCACCAGCACGTCCTGGGCGGACAGCCCGCCCTGGTGGGCGGCGCCACCCTCGAACACCGTGGCCAGCACCGCATCGCTGCCCTGCGCCCGCACGCGCACGTCCAGGCCTGCCGCCGTGACCGGCGCCGCCGGGCGCGTGGCAATGCCTTGCGTGGACAGCAGCTCGCGCACCGGCACGTCCTCGCGACCTTCCGCGTAACGCGCGATGAAGGCGCTCACGTCCACGCCGGTGGCTTCCTCGATGAGGGCCGGCAAGCCGTCCTCGGGCAGGCCTATCGGCTTGCCCTGATAGAAGTCGCGGCCATAGCGCGTCCACAGCAGCCGCATCACATCGTCCAGCGAACGCGCACCCTCGGTGGCCTGGCGCAGCGTGATGTCCAGCCCCAGGGCGATCAGCGAGCCCTTGGTGTAGTAGCTCACCAGCGCATTGGGCGAGTTCTCGTCCTGGCGGTAATACCGCGTCCACGCGTCGTACGAGCTTTCGGCCACCGATTGCTTGAGTCGGCCCGGTGCGCGCTCGACGCCCGCCACGGTCTTGGCGAGCAGCTTCAGATAGGCCGGCTGGTCGATGACCCCGCTGCGCAACAGCATCAGGTCGTCGTAATACGACGTAAACCCTTCGAAAACCCACAACAGTCGAGTATGGATTTCACGCGACAAATCATAGGGTGCGAACAGCGCCGGCTTGATGCGCTTGACGTGCCAGGTGTGGAAGTACTCGTGGCTCACCAGGCCAAGAAAGGTCCGATAGCCATCGCTCTGTTCCGGGCGCCCCTGCACCGGCAGGTCCGCGCGCGCGCACACCAGCGCGGTCGATGCCCGATGCTCCAGCCCGCCATAACCATCCGCCGTGATCTGTGTCATGAAGACATAGCGCTCGGCACTGTCCAGAAAGGGCGCACGCCGCGTTTCGGGCTCGAAGAGCGCGATCTGCGCCTCGCAGATGCGCTTGGCGTCCGCGGCGATGCGCGCCAGGTCCAGGCCGGGTGCGGCGCCCGTGAACACCAGCTCGTGCTCGGCGCCATGCGCCGTGAAGTGCGCCACCTGCGGCGTGCCCATTTCGATCGGATGATCGATCAGCGCGTCGTAGTCGGGCGCCTGATACCAGCCAAAGCCATGGCGCCGCGCGGCGCCTGCCATGCCCGTGGCTTCCGGCAGGCTGGTGTGCACACGCCAGGCGGCCCTGGCAAACGTCTGCCCGCGCGGGGGCGCGACCAGCTCGAGCTGACACGGCGAGGCCTCCTGCCCATGCACGCGCAGGAACACGCTCGTCCCGTTGAAAAAGCCGTGCGACTGATCCAGGTGCGCCGAGCGCACCGACAGGTCCCACGCATAGATCACGCAGGTGATCTCCAGCGTGCCGCGGCACGGCGCCGCGCGCCACGTGTTGCGATCCAGCTTGACCAGCGGCACGGCCTGGCCCGCGCACTGCGCCTCGATGGTCTCGATCTGGCGCGCGAATTCGCGCAGCAGATAGCTGCCCGGGATCCAGGCAGGCAGGGACACGACCTGGCCATCGGGCGCAGGGGCGTCGATGCTCAGGCGGACTTCGCAGCGGTGACCGGCGAGGTCGGTGGGGGCAAGGCGGTAACGGATCGGTGTAGCGGTCATGAGGTCTCGGCTGGCACAATGGACTGCAATCCATCATACCGTTCGCGGCCATTCGTCCGCCGCCCCACTCCAGGAGACACCCCATGAGCGATGCATTGGTGCTGACCGAAACCCACGGCCGTGTCGGTCTCATCACGTTGAACCGGCCCAAGGCTCTCAACGCGCTCAACGATGCCCTGATGGACGCGCTGGGCGAGGCCCTGCTCGCGTTCGAGGCCGATGCCGACATTGGCGCCATCATCATCACCGGCAGTGAAAAGGCCTTTGCCGCCGGCGCCGACATCGCGGCGATGAAGGATTGGACCTACATGGAGGTCTACGGCTCGGACTTCATCACGCGCAACTGGGAAACCCTGCGCCGCGTGCGCAAGCCCGTCATTGCGGCCGTGTCCGGCTACGCGCTGGGCGGCGGCTGCGAGCTCGCCATGATGTGCGACATCCTGATCGCGGGCGACAATGCCCGCTTCGGCCAGCCCGAGATCAAGATCGGCGTCATCCCCGGCGCCGGCGGCACGCAGCGCCTGCCGCGCGCGGTGGGCAAGGCCAAGGCCATGGACCTGGTCCTCACCGGCCGCATGATGGACGCCGACGAGGCCGAGCGCGCCGGCCTGGTCTCGCGCGTGGTGCCGGCGGCCGAACTCATGACCCAGGCCCTGGACGTGGCCACGCTCATCGCCAGCATGTCGCTGCCCGTCACCATGATGGCCAAGGAATCGGTCAACCGGGCCTTCGAGTCCTCGCTGTCCGACGGCCTCATGTTCGAGCGCCGCGTGTTCCACGCCGCGTTCGCCACCCGCGACCAGAAGGAAGGCATGGCCGCTTTCGTGGCAAAGCGCCAGCCGGACTTCAAGCACGAGTGAGCGGGCAGGGAGCGCCGTCTTAGCCGATCAGGCCCATCGCCCGTCCCCGAGCGATGGCTTCGGAGCGACGTGCCACATCCAGCTTGCGATACACGTTCTTGCGGTGGATCTTGACCGTACCTTCGGCCACGCCCAGTCGTGCCGCGATCTCCTTGCTCGACAGGCCGTCGTTGAGCTGACGCAGGATCTCGGTCTCGCGCGGAGTCAGTGCAGCCGGATGCTGGGCCGCCCTTGTGCAGGGCGCGCCCGTGGCGGGCGGCGCGTCGATGCGCGCCGTGAGGCCAAGCGCCACGTCATTGAATGTCTGGATAATTCCGCTGCGGACCGCATCCGCCTGTGCCAGGGCCAGCAGGCGCCGGGCACGCTGGCTTTCGCCAGACGCGGCGGCTACCGCGGCCTCCAGGATGCCGATGCCCACGCGCAGTGCCGGCAGCGGGTTGTCCGCGCTCTGGCGCTTGTAGTCGCGCAGCTCCTGACGCGCGCGTTGCGGCATGTCGTTTGCCAGCAGGCCAAGAATCCGCAGCCGCGCGTGCAAGGCTCGGATACGCGCCCAGCGCAGCCCACCTTCGCAGGCCGGAGCGGCAGACACGATATCGCGGCCCCGCAGGCCGGCCAGTGCATCGCCTTCACCTTGCAGCAGCGCGGCGAGCCACTGCTGCATCAGCCGGGCCCAGCTTTGCAGCCGGCGCTGGCCGCGGGCGGCCGCCAGCTGCAGCGCCCGGTTGGCGATGGCGATGGCTCGGCCCAGGTCGCCGGTGGCAAGCGCACAGCCAACTTCCACCTCGTAGCCCAGCTGGAACAGGTCGAACCAGCCGTCGCCTTCCTCGACGATCGATAGCCACGGGTGCAGACGCTCGGTCGCTGCGCTCAGCTCGCCCGCGGCATAGTCGACGGCGGCCAGCAGCACATTGGCAATGGCAGACTGGTTGCCCTGCGCACCTACGCGCGCCAGCGCCTGCTGTTCCATCTGCACGAATGCCGCGCGCGCGGCCGATAGCTCGCCCAGGTGAAAGTGCGCCAAGCCGACATAGGCATGCAGGTAGGTCTCGGCGTACGCGGCCTGTCGAAAGCGGTTGCGCCGAATCGCCTTGAAGCCTTCGGCGATGCACGCCTGCCAGTCGCCGGAATCGAAAAGCGCGAACGTCAGGAAGTTGGGCAGGATCGCGCGGATCTCCGGCTCCACGCGATCGGCGTCTGCGAGCAGACGCTCCAGGGATGCCACCTGCTCCCGGGTCACCGGCAGGTCCTCGTAGATGTTCAGGATGCAGCCGACCATCTGCAGCTCTGCGGCCAGGTGGCGCGCTTCCGAGGGCGTCCTGCCTTGCGTGAAGCCTGCCGTTCGCGCCTGTGCGGCATCCAGCAGCTCGCGGGCTTCTCCCACCTGGCCTTGCTGGGCCAGCAGGTAAGCCTGCCCCAGGAACACCCGAGGCCAGCGACAGGGGTCGGCCAACGGGGCGGGCAGCATGCGTAGCACCGCCAGCGAGTGCCGCAGTGAAAGTCGCCAGCCGCCCAGTCTTTCGGCCAGGTCATATGCAAACTCGGGGGCGGGCGCGTGGCGCGAATGTTCCAGTGCCGCCATCGGTTCATCATGCGAACCCAGCCAGTCGGCGGCGATCTCATGCAGGCTGGCCACCGTCGCGGGCTCGCGCGCCGTCAGCGCCTCCACCAGGTACTGCGCCAGCAGCGTGTGGTACCGGAACCAGCCTGGCCGGCCATCGACACGCTGCACAAGCAGATTGTCCCGCTCCAGCCCTGCCAGCAGCGCGCCTGCGTCTTCGCGGCCCGACAGCGCACAGGCCAACTCCGCGTTCACGAGCGGGGTGATGGCCGTCATGAACAGAAAGCGCCGCAGCTGGGCTGCCATGCCATCGATGACCTCACTGGCCAGATAACGGAATACTTCGGCCTGCACCGGCTGGCGAGCAGCCGCAGCCTCCTGGCTGGCCGCCGGTGACGGCGCGCCGCGCAGGCGGGCCAGGCGCAGCACGGCGGCCCAGCCGTCGCTTTGTGAGAGCAACGCGGCCAGGGCCGCCGCAGGCCAATCCGCGCCAAGGAAGTCCCGGGCCTCGTCCACGGTAAAGCGAAGCTGCGCCGTCCCGATTTCGCGCAGGACACCGCGCACAGACAAGGTGGCTGTATCGATCGGCGCACGTGAGCGACTAGCCAGCGCCAGTCGCAACGAAGGCGGTTGTAGGGCCAGCAGGGCGCGCAGCAGGCCTGCCGCCGGGGTGCCGCAAAGATGTTCGACATCGTCCAGCACGCACACGATGGGCTGGCTGCCGTGCAGGCGCTCGGCCAGCGCGCCGATGAACTGTTCACCCGCGCGCCCGGCGAGGCTGGCTTCGTCGTCCACCCGGAGGTGCCCCACTTCCACCCCCGCGAGCGTGAGCGCATCGACGAGACCGGCAGCAAAGCGCGCAGGGTCGCGGTCGTGCCGATCCAGTGTCAGCCAGGCGATGCGGGTGCCGTGCTGCGCGAGTTGCCGGCAGGCCTGGGCCAACGCTGTCGTTTTGCCATAGCCGGCCGGTGCGATCAGCCCGCAAACCGGTGCAGCCAGTGCGTGATTCAGAAGCGCCAGGATCCGTGGGCGGTCAATGCAGTCGGCCAGGTTCACCGGCACGCCGGTCTTGGACTTGAGAGGGGAGAGCATGGCGGATTGCGTATGGGCGTCATAGACGGGCAAGACGCCCATGATAGGCAGTTCCGTCGGAACGGCGCGACGTGCGCGGCCTGCGAGCCCTCGCAGGCGGGCCCGTGTCTATCCCTTTTGGGGGTAGACGCGGGGTTATCCCTATCCACTATTGCGGATTGTCCGGCCCCTCTCGCTTGCCCAAACTGCAGCCGTTCCCCACCACGGATGACGTCATGAGCAGCAAAAAGGTATTGATGATCGTCGGCGATTTCGTCGAGGACTACGAATGCATGGTGCCGCGCCAGTGCCTGGAGATGGTCGGCCATGCCGTCACCGTCGTCTCGCCGGGCAAGTCAGCCGGCGATGTCGTCCAGACTGCCGTGCACGATTTCGAGGGCTACCAGACCTTCACCGAAAAGCTTGGCCACCGCTTCCCCGTCAGCGCCGCCTTCGAGGCGGTGTCGGCGGACGCGTTTGACGCCCTGATGGTGCCCGGTGGACGTTCGCCCGAATTTCTGCGCGAGGACCCGGCCGTCATCGCGCTGGTGCAGGCCTTCTTCGCCGCCGGCAAGCCCGTCGCCTGTTTGTGTCACGGCGGGCAATTGCTCACCGCGGCCGATGTGCTCCGGGGTCGCCGCGTCACTTTCTACCCGGCTATCCGCTCGGAAGTGAGTGCTGTCGGTGGCCTGTGGCAGGCGTGCGACTGGACAGATGCAGTCGTCGACGGCAACCTCGTCACCGCACCTGCCTGGACCGCGCACCCAGCTTGGCTCGCTGCGTTCCTGCGCGTCCTGGGCACGAGGATCGAGCCGTGATCCGAATCCACGTGAGCGTGGACGGCGGCGCGCCGCGCGAGCTCGACGCCGCCCCCCATCCCCACCTGATGGCCTGCCTCGTGGCCGCCGGGCTGCCCGTGGATGCAGTGTGCGGGGGCATGTGCTCCTGCGGGACCTGTCACGTCGTTCCCACCCAGGCCGTCGCCCTGCGCCTGGGCGATCCCGGCGACGATGAGATCGCCCTGCTCGAGCACGAGCCGACCTACGTACCCGGGCGATCGCGCCTGTCCTGCCAGCTCGCCACCGATCGCCTGTGCGACGGCGACGCCTTCGACATTCCCACCTGATCCGCTGCGGCGCCCACGCCGCTTACTGCACCGGAGCCACCGTGTCCTGTTTCTCGAGTCGCCCCGTCCGGGGTGCGGGCCTGCTCGCGCTCGCGTTCTGCCTCGATGCCGCCGCCAGCCAGTCGCCCGTCACCGTCCAGGTCACCGGCATGGCGCGCGCCTGGGCCTCATTCAATCTGCAGGATCATCCCGAAACGGTCGGCCACGACCGGCACTCGCTGCAGATGCTGCGCGTGTCCGGTGCGCTGGACGCGAAGATCGGCCTGCCGCATGCCACCGCCCTGCTCGGTGGGCGGGCGGACTACGACGCCGATACCGCTTATCGACGTCGCCTCGAAGACCAGGCCGGCAACCGGCAAGCGGGCGAATACAACCGATTCAGCCTGCGCACGGCGGCGCTGGAGCTGCCCGTCGGCCCGGCCAGGCTCACCGTAGGCCGGCAGCAGGTGGTATGGGGCGTGACGGACTTTTTTCACGCCACCAACCGGCTGCACGGCTACGACTATCGCTGGCGTTCGTTCTTGGAGCCCGAGCCCGGCGAACTGCGCAAGCCGCTCAACTTGGTGCGGCTGCAGGCGCCATTGCCTCGCCACACCGCCATCGACCTGGTCCTACGCCCGCCGCAGAACCGGCAGGGCGACATTGGCAACACCTACGACCTTTTTGGCGGGCGCTGGGCCAATCAGCCCAACAAGGGCCTGGACTTCTTTGGGCCGACCTCGCTTACCTACGACTATGACCACCCTGCAGGACGCGCGCGCGACGTGGCGGGCGGCGTGCAGATACTGGGGACGGCGGGCGCCGTGAGCTGGTCGCTGTCCGCGCAACGCAGCAACGTGCTGGACCCGGTCGTCAACCCCAGCAGCGCCATCGGCGCCACCCCGTTTCGGGTCGAACCGCGTGGCCCGCTTGGCGACTTCATTTTCCCCTTGGTCAACGTCTTCGGCGGCACGGGATCGATCGCGCTGGGCAGCGTCACCCTGGCCGGCGAAGTGGCCTACATGAAGAACACGCCGTTCAACCACGGCACCGACTTCCTGGCAGGTGGCCTGCCGGGTTTTGCCGGCATCGTGCGCAAAGACCTCGTCACCTCGACCGCCAAGGCCACCTGGCTCGTGGATACGCCGTGGCTGGGCACCTCCAGCCCCACCTTCGTGTCGGCCCAAGTCTTCAACGCCACCGTGCTGAACTTCGATCGTGCCGATGACATCGTCTACCTCGCGGGATTTGGCCTGCCGCGCAAGCGCCACAGCGCGGTCGCCACGCTCGTGGTGGGCACGGCGTTTCGCAATGATCGCATCCGCCCGGGTGTCGTGACCGGCATCGATGTGTCCTACGGCGGCGGCTTCTTCATCCCCAGCGTCGAGTTCGGCCCGCACGCGGGCTGGACGGTGCGCCTGGAGGCGGATCTCTTCTTTCCTTCCGGGCAGAAGCGCCACGTCGGCCAAGCCGAACAGCGCGCCGGGCTTTTTGGCTACTACGCCAACAACAACCAGTTTCTCGTGCGCGTCTCGCGCCAGTTCTGACCCCGCGCCGCCGGCAAGGGCCGGCGGCACTCTTAAGGAGCATACCGATGACCGATCTCGACAGGATCTACGCCGACAACAACGCGGAAAACGCGCGCCACCAGGGCGGCGACTTCCTCACCGAACATAACCTGAGCTTTCGCCGGATGGGCAAGGGCGCCGTCATGGAGGGCGAAGATGGGTTTGCGGAAACCTGGCACCCGCTGTGCCGGTCGTCCGAAGTTGAACGGGGTCAGGTGATCGGGCGTGGTTTTCTGGACGGCCAGGTCGCCATTTTCCGTGGCGAAAGCGGCACGGTATCGGTGGTCAGCGCCTATTGTCCCCATATTGGTGCCCACCTGGCGGCTGGCAACGTGGTCGGCGACGAGATCGAGTGCGGCTTTCACAAGTGGCGCTTTGGCGACGATGGCGCCTGCACTGCCACGGGCTGTGGCGACCCGGTGCCGGGCCGCGCCAGCCTGTTCAAATACCCGACCCAGGAGCGCTGGGGGCTGGTGTGGGCTTTCAACGGCAGCGAGCCGACCTGGGATCTGCCCGACCTGGGCGCACCGGACGACGAACTGATCTTTCATCCGGACATCCCGCACGTCGATATCAATGCCGACCCTTGGATCTTCATGACCAACACGTTCGATTTCAACCATTTCTGGAGCGTGCACGGCATCGAATTCGAAGACCCGTCTGCCTCCATCACCTGGCAAACGCATGCGGCCACCTTCCACCTGGACGGCCGCATCAAGGAGAGCGGTGCGACGATTTCCTATGAGCTAGGGATCTTCGGCAATAACCTCTTCTGGCAGAACGGCAGGGCGGGCGACGCCTGGTTCAGCTTCTTTTTCCCCGCCTGCATGCATCGCCCGGGCACGATGCGCTGCTACTTCCTGATCGCCGCCCGACGCGGCGATGGCTCACCACAAGCGCTTGAAAAGGCTAAGGAAACCGTGCGGTTCGGCATGGGCCTGGAGCGCTTCCTGGTGGAACAGGATCTGAAGGTGCTGAACACCATCCGCTTCACGCGCGGCATGCTGACCAAAAGCGATCGAGCGCTCGGCCTGTTCCTGGACCACCTGCGCCGCATGCCACGCTCGCACGCCGGCGGGGCATTCACTCGGTGATGCGACGGCGGAGGCAGGCGCCTCAGCGGCCCCGCAGCGCCCGCCGCGTGGCCAATTCGCCCGGGCCCGCTTCCAGGGCCACCAGGTGGATGCCCGGCAGCAGCTGGGCCGCCACCTCCGGCTGCTCCATCGCATATTCCATGTTCATGCACGCGATCTCGACGTGCTCCTCGCACAGCGCCTGCACCCGATAGCCCTGGCCGTTCTCGATGGCCTGCACCATGGCGTGGTGCTGGCGCTGGGCCTGCTTCATCCACTGGTGGCCTTCGTCGAACGAGGACTGCATCGGCAGCATCGCGCTGGCCGCGGCAAAGGGCTGCCCATTGAGCATGTTGATGGCGCGGATCAGCGCCAGGTTGCCGCTGCCATTCACCAGCAGGTGGTGAAAGCGGGTATTCACTTCCACATAGGCGGCGTAGTCGTCCAGGTCCATGGTCGGCTTGTCGACCGTCGCATCGCCCGCGGACAGGCAGTCCTGCAGTTCGCGCAGCAGCGCGCGTGACGCACCCTGCTCGGCCAGCGTGCGCGCAGCCATGCCTTCCAGCACGCCGCGCACGCGGATCGCGTCCGTGACTTCCCGCCCCGTGAACCGCCGCATCTGGTAGCCGCCGCTGCCGGAGGGCTCGATCAATCCTTCGTGTTCCAGGGCGGCCAGGGCCAGCCGCACGGGCGTGCGCGACGCCTGCAGGCGTTCGGCCAGCGGGATCTCGGCGAGCCGTTCGCCGGGCGCGAACTCGCCTTTCAGGATCAGGTCGCGCAACTGGACGAGAACACGGGATTGCTGCGAGGACATGGTGGGAGGCACGCGATGGGGGTGACCGGGTGATTGTACTGACTGTATGCAGATGAACGGGTTCCGAAAATTTGGCCCGCATATTGCATACAACGATTCGGATTCTGTCGTCAGGGCGTCGATTGCACCAAGTGCGCGCACGTCGGCCGTGGTGCCTGGATACGCGCACCAAGTCAGGGATTGCGGGATGCAGGCGGTGCGAACCGGCCGCGCTGGGTTGAGCGCCGCGGTGACAGGGCCTCGTCCGGCCTGGCTGGATTGCATGCAGCTGGATTCACGGGCAGGGACCGGGCGCCCAATGCGCCCCACACGAGGAGATATCAATGCATGTGGTGGTGATTGGAACGGGCATCGTGGGCGTCTGTACCGCGGCCTGGTTGCAGCGCAGTGGTCACAGCGTCACCTTCGTCGATCGCCTGCCGCCTGGCGAGGCCTGTTCCTACGGCAACGCCGGTTCGCTGTCGCCCAGCGCCTGCCTGCCCGTGGGCATGCCGGGCATGTGGAAGAAGGTGCCGGGCTGGCTGCTCGACCCGCTGGGGCCGCTCACGGTGCGCTGGCCCTACCTGCCCCGTGCGCTGCCCTGGCTGATGCGCTTTCTGCAGCACAGCACGCCGCGCGAGGTCGAGCGCATCGCCACCGCCATGCGCCAGCTGCTCGCACCGATCTTCGAGAGCTACGAGCCGCTGCTGACGCGCGCGCACGCGCAGCACCTGGTGCGCCGCACGGGCTGCCTGTATGTCTACTCCTCGCGCGAGATCGCCAGCCAGTGGCGCTGGGGCATGGATCTGCGCCGGCGCCTGGGCGTGGTGATGCAGGACGTGGAGCAGGACGAGCTGGAGCACCTGGAGCCCGACCTGCAGGGGCGCTTTCGCTTCGGCATTCTGGCGCCGGAAAACGGCTCCACGCTGGACTCGTCTGCGCTGGTGAAAGCCTTGCATGCGCAGTGCGAGCGCGATGGTGCGGCCAGCGTGCTGGCCACGGTGACGGGCTTCACGCGTGAGGGCGATCGCGTGCGCACCGTGCGCCTGGACCAAGGCGAGCCCATCGACTGCGATGGCGTGGTGATCGCGGGCGGGGCCTGGTCTGCGCAGCTGACGCGCGCGCTGGGCCTGCGTGTGCCGCTCGAGACCCAGCGCGGCTACCACGTCACCGTCAACAGCAACAATCTCGCGCTGCGCCACACCGTCATGGCGGTGGAGCACAACATGATGGTCAACCCCATGGCAAAGGGGTTGCGGCTGGCCGGCTCCGTGGAGTTCGCAGGCCTGAAGGCGCCGCCCAATTACCAGCGGGCCGACGTCCTGCTGCAGCGCAGCCGGGATATGTTCCCCCATTTGGACACCAGTCGGCACACCCAGTGGATGGGGCATCGCCCCTGCCTGCCCGACAGCCTGCCGGTGCTCGGCCAGGTCCCGCGCGTGGCCAATGCGTGGTGTGCCTTCGGCCACGGCCACGTCGGCATGTGTGGCGGTGCGAGCTCCGGGCGCGAGATTGCCGCGCTCATCGATGGGCGAGAGCCGGCCATCGACCTGGCGCCGTTCTCGCCGGGGCGGTTTGCATGACCAGGACAAGCGGCCACCGGCCTGGCGTGCCCTCCTGCGACATCGCCATCGATGTCGGCGGGACCTTCGTGGACGTGGCCGTGCTCGGCCCGCGCGGCCTGTACACGACCAAGTCCGCCCGCGTGCCAGGGTCCGCCGCGCATGCCGTGCTGGCAGCGCTGGACGACGTGGCGCGGCAGCAGGGCATCGCCGCGTCGGACGTGCGCCGTGTTCTGCACGGCTCGACCATCGCGACGAACCTGCTGCTCGAGCGCAGTGCCGAGCCCGTCGGCATGCTCGTCACTCGCGGCTTTGCCGACGTCTTCACACTGGGGCGGCAGGATCGGCGTGATCTCTACCGGTCCGCCATCCTGCCGCAGACGCCTGCGCAGATGGCGCCGCAGGCCTGGCGCTGCGAGATCGCTGGCCGCCTGGATGCCCAGGGCGCCATCGGCGAACCGGTGGTGCAGGCGCAGGTGGAAGCGGCGGCGCGGCACCTGTGGGCATCCGGCGCCCGCAGCCTGGCCGTGTGCCTCGTCTTTTCCGTGCTGGATGGTGCCCAGGAGCGCCAGGTGCGCGACTGGGTGCATGGCGTGACGCCCGACATGGCGGTGTCGCTCTCGAGCGAGGTCGATCCGCGCCCGCGCGAGTACGAGCGCTGGCTGACCACCGTGCTCGATGCCTACGTGAAGCCCGGTGTGGCGGGCTACCTGGCGGCGCTCGACGACGGCCTCATCGCCCGCGGTTATCCCCCTGTGCTCATGATGCGCTCGCTCGGGGGTGTCGCGCCCGTTGCCACCTGTCTGGACATTCCGGTGAGCCTGGCGATGTCCGGGCCTGCCGCTGCCGCCCTTGGCGTGGCCGGCATGCTCGATCCCGTCACCGCCCGCGGGCCGGCCGTCAGCGTGGACATCGGCGGCACGACCGCCGACCTGGCCCTGCTGCGCCAGGGCCGCGTCAGCCACACCAGCGAACTGACGATCGGCGATCTGGCGGTGCGGATGCATTCGGTGGATGTGACGTCGGTCGCCGTCGGTGGTGGCAGCCTGGTGCGGGTCGGCCGCGAGGGCAGCATCCTGGTGGGGCCGGGGTCGGCGGGCGCCAATCCGGGGCCGGCCGCCTATGGACGCGGAGGTCGGCAGGCCACGGTCACCGATTGCCTCGTGGTCCTGGGCATGGCGCCGCCCACCCTGGCAGGGGGCATGGCGCTGGACGTCGACGCTGCCGCGCAGGCCGTGCGCACGGACCTGGCCGACCCGCTCGGCGTCTCGGTACCCGCGGCCGCGCGCGCGGCGCTGGATGTCGCCAATGCGCTGCTGGCCGAAGCCATCAAGGCGGTCGCGATCGCCGGCGGCCTGGACCCGCGCGCCATCACGGTGGTGGCAGCCGGCGGCGGCGGCGGGCTGCATGCCGCCGAGGCCGCCGTCCTGGCCGGCATCGGCCGCGTCGTCGTGCCCCCCCTGCCTGGCGTTGCCGCTGCCGTCGGCCTGTTGCACAGCCCCCTGACGCGCGTGGCCGAGCAGGCGCTGGATGTGCCGCTGGATGCGGCCGGCCTGGCCGCGGCGCAGGCGGCGGCCGGCAGCCTGGTCATGACGCCTGTCCTGACCGACCTGTACCCTGGCAGCGAGGTGCGCTGGCTGCTCGATATGGGCTACGAGGGCCAGGCATTCACCCTGGCGGTGCCGTTCGATACCGGCAACGACACCGTCACGGACCTGCGCGAGCGCTTTGACGAGATCCACCGGCAGATCCGCGGCCAGGTGTTTCGCACGACCCAGCGGGTGCGCGGCGTGCGGGGCATCCTGGCGCAGGCACCGCTCGCGTCGGACAGCGTGGGGGCGCCCGTCAGGGCACCGTCGCTGGCGGCGGACGATCTGCCCGCCCCGGACGCGCAAGGTCCGGACTGCGTGCGCGATGGCACTAGCCCTGCGGGCGCGGTGGCACAAGCCATCGACACGGCGGATGCCGCCGCCGTGGCAAGGGCGCCCGCGCCCCTGCCACCGCCCGCGCCAGTCCGCCCGCATCCCCCGGCGGTGACCACCTGGCAGCGCGCCGCACTCGGCGCCGGCCACAGCGGCCCTGGCCCGGCCCGCATCCTGGCGGCCGACACGACCGTCTGGGTGCCGGTAGGCTGGCACTGGCAGGCCGACGCCGACGGCACGCTGGTCTTGACCGGGGCTGCGCAGGCCAACGTCCTGGACGTCCAGAGCGCTGCCGGCCTGGATGTGTTGCGCCTGCGCCTGGAGGGCATCGCCGATCGCATGCAGCAGGCGCTGGTGCGCTCGGCCGTGTCGTCCGTGGCACGGGAGGGCATGGACTGCGCCGCAGCGCTGTTCCTCGCCGATGGCCGCATCCTGGCGCAGGCGCGGTCCCTGCCGCTGCTGCTGGGGAGCCTGATCCCGGCCGTTGCCGGCATCCTGCACGTCTTCCCCGCGCACGGCATGGCCGACGGGGATGCCTACGTGCTCAATGATCCCTGGTCCGGTGGCACGCACCTGCCCGATATCGTGATGGTGCGCCCGGTGGTGCATGACGGCGCCGTGGTGGCCTTTGCCGCCAGCATCCTGCACCACCAGGACATCGGTGGCGCCGCACCGGGCTCGGTGCCGCCCGATGCCGTGGACATCCACCAGGAAGGCTTGCGCATCCCGCCGGTGCGCTGGCGCCAGCGTGGCGAGGTGGACCCCGGGATGCGCGCGCTCTTCGCCGCCAATTCGCGCACGCCGGCCAATCTGCTGGGCGACCTCGATGCGCAGTGGGCGGCCATTTCTCTGGGCGAGCGCGAACTGGGCCTGCTGCTGGCCGAACTGCCGGCCGACGGACTCGCCCGGGCGGGCGCCGCCCTGATCGAGCGGGCCCGGCGCATGACCCAGGCGGCCCTGCTGGCCCTGCCCGATGGCGAGTTCCAGCACGACGACGCCCTGGACACCCTGGGCACGGGCGAGCCCGCCCGGCTGTGCGTCAAGATCCGCAAGCAGGGGCAGACCATGACGCTGGATTTCGCCGGGACTTCGCCACAGGTGCGCGCGCCCCTGAACGCGCCGCCGGCCGCCATGCTGTCGGCGGCTTTCTACTTCATGCGCACGCTGGCGCCGGACGCGCCCAACAACCACGGTTGCCTCGCGCCGCTCACGCTGCACCTGCCGCCAGGCTCGCTCGTCAACCCGGCGCTGCCCGCGGCCGTCAATGCGCGCACGGCCACGGTCAAACTCGCCTGCAACGTGTTGCTGGGCGCCTGGGCCAAGGCCGATCCCGAGCATGCCGTGGCGTCGAATGCCGGCGTCGCCGTCGTGATGTCGGTCGGTGGCGAAGACGCTGCCGGCAAGCCCTTCTTCTTCACCGAGATCATCGCGGGCGGTGCGGGCGGCCATGCCGCGGGCCCCGGCGCCCACGGTATCTCCACGGACGTGGGCAATGCCCGCAACCTGCCGGCCGAGATGCTGGAGGCACAGGCGCCCATCCGGGTCGAATGCCACGCCCGCCACGCGGGCTCGGGCGGTGCAGGCCGCCACGCGGGCGGGGACGGCGTCCTGCGCCGTTATCTGCTGTGCGAGGGCCATGCCACCGTGTCCTACCGCGGCGAACGGCACGAGGGCCGGGCCGCTGGCGCTGCCGGCGGCGGGGCAGGGGCGTCATCCAGCGCCTGGCTCGAACGCCCCGATGGTTCACGCGTACCCATCGCATCCAAGACCCGATTCCGCTGGCTTGCCGGCGAACGCCTCGTCATCGCCACCGCGGGTGGCGGGGGCTGGGGAGACACCACCGAAATGTCCCAACCATCGTCCGTCCTGTCCAGGAGTCGTTCATGAATCGCCTCGTCGCATTGCTCGGCGCAGCCACGCTCTGTCTTGGCGCCAGCGCCACCTTCGCCGCGGACTACCCGTCGCGGCTCACCTCGCTGGTCGTCCCGTTCCCGCCCGGGGGCAGTACCGACGTCCTGGCGCGCCAGCTCGCCGAACGCCTGGGCAAGTCCTCCGGCCATCCGGTCGTCGTCGAAAACAAGGCCGGCGCGGGTGGCACGGTGGGCTCGCTCTCGGTCGCCCGGGCCGCGCCTGACGGCTACACCCTGGTCATGGGCGTGACGGGCTCGCACTCGGTAAGCTACAGCCTGTACAACAACCCGCCGTACGACCCGGTCAAGGACTTCGCGCCGGTCTCGATGGTGGTGAGCGCACCGCTGGTGCTGGCCGTCAACGGCAGCCTGCCCATCACGGACACCACCTCGTTCATCGCATACGCCAAGGCCAACCCGGGCAAGCTCACCTATGGATCGCCCGGCAATGGCACGTCCATGCACCTCACGGGCGAGATGTTCGACCTGGCGGCTGGCACCGACACGCTGCACATTCCCTACAAGGGCAGTGCGGCAGCCATGAACGACCTGCTGGGTGGGCAGATCGACGCCATGTACGGTGACGTGCTGGTGCTCATGCCGCACCTGAAGTCCGGGCGCGTCAAGGCGGTTGCGGTGACCGGCGCGCAGCGCCATCCGATGCTGCCGGATGTGCCCACCATCGCCGAATCCGGCGTGCCGGGATTCGAGTCGCTGTCCTGGCAGGGGCTGTTCGCGCCGGCGGGCACGCCCGCATCGGTCATCGACACCCTGAACGAACGCGTCGTCGCCATCCTGCGCGAACCCTCGGTGCAGGACTTCTTCGCGGCGCAGGGCTTCGTCGTGGCCGGCACGTCGCCCGCGGAATTCGGCGCCTTCGTCAAGGCCGAGACCGCCAAATGGGCGGACATCGTGGCCAAGGCCGACGTGGAGCGCAATTGAGCGCCCCCGCAAGCGGCATCACCCGCCTGGGCGGGCCGGTGATGCGCGCGGGCCAGGCGCAGCCCATCACGCCGGTGGTCGTCGCGCGCGGGCCGCTGGCCTTCGTGTCCGGCCAGGTGCCGATGGTGGAGGGTCGCCCTGCGGCCCCCGACATCGCGGGGCAGACCCACGCCACGCTGGACCGGATCGAAGACCTGCTGGCCCACGCGGGTGCGGGCCTGGCGGACATCGTGAAGATCCAGGTGTGGCTGACCCGTGCCGAGGACTACCCGGGCTTCAACGCCGCCTATGCCGAACGCATGGGCCACGCGCCACCGGCACGCTCCACCGTCATCAGCGGTCTCATCGCGCCGGTGCTGGTGGAGATCGACGCGGTGGCGGTGGTGCCCGAGGCGTCGCCACCCGGCGGGCCCGGGGCGTGACACCCCACGTGGATGGAGGCTCAGGATCACTTGTCGCCTAGCTGCATACAACGCGGTGCATCCGCGTTCCCGAGGGTTTTCCCTGACCAATCGGGTGCAGCCTGCGCCAACATCGTGCGTCGATGCTTCGTTATGGTGATTTACCCAGCAAAATCAGGGGATTGCGATGCGAAGGTTTGTGTAGGTAAGGTTGCTTTTACCGCGTTTATCGCTTGACGCGCTGCCGTCGCCAAACCCATAATTCCGTCATATTGCATACAACGGAATGCAGCGGCATCACAGGAGATCGCCATGATCAGTGCGGAACAGAATGACTTGATGACGCGCGTCGGCAAGGGCACGCCGGGCGGTGCGCTGCTGCGCCGCTACTGGCAGCCCGTGGCCATCAGCGACGAGCTCGAAGGCCCGCGCCCGGTGCGTCCGGTGCGGCTCATGGGGCAGGACTTCGTCCTGTTCCGCGACGAAGCCGGCAAGCTCGGCCTGCTGGATCGGGACTGTCCGCACCGCGGCGCGGACCTGGCCTTCGGCCGGCTCGAAGACGGCGGCCTGCGCTGCCCCTTCCATGGCTGGCTGTTCAGCGTCGAAGGCAAATGTCTGGACATGCCGGCCGAGCCCGTCGGCAGCAAGCTCTGTTCGCGCATTCGTCAGGCGTCCTATCCGGTGGTGGAGCGCAGCGGCGTCATCTTCGCCTACATCGGCGAGGGCGAGCCCCCGGCCTTCCCGGACTTCGACTGCTTCGTCGCGCCCGGCACGCACACCTTTGCGTTCAAGGGCCTGCTGGAGTGCAACTGGCTGCAGGCGCTGGAAGTCGGCATCGATCCGGCCCACGCGTCCTACCTGCACCGCTTCTTCGAGGACGAGGACACGTCCGAGAGCTACGGCAAGCAGTTCCGCGGCGCGTCCGCCAATTCGGACATGCCCATCACCCGGGTGCTGCGCGAGTTCGGGCGCCCCGAGATCCGGGTGGAGCCCGTCAACCACGGCATGCGTCTGACGGCGCTGCGCCGGCTGGACGACACGCACACCCATGTGCGCGTCACCAACCTCGTCTTCCCGCAGGCCTTCGTGATCCCCATGAGCGCCGAGATGACCATCTCGCAGTGGCACGTGCCGGTGGATGACACGTCCTGTTATTGGTATGCCATCTTCACCAGCTTCACCGAGCCGGTGGACAAGCAGCAGATGCGCGCCCAGCGCCTGGAGCTCTACGAGCTGCCCGACTACGTGTCGCGCCAGAACAAGCGCAACAACTACGGCTTTGACGTGACCGAGCAGGCCAGCAAGACCTACACGGGCATGGGCCACGACATCAACGTGCACGACCAGTGGGCGATCGAGTCGCAAGGCCCCATCCAGGACCGCACCCGCGAACACCTGGGCACGTCCGACAAGGGGATCATCGCCTACCGCCGCATGCTGGTCGACGCCATCGAGCGCACCCAGGCGGGCGAGGCGGTGCCCATGGTCATCTCGGCCGAGCAGGCCGACGAGTACGCCGGCCCGCCATCCATCGACGGCATCGGCCCCTCGGATGACACCGACGGCTACTGGCGCACCGAAGACCGCCGGCGCCGCGAGGCGTCGAGCTGGGCCGCGAACACCAAGGCTGCCTGAGGCTTTCGCCATGTCCTTCTCGCAACGTTTCGGTCTGTGGACCGATGAGCAGGAGCACGCCGCGCGCGAGCTTCTCGACAGCCTGGAAGCCCGGGGCGTCGAGGTCGTGCGCTTCGCCTTCCCCGACCAGCATGGCGTGCTGCGCGGCAAGACCCTCGTCGTGGACGAGGCCCGCGCGGTCCTGCGCGATGGCGTGAACATGACCAGCACGCTGCTGGCGAAGGACACCTCCCACAAGACGGTCTTTCCGGTGTTCTCCAGCGGCGGGGGCTTCGACTTCCCCGGCATGCAGGGCGGGGCGGACTTCATCATCCTGCCCGATCCGACCACGTTCCGTGTCCTGCCCTGGGCGCCCAACACGGGCTGGGTCCTGTGCGACGCCTACATGCAGGACGGCACCGAATCCCCGCTCGCGACCCGGCAGATCCTGCGCCGCGCGGTGGACGCGCTGGCCGCGACCGGCCACGAGTTCGTCGCGGGCCTGGAAGTCGAGTTTCACGTCTTCAAGCTGCTCGATCCGCGCATGACGCTGGCCGACTCCGGCCAGCCCGGCACGCCGCCGTCCGTCGAGCTGCTCTCGCATGGTCATCAGTACCTGACCGAGCTGCGCTATGACGCGGTCGATGATGTGATGACGCTGCTTCGGCGCACCATCCAGGGCCTGGGCCTGCCGCTGCGCTCGCTCGAAATCGAGTTCGGCCCCAGCCAGTTCGAGCTGACCTTCGGCCCCACCGTGGGCCTCGCGCCCGCCGACGCCATGATCCTGCTGCGCAGCGCGATCAAGCAGGTCTGCCGGCGCCATGGCTATCACGCCACCTTCATGTGCCGTCCGCGCATCCCCAACGTCATGTCCAGCGGCTGGCACCTGCACCAGTCCCTGCGGCGCGTCGGGGGCGGCCCGAACGCCTTCATGCCGGACACCGAGGGGCAGGACCTGAGCCCCGTGGGCAATCAGTACCTGGCCGGCCTGCTGGCCCATGCCTGCGGCGCCGCGGCGCTCGCCAGCCCGACGATCAACGGCTACCGGCGCTACCGGCCGTTCTCGCTCGCGCCCGATCGCGCCGCGTGGGGACGCGACAACCGCGGCGCCATGCTGCGCGTGCTGGGGGGCGTCGGTTCACCGGCCACGCGCATCGAGAACCGCGTGGGCGAGCCCACCGCCAATCCGTATCTGTACCTGGCCTCGCAACTGTTCTCGGGCCTGGACGGCATGCGCCGCGAACTCGCCCCCGGCCCCTCCGCGGACGTGCCCTACGAAACGCCGGCCGAAAAGCTGCCCACCTCGCTGGCCGACGCCCTGCAATGCCTGCGCGCGGACACGATGCTGTGCCAGCAGCTGGGCCAGCGCTTCGTGGACTACTACTGCCATATCAAGCAGGCCGAGATCGCCCGCTTCAACCTCGAGGTCTCCGACTGGGAGCACCGCGAATACTTCGACCTGTTCTGATACCGACATGCCCCAGATCCACTTCATCCTGAAGGACGGCACGACCCGCGCGGTCGACGCCACCGCCGGCCACAGCGTCATGGAAACCGCGATCCGCGCCAACGTGCGCGGCATCGACGCCGAGTGCGGCGGCTCCTGCGCCTGTGCGACCTGTCATGTCTATGTCGATGCCGCCTTCTTCGCGCGGCTCGATCCGCCCGACGAGATGGAGGCCGAGATGCTGGACGAGGTCGCGGTGGAGCGCGAGCCCACCAGCCGACTGTCCTGCCAGATCGTCGTCACCCCCGAACTCGACGGCCTGACCGTGCGTGTGCCGCAGCGCCAGGCCTGACCCATCGCGAGCCGGCGCGTGTGCCGGCGTCTTCTGCTGTAATGGCCCCCCATGGAGAACGCCATGTTCCGCAAGACCTCGCTGTTGTCTTCCTTCGCCCTGGCCGCGATGTTCGCCTGTACGGCGCACGCGGCGGACCCGCTGCGCATCGGCGTGATCGCGTCGTACTCGGGTCCGTATGCCGACTACGGCCGTCAGTTCGACAGCGGCATCCAGCTGTACCTGAAGGAGCACGACGGCAAGATCGCCGGCCGCGACGTGCAGATCATCAAGCGCGACACCGCCGGCCCCGCGCCGGACCAGGCGCGCCGCTTCGCCCAGGAGCTGATCGTGCGCGACAAGGTGAACGTCATCACCGGCCTGGACTTCAGCCCCAACGCCTATGCCGTGGGTGGCGTGGCCGCCGAAGCCAAGGTGCCCACCGTGGTCATGAACGCGGCGTCCTCGGCCATCACCACCAAGTCGCCCTATGTGGCGCGCGTGGCCTTCACCGTGCAGCAGGTCTCGGCGCCGATGGCCGAATGGGCACTGAAGGACGGCATCAAGGAAGCCTACATCGTCGTGGCCGACTACGCGTCCGGCATCGACGCGGAAGAAGCCTTCGAGAAGGCCTTCACCGCCGGGGGGGGCAAGATCGTGGGCAAGCTGCGCACGCCCATGACCAACCCCGACTTCTCGGCCTACGTGCAGCGCATCAAGAACGAAAAGCCCGAGTCCGTCTTCATCTTCTTCCCGTCGGGCGTGCAGCCGCCGGCCTTCCTGAAGGCCTGGAAGGAGCGTGGCCTGGACGCCGACGGCATCCGCCTGCTCGCCACCGGCGAAGCCACGGACGACAGCTACCTGCAGGCCACGGGCGACGTGGCGCTGGACCTCATCACCAGCCACCACTATTCCTACGCCCACCCCTCCGAACTGAACCAGAAGTTCGTGCAGAACTTCCGCACGGAGTTCGGCGACAAGCTGCGCCCCAGCTACTTCGCCGTGGCCGCGTATGACGGTATGGCCGCGATTGCCAAGGCGCTGGAGAAGACCGGCGGCGACGTGGATGGCGAGAAGGTCATGGCGGCGCTGGCCGGCCTGCAGTTCGAAAGCCCGCGCGGCCCGATCCAGATCGATGCCGACACGCGCGACATCGTGCAGAACGTGTACATCCGCAAGGTGGAACGCGTGAACGGCGAGCTGGTCAACGTCGAGTTCGATCAGTTCGACCAGGTCAAGGATCCGGCCAAGGCGAACTGAGGCAGGCGCCGCGCGCAGGGCCCATGCCGCTGCGCGCGCCACTTCCTTTCAACCTCGGCCCTTGCCGCCGACCGCCGGGCCTGTGCCCGCGGCCACCGAACGAATCGCCATGACCGCCGTAATCCTGGGCGTACTCTTCGACGGCATTGCCTACGGCATGCTGCTCTTTCTCATCAGCCTGGGCCTGTCGGTCACCATGGGATTGATGGGCTTCGTCAACCTTGCGCACGGCGCCTTCGCCATGCTCGGCGGCTATCTGGCGGTGGTGCTCATGCAGCGCGCCGACTGGCCGTTCCTCGCCACGCTGCCCGCGGCCTTCGTGGTGGTGGCGCTGGCCAGCGTGGTCGTCGAACGCCTGCTGTATCGCCGTCTTTATCGCCGCGGCCCGCTCGATCAGGTGCTCTTCACCATCGGCCTGACCTTCATGCTGATCGCGGCGATCACCTGGTACTTCGGCCCCACGCAGCAACCCGTGGCCTTGCCGGACTTCCTGCAGGGACAGACCCGGCTGCTGGGCGTGGACGTCGGCATCTATCGCCTCTTTCTGATCGGTGTTGGCCTGGCCACGGCCGCCGCGGTGGTGCTGGGCATCGAGCGCACACGCTTTGGCGCGCGCATCCGCGCCGCCGTCGACAACCCGGTCATGGCCACCGGCATCGGCATCAGCGTGGGCGGTGTCTTCGCCATCACGTTCGCCCTGGGCAGTGGCCTGGCCGGGGTCGGCGGCGCGCTGGGCATCCAGTTGCTCGGCCTGGATCCGTCCTTCCCGCTCAAGTACCTGGTGTTCTTCCTCGTCGTCGTGGCGGTGGGGGGCATGGGCTCGGTCGCCGGCACCCTGCTCGCCGCCTGCCTGATCGGCATCTTCGATGTGGCCGGCAAGTACTTCCTGCCCGAAGCCGGGGCCTTCATCATCTACGCCGTCATGGTCGCCCTCCTGATGTGGCGCCCGCACGGCCTGCTGGGAAAAGCGCAATGAACGCCACCGTCCTGTCCGATCCGAAGGACGCCGCAGCGCCAGGGGCGGGCGCCATGCCGGCCAGCTTCTGGCGCCGCCGCGGCTGGGAGATCCTGCTGTGGGCCCTGCTCCCCGTCGTCGTGTGGTTCGCCTTCCCCGGCTACCTGGTGCTCGCCAGCCAGGTCGCAGCCATCGGCCTGTTCGCGCTGTCGCTCGATCTGCTGATCGGCTATGCCGGCCTGATGTCGCTGGGACATGCCGTGTTCTTCGGCCTGGGCGCCTACGCCGCGGGCATGCTGTCGGTGGCCGGCTGGGGCGAGCCCATCACCGGTCTCATCGCCGGCGGCCTGGTGGCGGCCGTGGTGGGCTTCATCAGCAGCTTTGCCGTCGTGCGGGTGCGCCACCTGGCCCAGCTGATGGTGACGCTGGGCATCGGCCTCATGGTGTTCGAAGCCGCCAACCGCCTGCGCCAGTTCACGGGCGGTGACGACGGCCTGCAGGGCATGTCCGTGTCGCCGCTGTTCGGCGTGTTCGCCTTCGACTTCTGGGGCCACACCGCCTACTGGTATGCCTATGGCGTGCTGGCCATCTGCTTCGTGGCCATCACCCGCATCATCGATTCGCCCTTTGGCCTGGCCCTGCGCGGCCTGCGCGACAACCCGGTGCGCATGGCCGCCATCGGCACCCCCGTGGCCCGCCGCCTGCGCAAGGCCTACACGCTGTCCGCCTTCTTCGCCGGCATCGCCGGGGCCGTGCTGGCACAGACCACGCAGTTCGTCGCGCTGGAAACCCTGAGCTTTCACCTGTCCGCCGACGTCCTGATCATGCTGGTGCTGGGGGGCGTGGGCTACCGCTACGGTGGCCTGCTCGGCGCGGCCGTGTTCCTGGTCGCCCGCGACATCCTGTCCAGCCTCAGTCCCGAGTTCTGGCAGTTCGGGCTGGGCGCCGCCATGGTGCTGGTCGTCCTCTTCGCGCCCGGTGGCGTGCTGGGCGGCGTGTCCTGGATCGGCGCACGCCTGGGGTATCGGCCCTCGACCAAGGAGTCCGCATGACCCCCGCCCTGCAGACCCGTGCCCTGTGCAAGCGCTTTGGCGCTCTCGAGGTCACGCGCAACGTGGACTTCACCTTGCCGGTGGGCGCGCGCCACGCGCTGATCGGCCCCAATGGGGCGGGCAAGACCACCTTCATCAACCTGCTGACCGGCACGCTGCCCGCCTCCAGCGGACAGATCCAGCTGATGGGCGAGGACATCGCCGGGCGTCGCCCGGACGAGCGCGTCAAGCGCGGCCTGGTGCGCACCTTCCAGGTCACCTCCCTGTTCCCGGATCTGACCCCGCACGAAGCCGTGACCCTGGCCGTGTGCGAGCGCCTGGGCCTCACGCACCGCTGGTGGCGGCGCACCGGGGACCACACGGCCGCCGTGGACGAAGCCGAAGCCATCCTGCGGCGCCTGCGCGTGGGCCACGTGGCGCACCAGCGCACGCGCATCTTGCCCTATGGCCAGCAGCGCATCGTCGAAGTCGCCCTGGCGCTGGCCCTGGAGCCGCGCGTGCTGCTGCTGGACGAGCCGGCCGCCGGCATCCCGACCACCGAGAGCGCCGAACTCTTCGAGATCATCGCCGAGCTGCCCGACGACATCTCGCTTCTCTTCATCGAGCACGACATGCACCTGGTCTTTCGCTTTGCCTCGCGCATCACGGTGCTGGTCGCGGGCGGCGTCATGGCCGAAGGTACGCCCCAGGAAATCGCGAATCACCCGGACGTGCGCACCGTCTACCTGGGCAGCGCCGACCACGGCGTGCCGGCGGCGGCCGGCCTGGGAGCCCTGGCATGAGCGCGCCCGCGACACCCCTGCTGCAGCTGGACGGCGTCTACGCAGGCTACGACCGCGCCGTCATCCTGGAAGACGTCAGCCTGCGCCTGGACGCCGGCAGCAGCCTGGCCCTGCTGGGTCGCAACGGGGTGGGCAAGTCCACCCTGATCGGCACCCTGATGGGGGCGACCCGCCTGCACAAGGGGAGCATGACGTTCGAGGGCAGGCCCCTGCACACCCTGGCCCCGCACCGGCGTGCCGCGGCCGGCCTGGGCTGGGTCGCCCAGGAACGCTGGATCTTCCCGTCGCTGAACGTGAAGGAGAACCTGACCGTGGCCGCCCGCCCCGGTGCCTGGACGCTCGCGCGCATCTTCCAGCTGTTTCCCCGCATCGAAGAGCGCCAGCACAACATGGGCAACCAGCTCTCGGGCGGCGAACAGCAGATGCTCGCCATTGCGCGCGCCCTGATGCTGCAGCCCCGCCTGCTGCTGCTGGACGAACCGCTCGAAGGCCTGGCCCCCGTCATCGTCGAGCAGCTGACCGATGCGATCCGCCAGATGGCCGCCAGTGGCGATCTGTCCGTCCTGCTGGTCGAGCAGCACGCCCAGCAGGCGCTGGCCATGACGCGCCAGGCGGTGGTCATGGACCGGGGCAGGGTGGTGTACGACGGCAGCAGCGTGGACCTGCTGGCGGATCCGGCCAGGCTGGAGCGGCTGATCGGGCTGGGGTAGGAGGCTGGCGGCTGATCTCGATATTTGTATACAAAACTTGTAGACTATCGACTGATCTTTCAGGGAGCGCCCATGCCATCCGAATTCGCCGCCGATGCCGATCGCGTCATGGCCTGGGCCGATGCCCTGGGCGCCTTGAGCGAAGAGCCCGGCAAGCTCACCTGCACGTATCTGTCCGACGCGCATCGCGCCACGGCGGCGCGGCTGGCCGACGAGATGCGCGCTTGCGGCTTCGACGAGGTCCGTCAGGACGACATCGGCAACGTCATCGGCCGGTACGGCGCACAGTCCGATGTGCCGGCACCGCGGCGCGTGGTCACCGGCAGCCATTACGACACCGTGCGGGATGCCGGCCGCTACGACGGCCGCCTGGGCATCCTGCTGCCGATGGCGTTCGTGGCGCGGCTCGCGCGCGAGGGCCGGCGCCTGCCCTTCACGCTGGACGTGGTGGCCTTCGCCGAAGAGGAGGGCGTGCGCTTTGGCAGCACGTATCTCGGCTCTTCGGCCTTCGTCGGTCGCTTCGACGCAGCCCTGCTCGACCGTGTGGATGCGGCCGGCGTGTCGCTCGCCGACGCCATCCGCGCGGCCGGGGGCGATCCCGGTGCCGTCGTCGCGACGCAGGCTGCGCCCATCGACCACTATTTCGAGATCCATATCGAGCAAGGCCCCGTCCTGCTCGATGCCGGCCACCCCCTGGGCGTGGTCACGGCCATCGCCGGCGCCGAGCGCCGGCGCCTGGTCCTGGGTGGCACGGCCTCGCACGCCGGCACCACCCCCATGGGCCTGCGCCGCGATGCCGCCTGCGCGGCTGCGGAAATCGTGCTGGCGGTCGAGGCCATCTGCAGCGGCGTGCCGGGCCTGGTGGGGACGGTGGGGCAGTTGCACGTGCCCGATGGCGCCGTCAACGTCGTGCCAGGCGCCTGCGTGCTGTCCCTCGATGTGCGCTCGGGCAGCGACGCCGTGCGCGATGCCGCGTTGTCGCGCATCGACACGGCCATCGACGGCATCGTGACGCGGCGCGGTATCGCCTGCACACAGGAAACCCTGTTGCGCGGCCCGGCTGCCCCGTGCGACCTCGCCGGCCAGGCGGCGTGGACCCGCGCGCTGGCGCAGGCCGGCGTGCCGCATCACGCGTTGCCCTCGGGGGCGGGCCATGATGCCGTCATGATGGCCCGCGTCGCGCCGGTCAGCATGCTCTTCGTGCGCTGCGGGGCCGGCGGCATCAGCCACAATCCGCTGGAAACCGTCACGGTGGACGACGTGAGCACTGCCATGGCGGCCCTGCACGCGTTCCTGCATGACGGCGCCGGGCTCGCCGCCTGACGCGCAGCCGGTCAGGGGGTGCCGAGCAGTTCTGCCAGGGTCAGCGTCACCACCTGTGTCGCGCCCGCTAGGTCGCGCAGGCGAATGTTCTCGTCCACGTTGTGTCCGCCCGCTTCGGCCAGCGTGCGCGGGCCTGCGCCGTACAGCACCGTGGGCACGCCGTGCGCGGTGTAGTGACGGGCGTCGGTGTACAGCGGCGATCCGCTCGCCGCGATGCTTTCACCCAGGCACGTCTGCGCATGGCGGGTCAGCGCATCGATCAGCCGATCCGCACCCGGCAGGCGGGGCAGTGGCTCGGCGCGCAGCAGGGTGCGGATCTCCAGCGTCGTGCCCGGACATTCTGCCGCCGCAGCGCTGATCAGCGCGCGCAGCCCGGCTTCGACGGTGTCGAGTGACTCATCGGGGATGACCCGGCGGTCCAGCCGGAAGCTGACCCGGTCCGGCACCACGTTCGTGTTGATGCCACCCTCGATCAGGCCCACGTTGAGCGTCGGTGTCTCGATCCCCACCGTGGCCGATCGGTGTCGGGCCAGCGCGCTGCGGCTTTCATACAGCTTGCCCAGGACGTGGTGGGCTGCCTCCAGGGCATCCACGCCGGTGTGCGGCAGCGCCGCGTGCGCCTGCCGGCCGCGCAGCGTCACTTCCAGGTGCAGGCAGCCGTTATGCGCAACCACGATGCCATGCGCGAACCCGGCGGAGATCGCATAGTCCGGACGCGACACGCCCTGCGCCAGCAGGCGCGCGGGCCCGATCTCGCCGCCGGCCTCTTCGTCGAACGTCAGGTGCAGCTCCACGGTGCCGTGCAGCGGCAGGCCTGCCGCATGCGCGTCGCGCAGGGCGAGCAGCGCCCAGGTGTAGGTGGCGAAATCCGACTTGGACACAGCCGCGCCGCGACCGAAGAGGGTGGGGCCGTGGACCGGGTCCTCCACGATGCAAGCCCCGTAGGGCGGATGCGTCCAGCCCTCGCCGGGCGGCACGACGTCGCCGTGCGCATTGAGCGCGATGACAGGCCCACCCTGTCCAAAGGCCTGCCGCACCACCAGGTTGGTCACGCTGCGCATGCCATGCGCCTGCACCACGGCGTCAGGCACGACGTGCTCGTCCACGTCCAGCCCCAGCGCACGCAGGGCGCGGGCGGTGACCTCGCCCAGGGGCCGGCAGTCTCCTGGCGGATTGTCGGAGGGCGTGCGCACGAGTTCGGCCAGGAATGCGGTCTGGGCCTCGCGCCCCGATTGCAGGAATGCCAGCAGGTGTTGGGTAGTCTCGGACATGAACATCCTCGTCACATGTTTTGTATACAAAATGAGGATGCAATTTTAGTGCCATAAGATGGTATGAATTTCGGTAGACTTGCGGTCATGAGTCTCGCCCCCACCACGCCCGTCGACGCCAGCGCCGAACAGATCGCGGCAAGCATCGCCGATGCCATCGTCACCCGCCAGCTGCCCCCCGGCGCCCGCCTGCGCGAAGAAGCGCTCGCACGCGTCTATGGGGTGAGCCGCACCAAGATCCGCGCCGCCCTGCTGATGCTCACCAAGGACAAGCTGGTGCGCACGGTGCCGGAAAAGGGGGCGTTCGTGAGCCGGCCCAGCATCGACGAGGCGCGTGAAATCTTCGCCGTGCGCCGCATTCTCGAGTCGGGCCTGTCCCGCGAGTTCGTTGCGCGCGCCGGCGCGGCGGATTTCAAGCGCATCGAGCAGCACCTGCGCCAGGAACGCAAGGCCATCGCCGCAGGCGACACGCACCTGCGCAACCGTCTGCTGGGCGAGTTCCACATCCTGCTCGCCGAGGTCGTCGGCAACACGGTCCTCACCGAAATGCTGCGCGAACTCTCCGCGCGCAGCGCCGTCATCACCGTGCTCTATCAGTCCGGCATGGACGCGCAGTGCTCATCGGACGAACATGCCGAGTTCATCGCGGCCGCCAAGGCCGGCGACGCCGAGCGCGCCTGCGCGCTGATGATCGAGCACCTTGACCATGTCGAAGCCTCGCTCGTCTTCGACGAACCCGCGGGCAACGGCGCGGATCTGGTCGCAGCGCTGCTGGCCTGAGGCGCACGCGGGGGCACGCCGATAGGGTCGCCTGACCGGGCGCGCCGGCGCTCATCTCATCCCCGACCGATACCCCGCCGCCTGCCAGGTGCACCGACGATGAACACCGGTGCGCACCTTGACGGGGCGTGCCACGCACCAAGACCGACATTCACGCCCCGTGATGGCGTGCAGGTTGGCCGTCCCCGCGCGCATGCCCTGCCACGCCACAGGCAAAAGAACATGGCATGAGGTTTGCATATCGATTTTGTATACCAAATTCGTGTGCACATGGCCTTCGGGCCCACCTCAGGAGATCCGCATGTCCTTTCGGCAAGTCTTCGCTTCCGTCGCGGCCGTGGCCGCACTCGCCATGCCCTGGGGCGCCGCCCAGGCCAACGCGCTGGATGCCATCCAGAAAAATGGCGTGCTGCGCGTGGCCGTGCCACAGGATTTCCCGCCGTTCGGCTCGGTCGGCCCCGACATGCGCCCGCTCGGATATGACATCGACACCGCCAATCTCATCGGCGAGAAGCTGGGTGTGAAGGTCGAGCTGGTGCCCGTCACCAGCGCCAATCGCGTGCCCTTCCTGCAGACCGGCAAGGTCGACCTGGTGATCTCCAGCCTGGGCAAGAACGCGGAGCGCGAAAAGGTCATCGACTTCTCCGTCCCCTACGCGCCCTTCTTCAACGGTGTCTTCGGTGGCGCTGCGGTCAAGGCCGAGAGCGCAGCCGACCTGTCCGGCAAGACGATCGGCGTCACGCGCGGCGCCGTGGAAGATCTGGAGCTCACCAAGATCGCGCCCTCGGACGCCGTGATCCACCGCTTCGAGGACAACAACGGCACGATCTCGGCGTTTCTGGCGGGCCAGGTCCAGCTCGTGGCCACCGGCAACGTCGTGGCTGCGGCGATCCTCGCGCGCAACCCACCGACGCGGCCCGAAACCAAGTTCCTCATCAAGAACTCTCCCTGCTTCATCGGCCTGAACAAGAACGAGCCTGAACTGCTTGCCAAGGTCAACGAGATCATCGGCGCGGCGCGCACCGACGGTTCGCTCGATGCGATTTCGCAGAAGTGGCTGGGCATGGGCCTGCCCGCCGAGCTTTGACGCCGGCCTGCCGACATTCCCCAGGGCGACGCCATGAACTACGCCTTTGACTTCTCGGTCCTGTATTCCGCGGACAATCTGGGCCTGCTCTGGCACGGCATCCAGGTCACGGTCTGGCTGACCGTGGTCGGCGCGATCGGGGGCGGCGCCCTGGGCATCGGCTGCGCCTGGACCCGATCGTTCGGACCAGGCTGGCTGCGCGTTCCCGTCATCGCCTATATAGAGCTCACGCGCAACACGCCGTTCCTCATCCAGCTCTTCTTCATCTTCTTCGGCCTTCCCGTGCTGGGCGTGAAGCTGACCGGCATGCAGGCCTCGCTGCTCGCGATGGTGATCAACCTGGGAGCCTACAGCGCGGAAATCATCCGCGCCGGCATCGAGGCCACCCCGCGCGGGCAGTTCGAAGCCGGCGCCAGCCTGGCGATGAGCCGCCTGCAGGTATTCCGCCACGTCGTGCTGCTGCCTGCGCTGCAGCGCGTCTGGCCCGCCCTGTCCTCGCAGGTCGTGATCGTGATGCTGGGCTCGGCCGTGTGCTCGCAGGTGGCAGCCCAGGATCTCACCTATGCCGCCAACCTCATTCAGGCCCGCACCTTTCGCGCCTTCGAGGCCTACTTCGCGACCACGCTCATCTACCTGGGGCTCGCGATCCTGCTGCGCCAGGCGCTGCGCGCCCTGGGCTGGCTGCTGTTTCCCCGCAGGAGCGCGGCATGATCGAGTTCAGCACCTGGGACATTCTGCGCAACCTGATGCTGGCCGCGCGCTGGACGGTCGTGCTGTCCATCGCAGCCTTCGTGGGCGGTGGCCTGCTTGGCCTGGCCATCCTGGCGCTGCGCACCTCGCGCCGGCCCTGGCCCCGTCGGCTGGCCTGGGGCTACATCGAGCTGTTCCAGGGCACGCCCCTGTTGATGCAGCTGTTCCTCGCCTTCTTCGGGCTGGCCCTGCTGGGCGTCAACCTGCCGGCGTGGGTGGCCGCGGCCCTCGCGCTCATCCTGTGGAGCGCCGCCTTCCTGGCGGAGATCTGGCGCGGCTGCGTGGATGCCGTCGCACGAGGGCAGTGGGAGGCGTCCGCCAGCCTGGCGATGAATCGCTATCAGCAGATGCGGCACGTGGTGCTGCCCCAGGCCATGCGCATCGCCATCGCGCCCACGGTCGGCTTCTCGGTGCAGATCGTCAAGGGCACGGCGCTCACCTCCATCATCGGCTTCGTCGAGCTGTCCAAGGCGGGCAGCATGATCACCAACGCCACGTTCCAGCCATTCGTCGTGTTCGGATTCACGGCGCTGATCTATTTCGCCCTGTGCTGGCCGCTCTCACTGGTCAGCCGCCACCTGGAAAGGAGATCCCATGCCGCTTATCGTCGTTGACGAGGTGCGCAAGCGCTTTGGCGACAACGAGGTGCTCAAGGGCGTCTCGTTGAACGTCGACCCCGGCGAAGTCATCGCCATCATCGGCAAGAGCGGCTCTGGCAAGAGCACGCTCCTGCGTTGCATCAACGGGCTGGAGACGATCGACGACGGCGCCATCATGGTCGGCGACGCTCACGTCGGCACCGACGAGATCCGCCTGCGCGCCCTGCGCCTGCGGGTGGGGATGATCTTCCAGCAATTCAACCTGTTCCCCCACCTGACTGCCGGGCGCAACGTGATGCTGTCGCTCAAGGTGGTCAAGGGGATGAAGGACGACGAGGCGGCGCAGATCGCACGCGCCATGATGGAGCGCGTCGGCCTGGCCCACAAGTTCGATGCCTGGCCCGATTCCTTGTCCGGCGGTCAGCAGCAACGCGTGGCCATCGCACGCGCCCTGGCCATGCAGCCCATGGCCTTGCTGTGTGACGAGATCACCTCCGCACTGGACCCGGAACTCGTCAACGAGGTGCTGGGCGTCGTGCGCGAACTGGCCGCCGAGGGCATGACCCTCCTGATGGTGACGCACGAAATGCGATTCGCCCGGGAGGTCTGCGACCGGGTGGTGTTCATGCACCAGGGCAGGGTGCACGAAGTGGGGCCGTCGGACACGGTCTTTGATGCCCCGGCCACGCCGGAACTCCGACAGTTCCTGGGCATGCTGTAGGCAGGCCGGCGAACCTGGGTCTGCCAGGGCAATGCCTCTCTCTATATATAGGGACAGGCCCAAAGGCCGACATGCGTCATCCGCCGCGACGACAGGCGCCGACCTTGGGGGAGAGCAGACCGGGTGGCCTATAGGGGAGGGGGCGTTCCGCATCCCTGCTCGTACAGCCACCGATCCCGCAGCTATATATCGGTTGCCTGCGATCGGGAGCGGGATTCCCCAGGCACCCACCGTGACCTGACACGTAGGGCCCGGTCCGCGTTTACGCCAGCATCTTTTTACGTCACATCCCGGCGGCCCTTGTTGCATGATGTTTAAATCGTGCTATAGTTGCGGGCTTGGCAGATGAAAAGCAGCGCACAGCGCAGCGGATTGTCCGCCAGGACCTGACGGCAAGTCGGGTTGGATTCGAAAGTTTCTCGACGCCAACTTCGATTTGCAGGCACTGAAAATTCCGTGCTATAGTTCAGAGCTTCGCTGCTCACACATCACTTCGGTGGTGTCCAGACAAGCGCCAGGCGGTACTGCTGAAAAGCAGAGGGCGGTTGGGCAGAAGAAGGCAGCGGTGCCGGAAAGAAATTTCTCGCTTCGCAACACGGATGGAATAAACGTGTTATAGTTGAGGGCTTCGCAGGAAACGAAGCGTTCGCCAAGTGCGACGCGATGTTGGAGCGAAGCCAAGCGTCCGAAAGGGTGCGGCGAGTAGCGTCGGTTTCGATGTTGTCGTGATGGAGTCAGCGCCTCGGTGCTGATCAGCTGCAAGGCTGGCGTGGTTGTCGAATCTGACGAAAACGCTGACTTGACAGTCTGAAAAAACTCCTTCATAATCTCGCTTCTCTG
>JAAIGF010167953.1_pt1 | contig 149070 bp, 144 predicted proteins | sample 6487441 | NCBI WGS metagenome assembly JAAIGF01 (sample SAMN13974129, study PRJNA590717) | phyllosphere metagenome | biome: pepper field; feature: multiple bacterial spot infested pepper fields; material: pepper leaves; isolation source: leaves from pepper fields | host: Capsicum annuum ... | reverse complement strand
GTTGTCACTCTTCAAGACTTTTCACAAATATTTTAGTGAAGCGTCCTGCGAGTGCCCACACAGATTGTCTGATTGATTGTTAAAGAGCAGTGCGACCGGCTTACAGCCTGCTGTCGCGAGGTGGCGTATACTACGCTTTCCCCATTCAGAGTCAACGACTTTTTTCTCGTTTTCTCTGCCTCACACCGCGCCGGCTCATCGCCGTTGCCGTGTCAGTGGAGGCGCATTATAGGGAGTTCTTCTGGCCTGACAAGACTAATTTTCAAAAAAAAACTCAACCGCTCACATTTTGAACCAAAACCACAATTAATGGCGATTTACCACTCCATTAGGCGATAAATAAAACAAAAGCCCGGCATTAGCCGGGCTTCATCATAAGAATAACGATTACTGGCGAATAACAATCGCCTCGTCATCTGCATCCAGGGTAACCGGTTTACCGGGAACTAAAGCCCCTGACAATATCTGCTGCGCCAGCGGATTCTCAATCATCTGCTGGATGGCGCGTTTCAACGGCCGGGCGCCGTACACCGGGTCAAAACCTGAGTTACCGAGCAATTCCAGCGCCGCATCGGATATTGTGACGGTATAGCCGCGCTCCTCCATCCGTTTGTAGAGCCGCTGCAACTGAATCTGCGCAATTGAAGTAATATGGTTTTTACCCAGCGGATGAAATACCACAACCTCATCAATACGGTTGATGAACTCCGGACGGAAATGATGGCTGACGACACTCAACACCATGTCACGCATCTGGTTGTAATTCATCTCACCGAACCGTTCCTGGATCAGATCCGAACCCAGGTTGGAGGTCATGATCACCACCGTGTTGCGGAAATCCACCGTGCGGCCTTGTCCGTCAGTCAGACGCCCGTCATCTAACACCTGCAATAGAATGTTGAACACATCGGGATGCGCTTTTTCCACTTCATCCAGCAGGATGACGGAATAAGGCCGGCGGCGTACAGCTTCAGTCAGATACCCACCTTCTTCATAACCGACATATCCCGGAGGAGCGCCCACCAGACGGGAAACCGAATGCTTCTCCATGAACTCGGACATATCAATACGGACCATGGCGTCATCGCTATCGAACAGGAACGACGCCAGCGTCTTGCATAATTCGGTTTTACCCACGCCGGTCGGCCCGAGGAACAGAAACGAACCGATGGGACGGTTGGGATCCGACAATCCGGCACGGCTGCGGCGAATAGAATTGGCGACGGCTTCCACCGCTTCGTTCTGTCCAATCACCCGCTGGTGCAACTCCTGCTCCATGCGCAACAGTTTTTCCCGCTCGCTTTCCAGCATCCGTGAAACCGGAATACCGGTCCAGCGGGCAAGCACTTCGGCAATCTCGGCATCCGTTACCCGATTACGAAGCAAGCGCATGGTTTTGCCTTCAACCTGTGTGGCTGCGGCCAGCTGTTTTTCCAATTCAGGAATTTTGCCGTACTGCAATTCCGACATCTGGCCTAAATCCCCCTGGCGTCTTGCCTGTTCCAGAGAAATTTTTGCCTGCTCCAGCGCCGCCTTAATATTTTGCGTGCCCGTCAGCGATGCTTTCTCGGCTTTCCACTCTTCTTCCAGTTTTGAGTATTCGCGCTCTTTCTGCTCCAGCTCGGCATTCAGAATCTCCAGACGTTTCAGGCTGGCTTCATCTGACTCTTTCTTCAGCGCCTGTTGTTCCAGCTTCAGCTGGATAATTCGGCGATCAAGGCGATCCAGCGGCTCCGGTTTGGAATCGATCTGCATACGGATACTGGATGCGGCTTCATCAATAAGATCGATCGCTTTATCCGGCAATTTCCGATCGGAAATGTACCGGTGCGATAACATGGCCGCCGCGACAATCGCCGGATCGGTGATTTGCACGTGATGATGCAGCTCATAGCGCTCTTTCAGACCGCGCAGAATGGCGATGGTGTCTTCAACGGTCGGTTCGGCGACAAACACTTTCTGGAAACGACGCTCAAGGGCGGCGTCTTTTTCAATGTATTGCCGGTATTCATCCAGCGTCGTCGCCCCTACGCAGTGCAACTCGCCGCGCGCCAGCGCCGGCTTGAGCATGTTGCCGGCATCCATCGCGCCGTCAGCCTTGCCGGCACCGACCATGGTGTGCAGCTCGTCGATAAAGAGGATGACGTTACCTTCCTGTTTGGACAGGTCGTTCAGCACGCCTTTCAGACGTTCCTCGAACTCACCGCGATATTTGGCTCCCGCCACCAGCGCACCCATATCAAGCGCCAGCACGCGTTTATTCTTCAGCCCCTCAGGGACTTCGCCATTGACGATACGCTGCGCCAACCCTTCAACAATGGCGGTTTTCCCGACGCCAGGCTCGCCGATCAAAACCGGGTTGTTTTTGGTTCTGCGCTGCAGCACTTGGATAGTGCGTCGAATTTCCTCATCACGGCCAATCACCGGGTCCAACTTGCCCTGTTCGGCACGCTCCGTGAGATCAATCGTGAATTTTTTTAGTGCCTGACGCTGATCTTCGGCGCTCTGCTCGTTGACCTGCTGCCCGCCGCGAACCTGCTCGATAGCCTGAGTGACATTCTGTTGAGTGGCGCCTGCATTTTTTAGCAGATCACCCAATGCGCTGCGCGATTCAAACACCGCCAGCACGAATAATTCTGAAGAAATGAATGTGTCGCCCTTTTTCTGCGCCAGCTTGTCGCAGATATTGAGCGTCCGTACCAGCTCGCTGGACGGTTGAACATCGCCACCGGTGCCTTCCACCTGTGGTAATCGGCTGATTGCCTGTTCAATTTCACTTTTAAGACGGCTCACATTTGCCCCAGTTGCTGTCAATAACGGGCCGACGGTGCCCCCTTCCTGATTCAGAAGGGCACTCATCAAATGCAGCGGCTCAATGAATTGATGATCTCGTCCGAGGGCGAGAGATTGGGCATCAGCGAGGGCAAGCTGGAACTTATTGGTAAGACGATCCAGACGCATAACTCCTCCCATACATACTGGTCAAAATTGCTACTGGAGATTAAGTGAGGTCATCCCTCAAAAATTCAAGATGATTTTGCCAGTAATAATAGAAGGAAAAACGTTAATCCTCCGGATCGTCTTAATTCAATAGGTTATATCAGCCAAATCAAAGTTGCCATACGTCCGGTTGTTCCATCGCGTCGATAGGAGAAAAACCGGCCGGCGTCGCTGACCGTACAGTCGTCGCCGCCGAACACCTGGCTGACGCCAGCGGCCTGTAAACGTAAACGGGCCAGCTGGTAAATATCGGCGAGGAATTTACCATTACGGGGGATAAAAGCGCAATCGGCGGCGGGGTCGCCCTGCATAAAAGCCTCACGGACCTCACCCCCGACTTCAAATTGCTGCGGACCGATCGCCGGCCCCATCCATGCCAGAATGTCGGCCGGGCGAGCACGAAAATGACGCAGCGTCTGTTCCAACACGCCTGCCTGCAAGCCACGCCAGCCGGCATGCGCCGCCGCCACTTCGCGTCCATCAACAGAGCAGAACAGGACCGGCAGACAATCGGCGGTCATTACCGCGCATACCCGATCCTTACGGGTGGTATAAGCGGCATCGCCCGTCAGTGACGCAGGCGATGTCTGATCAAGGTTAATCACCTCTGTGCCATGCACCTGTTCCAGCCAGTGCGGCATGACCGGCAATCCGGCCGCGGCAACCAGACGTTGCCGGTTATCCTGCACATGCAGCGGATCGTCTCCCACATGATTACCCAGATTGAGCGAGTCATACGGCGCGCCGCTGACGCCACCAAGACGAGTGGTGCTACAGGCTCGTACCGTCGCCGGAGCAGGCCAGTCGGGTATTAACATCATGTTGTCAGACGCCATGCCATCACCAGTCAAGTTGATCTTTAAACGCATCGGTATCCGCTTTCAACGCGGCAATCAGATCCACCATATCCTGCGGCAAGGGAGCATGCCACTCCATCTCGATACCGCTGATAGGATGATAAAGGCGCAACATGGTGGCGTGCAGTGCCTGACGATCAAAATTGCGCAGCGTCTCGATAAATGCCTCGGAAGCCCCTTTGGGCAGACGCGGACGACCGCCATACAACGGGTCGCCTACCAGCGGATGGTTGATGTGCGCCATGTGGACGCGAATCTGATGGGTCCGGCCCGTTTCCAGCCGCAGCCGCAGCCGGGTATGTGCACGGAAATGTTCCATGATGCGATAGTGCGTCACGGCCGGTTTCCCCATCGGGTGTACCGCCATGTGCGTGCGTTTGGTGGAATGGCGGGCAATCGGCTCCTCTACCGTGCCGCCCGCCGTCATCGTGCCGATCGCCACCGCTTCATATTCGCGGGTGATTTCACGCGCCTGCAATGATTCCACCAGCCGGGTCTGGGCCGGTACAGTCTTGGCCACCACCATCAAGCCGGTGGTGTCCTTATCCAGACGATGGACAATCCCCGCACGCGGCACATCGACAATCTCCGGATAGTGATGCAGCAGCGCGTTCAGCACGGTGCCGTCAGGATTACCGGCGCCAGGATGCACCACCAGATCGCGCGGTTTATTGATCACCAGAATGTCTTCGTCTTCATAGACGATATCCAGCGAGATCGGCTGCGCTTCCCAGCGGGCGTCTTCCTCGATCAAAGCATCAATAGCGACAGATTCCCCGCCAAGCACTTTCTCTTTTGGTTTATCCACCATCTTGCCGTTAATCTGTACCCGCTGTTCCAGAATCCACGTTTTTATGCGGGAACGTGAATAATCAGGGAACAATTCGGCCAAAGCCTGATCTAAACGTTGTCCAAGTTGGGATTCGGCCACCGTCGCGGTGAGTTGTACTTGTTGGGACATAGTATGCTGCTTCTTATTAACGTTGGGTTTTAACGGCGATGCCGTTTAAAATAATGTACCATTGTAGCTGGTCTTAATCGGGAGCTTAACGGACAGTTTCCCGGAAAAACACTCTGAGGATAATCAAATCGTCATGACGCGTATGAAATACCTGGTGGCTGCTGCCACGTTGAGCCTGACGCTGGCTGGTTGCTCCAATTCCAAAGATGCGGTTCCCGACCGTCCACCTTCAGAACTGTATGCCACCGCCCAGGAGAAACTGCAGGACGGCAACTTTAAAGCCGCCATCACGCAGTTGGAAGCGCTGGATAACCGTTATCCATTCGGCCCTTACTCCCAGCAGGTCCAACTGGACCTGATTTACGCCTATTACAAATCCGCCGAGTTGCCGTTGGCTCAGGCGTCGATTGATCGCTTCATCCGCCTGAACCCGACGCACCCGAACGTGGACTATGTCCTCTATATGCGCGGGCTGACCAACATGGCGCAGGATGACAGCATGTTGCAAGGCTTCTTCGGCGTCGACCGTTCAGACCGCGATCCTCAGTATGCTCGTTCAGCGTTTAAAGCTTTCAGCCAGTTGCTTCAGGGCTACCCGAACAGCCAATACGCCACAGACGGCAGCAAGCGCCTGGCATTCCTGAAAGAACGTCTGGCCAAATATGAGCTTTCTGTCGCACAGTATTACACGAAACGCGGCGCTTATGTCGCAGTGGTTAACCGCGTAGAGCAAATGCTGAAGGACTATCCGGATACGCAGGCAACGCGCACCGCGCTGCCGCTGATGGAAAATGCCTATCGGGAACTGCGATTGACTGCGCAGGCCGACAAGGTGGCTAAAATCATCGCCGCCAACCCTTCTGCCTGAAGAGACGCCTGAAACCCTATTACCACGGCAACTTCGGTTGCCGTTTTTTTCGCCCCGTTTTTTCGATCTATGGCCAGCCATCCTGAATGTAACCGGATAATCCCGCCAATACATCCAATAGATAATGGCACAGCCCTGGCAAGGCGACAAGCGCGCCGCACCGGTTCCCCAAAGCCGCTCACAAATCAATTCACATGACGGAAAAGTGACCAGAAAAGGTGATCAAAATCACCCACTTTGCATCGACTAGGGGTATGCTGAAATCACCCAAGACGGAAAAGGCAGAGAGGTAAGTTTTTATGACTATCAACATTACCAGCAAGCAGATGGATATTACCCCCGCAATACGTCAGCATGTCGAAGACCGTCTCAGCAAACTGGATAAATGGCAGACTCACCTGATCAATCCGCACATTATCCTGTCTAAAGAGCCGCAGGGTTTTGTGGTCGACGCCACCATCAGTACGCCCAATGGCCCGTTGGTGGCCAGCGCCAAACACGAAGATATGTATACCGCTGTCAATGAACTCATCACAAAACTGGAACGACAGCTGAACAAGGTCCAGCACAAAGGCGAAGCCCGCCGTGCGGACAGCTGCATCAAAGATGTCAATCAGCAGGCCCCGGCAGAATAGCAGTACCTGATGACGCGCCCACCGCGTCTCCATTTTTAATGACAGATCCTGTCCGTTGCCTGAAACGCGCCGCAAGGCGCGTTTTTTACGGTTCACGTTTCCTCTTCCCTGATGGAACAACGCTACGCGAGCGCATCGCTCCCGGCGATTTTGTATTGACAGGATGAAAAGGCAACAGTTACCTTAATCAACATTCCCAACAAGGATTTGGTGACATGACGCCACAACCGTTTTTCTTCGTATTCTTCTTTACTCTCCCCGATCCGGGGGGGCGATTTGTCGTGTGAGTAAGAATACGAAGACGAACAAAAAAAGCCTCCTGAATCAGGAGGCTTTTTTATTGGACAGCAAACAGGTACACACCATGACCGATAATCCATTACTGGCGCTGCGCGAGCGTATTACCGCGCTGGATATGCAACTGCTCGAACTGTTGGCACAACGAAGGGAGCTGGCGCTGGATGTAGCGCGAGCCAAACAGCACTCTCATCGCCCTATTCGCGATAAAGAACGTGAGCGGGATTTACTGTCCCGGCTGGCAGAAGAAGGTAAAAAGCGGCAGCTCGACGGTCACTACATTACCCGTCTGTTCCAGTTGATTATTGAAGATTCGGTACTGACCCAGCAGGCGCTGCTGCAACAGCACCTCAACTCTGGCGCGTCGCATTCCGCCCGCGTCGCTTTTCTCGGCCCCAAAGGCTCTTACTCTCATTTAGCCGCCCGTCAGTATGCCGCGCGCCATTTTGACCAGATTATTGAATGCGGCTGCCAGCGTTTTCAGGACATCATCAGCCTGGTTGAAACCGGCCAGGCCGATTACGCCGTGCTGCCGATAGAAAACACCAGCTCAGGTTCAATCAACGATGTCTACGACCTGCTGCAGCACACCGGGTTATCCATCGTCGGTGAGCTGACCACGCCTATCGACCATTGCGTGCTGGTTGCGGTGGATACGCAATTGGACCAGATACAGACCGTTTACAGCCACCCGCAGCCTTTCCAACAGTGCAGCCATTTCATCAACCGTTTTCCGCACTGGAAAATCGAGTACTGCGAAAGCACCGCCGCCGCGATGGCGAAAGTCGCCGAGCTCAATTCCCCGCATGCCGCCGCGCTGGGCAGCGAAGCCGGTGGAATGCTTTATCAGTTACAGGCGCTGGAGCAGAATCTGGCCAATCAGGTGCAAAACATCACCCGATTCATCGTACTGGCCCGCAAGCCGATCGACGTCACCGAACAAGTGCCGGCTAAAACCACCTTAATCATGGCTACCGGACAGCAATCCGGCGCACTGGTGGAAGCGCTGCTGGTGCTGCGCGAACACGGCATCGTGATGACAAAACTGGAATCGCGGCCGATAAACGGCAATCCGTGGGAAGAGATGTTTTATATTGATGTGCAGGCCAATCTGCGCAACGACAATACCCGTAAAGCGCTGCAGGGGCTGGCCGCGATTACCCGCTCGCTCAAGGTTTTGGGCTGCTATCCCAGCGAAAATGTGGTGCCGGTGGAACCGGCATAACCCACTCCGCATCAGTATCCGCCAGGAGCTATGGACTACCCCGTCAATAAAAAAACCACCCTCTCAACGAGGGTGGTTTTTCAGGAAACCATCAAGGCCCTTTGCGCTACTGGCGGATATCGTTCGCCTGACGCAGCAGAGTACGGCTTTCGGCCATGAATCGCCGCGAATAATCACCGAACCAGTGTTCGACTTTCTTGAAGCTGCTGACAAACGCAGCTTTATCTCCCGCTTCCAGCAATGAAATCGCCTCACCAAAACGCTGGTAGTAACGTTTTATCAATGCCAGATTGTTGCCGGAAGACATGATGATGTCGGCATAGAGTTGCGGATCCTGCGCGAACAACCGCCCCACCATCGCCAGTTCAAGCCGGTATATCGGCGAAGAAAGCGCCAGCAATTGTTCCAACTGCACATTTTCTTCCGCCAGATGCACGCCATAGGCAAATGTTGCGAAATGGCGCAACGCCTGAATGAACGCCATGTTTTGGTCGTGTTCCACCGCGCTGGTGCGATGAAGCCGGGCGCCCCACACCTGGATCTGCTCCAGCAACCACTGATAGGCCTCAGGCTGGCGTCCGTCACAATACACGACAACCTGTTTGGCCAGGCTGCCGATATCCGGGCCGAACATCGGGTGCAGCCCCAGCACCGGCCCCTGATGCGCCGCCAGCATCGCCTGCAGCGGACCATTCTTAACCGACGCCAAATCCACCAAAATACAGTCATCCGGCAGTTGGGGCAGACGGGCAATAACCTGTTCGGTGACATGGATTGGCACACTGACGATCACCATGCCGGCATCCGCCAGCAGCGTCTCCGCCTGCGGCCAGTCCTCCTGCTCCAGGATACGTACCTGATAGCCGGACAGCGTCAGCATTCTGTCAAACAGGCGCCCCATCTGACCACGCCCTCCAACGATCACAATCGGGCGCAGCGACGGAGACAACGTTTTAAACCCTTTGTCATTCTCGCTGGCGTAGGACTCCCGCATCACCCGACGCAGAACATCCTCAATCAAATCCGGGGGAACACCCAGCGTTTCCGCTTCCTTACGTCGTGAACTCAGCATCGCTGCTTCCCGATCAGGCGCATAAATTGGCAAACCATAACGGCTCTTTACCTCGCCGACTTCCGCCACCAGACGCAGCCGACGCGACAACAACGCCAATAATGCTTTATCTACCTCATCTATCTGATCACGCAATGCGGTCAGTTCAGCGACCATCTGTTCTTCTCCTTACTGATTGGTGCTTCGCGCACTCAGCTCTTTATGAACCGAGCGCAGCAATGTCTCTGTACTTTCCCAACTGATGCAGGCATCCGTCACCGATACCCCGTAACGCATGTCGGCGCGCGGTTGCTCGGAAGACTGATTGCCTTCGTGGATATGGCTCTCCAGCATCAGCCCGATAATAGAACGGTTACCGGATTTGATCTGCTCGATCACCGACTCCACCACCAGTGGCTGCCGACGGTAGTCTTTGCTGGAGTTACCGTGGCTACAATCTATCATCAGCGCCGGATTCAGTCCTGCATCGCGCATCTGTTTTTCACACTCAGCCACGTCTTCCGCGCTGTAATTCGGCTTTTTGCCGCCACGCAGGATCACGTGCCCATCCGGATTTCCCTGCGTCTGCAATAAGCAAACCTGACCGCTCTGATTGATACCGACAAAACGATGCGGCATTGATGCGGCTTTCATGGCATTAATGGCGGTGCCGAGACTACCGTCAGTGCCGTTCTTGAAACCCACCGGCATTGATAACCCGGAAGCCATCTCGCGGTGAGTCTGGGATTCGGTGGTTCTGGCGCCAATCGCCGACCAGCTGAACAAGTCCCCCAGGTATTGCGGGCTATTCGGGTCCAGCGCTTCGGTCGCCAGCGGCAACCCCATGTTTACCAGCTTAAGCAGCAAATCGCGGGCGATATGCAGCCCCGCCTCCATATCAAAGGAACCATCCATGTAGGGATCATTGATCAACCCTTTCCAGCCGACAGTGGTACGGGGTTTCTCAAAATAGACACGCATGACGATATACAGCCGATCGCTCAATTCGGCTGACAGCGATTGCAGACGACGCGCGTAATCCAGCGCGGCATCCGTATCATGAATGGAACAGGGACCACACACCACCAGCAGACGTTTGTCGTTGCCATGAATAATGTCAGCAATGGTTTTACGCGACAAAGCAATCGCCTGCTGCTCCGGCTCATTGAGCGGGAATTTGGCTTTCAGTTCGTCGGGAGTAATAAGAACCTGTTCGGCGCTGATATTAATATTATTGAGCGTGTCTTTTTGCATGATGATGATCCTGTGTGTTCCTTTGGTATGAAGGGAGCGATTTCGTCATTGTCAGTAACAGGTTCACACCTTAACACACAGGTCGTAAATTTTTCAAGCCATAGGTGTAAAGTTAAAATTACTCCCGTAAAACCGGTTAGAAATCACAAAACTGGCTAACGCCTATCGGGCGAGTCTCACCACCGCATGCAGTAATTCACTGAAAGCGCTGGACGTTATCAACCTGCCGCCGTTTCTCAGGTATTCAGCGGCAGAGAATCAGCAGATCTGAAATGATTTCACAGCCTGATGATTTTACTGGTGATATTTGGCGAATGCTGATTACGGGCCTTCACAGGACAGATGCTGGCGACCTGCTTAAACCGCAGTAAACCACGTGACTGACGAAAATGCCGACCATCGGTGACGCCACAACCGTAAACAAAATTATACACTGTATTATTCAGCATCATGCCAGCACGTCCCAGCCGCAGCTATCACCGTATGTTGTTGTGTTGTTGTGTTCGGGAAAGCGGAAACGTATCGTCGCTGAACTGAGTGAAGAACGCCAATCAAGCACAGGGCACTGAAATCATTAAAGGAAAAACAGGAAATTGCGTAATATTAGGCCGTATCTCTTCATTCTGATGCTGTAAAAACAGGTTCAATCATGAGAAACGGTATAGTGTTGATAGGGTTGTTGCTCCTCACCGGCTGCCAGTCCGTTCCGTCGGTATCGCCGACTAAAGGCGAGTCCGATTTCTGGTATGACGCGGGATATAAGGACGCCACCAGCGGTATGGTTGTCAGGGATAACGAGACACTGTCGGAATGGTTTGGCAATCCGGATGTAGATCGTCATGCCTATCTGAATGGGTATCGAGCCGGACAGACGGAATGGTGCCACCCCGATAATGTCGCAGCCTGGGGGCGAGCGGGAAAATCCTTCCCGGCTGGCTGTGATGGCGTCAATGACGCAGAAAAGTTGAAAAAAGTATGGCAAAACACGGTGGATAAATAGACTGGTCATAACAGGCCAGCCTGCTGTTTCGCCTCCTACTCTTTGCCCCTCTCCCTGTAAATGACCTCTATTAAGCTCCTGGGTAGATCTGTATGAACCGGCCAGCGTGTCGCTGGCAGGCATCCATCATACTCACGCTCGCCAGCCATTTCAGGCGCGCCCATCGGCAGTCGGTCTGAGTATCCAGCCTGTTTTGTTACCTGCTGAGATGGCTTTCGGATAAATCATCTACCGTTGGTGATAAATCAAACTTATAATAACCCAACTAAATCATAACAATCCGCAACAAACTACTGGCGCCAAATGGAATTGAACGCACACATTCGTTTTGCATTGCCATCATTGCCCTGGTCAGACATTCACCTCATCTATCCACGCAATAAGCTGGCAAACAGGACTTCATTATGAAAAGTACGTCATCGCATTCCGGACAAGGACAACTACTGTCTCATCACCCAAGTTCACCTGATGATCATTACGCTACTCTCGATGCTGTCAGATCAAGAATTCGCCAGGCCGGCGATCTCCCCGGAGCGACGGTGGAAGAGCAAATCGCGATTGCCGAAGAACTGGCGACATTCGACCTCGGGAAATTCCTTCTGGTACACCGGGGGTTGAATGCCTATTGGACCCACCACCTGGTCACTAATCCTTCCGCTTTCGCGACGCGGTCATCCTACAGTGATCTGGAAAAATTGATTTACGAGCGATTACCCGCCGTGCTTGCCACCCGTGAGCGGTTTGGTATTTTCCGCCAGCAGTTACAATCACGCCTACGCGACGGAATGGTATTTGCCTCTGTTCCCTGCGGGCTGATGGGAGATTTGCTGTTGCTGGATTACTCGCATCATCAGGATGTGCGGTTAATCGGCGTAGACCTGGATCTGCAGGCGCTGGAAGCCGCGAATTCGCTGGCTAAACAACAGCATTGCGACGATCGCATCACGTTGCTGCAGTGCGATGCCTGGTCATTACAATTGCCTGAACCCGTGGATGTCCTGACCAGTAATGGGCTCAACGTTTATGAACACGATGATGAAAAAGTGACGGACCTCTATCGGGCATTTAATCAGGCACTAAAACCCGGGGGTACGCTGATCACCAGTTTTCTGACGCCGCCCCCGGTGCTATCGGCAGAATCGACCTGGCAGGTCACCGAGGAAGAGCAGCGCTTACTCCCCTTACAGCATTTGCTGTTCTCACGTATTCTGGAAGCCAGATGGACCGCATTCCGCACCTATGCTCAGACACAGCGCCAGTTGGAGCAAGCAGGATTCAGCGACATACATTTTATTGATGACCGCATGCGGATGTACCCTACCGTGATCGCCCGGAAAATGGAAAACGCCGCATAACGCAAGTAAGGCGCCAAAGAAAAAGGGGTGGCAAATGCCACCCCTTATCGCTTTCGGATGTTGCGAAAGCGTATGCTTAGTTAAGACGCTCTTTGATACGAGCAGACTTACCAGCACGCTCACGCAGGTAGTACAGTTTGGCTTTACGCACAGCACCACGGCGCTTAACGGTAATGCTGTCCACTACCGGAGAGTGCGTCTGGAATACGCGCTCTACGCCTTCGCCGTTGGAAATCTTGCGAACAGTGAATGCAGAGTGCAGACCGCGGTTACGAATTGCGATAACCACGCCCTCGAATGCCTGCAGACGTTTTTTGGAACCTTCAACGACCCATACCTTAACTTCCACGGAGTCACCCGGACGGAACGCAGGTACGTCTTGCTTCATCTGCTCTTGTTCAAGCTGCTTGATAATATTGCTCATAATATGTCTCTTACCCTAGGTAAACTGATATATGGGTTCGTCCGGCGCTGCCGCAACGGCCCCCTAATACTCATGTTGTTCGGACTGATATTCCTGTTGGAATTCAGCCAACAACGCTGCTTGCTCGTCAGTCAGAGCTAGGCTTTTCAGAAGTTCAGGTCTTCTAAGCCAGGTTCGGCCCAGCGACTGCTTCAAACGCCAGCGGCGTATTTCCGCATGGTTGCCCGACAGCAATACCGCCGGCACATCCATACCTTCCAACACTTCAGGCCGGGTATAGTGAGGACAATCCAGCAACCCATCGGCAAAAGAGTCTTCTTGTGCCGAAGCTTCATGACCCAGTACGCCGGGAATAAACCGGGCGACAGAATCAATCAGCGTCATTGCTGGTAGTTCGCCACCACTGAGAACGTAATCGCCGATTGACCATTCTTCGTCAATTTCGGTTTTGATGACACGCTCATCAATGCCCTCGTACCTTCCGCAAACCAGAATCATCTTCTGATGTGCGGCGAGTTGACGTACGCCTTGCTGATCCAGTTTGCGACCCTGCGGTGACAGATAAATCACCCGAGCCCCTTCGCCTGCCGCTGCTTTTGCTGCATGGATAGCATCCCGCAAGGGTTGCACCATCATCAGCATACCGGGACCGCCGCCGTAAGGGCGATCGTCCACCGTGCGATGCCGATCGTAAGTGAAGTCGCGAGGACTCCAGTACTGTACGCTCAGCAGGCCATTTTTAACTGCCCGGCCTGTGACTCCATAATCAGTAATGGCGCGGAACATCTCAGGAAACAGGCTAATTACCCCAATCCACATAGCGCCGTTCCACTCATTGACTGCAGACTCTACAGAGTTCAAAAACCAGGATCCCAGTCTACTTCAATACGATGCGTAGACAGGTCAACGTGCTTGATAACCTGTTCAGTCAGAAACGGAATCAACCGTTCCTTGACTCCGTAAGCATCTTTCAGATTAGCTCTTACCACCAGAACGTCATTAGAACCGGTTTCCATCATGTCGATGACTTTTCCCAGTTCATAGCCACCTACGGTGACGACGTCGCAGCCAATAAGATCTTTCCAGTAATAATCACCCTCACCCAGCTCAGGCAGTTGGGCAGAATCCACGACAATTTCGCAATTGGTCAGTAAATTCGCCGCATCCCGATCGTCAATATCTTTGATCTTGATGACCAGGTCCTGATTATGGTGCCGCCAGCTCTCGATTTCGATCGGTTGCCACAGCCCTTTATTCCGGATGAACCAGGGTTGATAATCAAAAATGCTTTCGGCGTCTTCGGTGGATGAAAATACCCTGAGCCAACCTTTGATGCCGTACGTCGACCCCATTTTCCCCAATGTAATCGGGTTGACCGGGGCTTTCGGGCTGAGTTGCTTGCTCATTACCACCACCGCAACAGATTACGCTGCTTTTTTCGCGTCTTTGATCAGCGCGGAAACGCGATCAGAAACGGTTGCGCCCTGACCAACCCAGTGCTCGATACGGTCAAGATCCAGGCGCAGGCCTTCAGCTTTACCGGTAGCGATCGGGTTGAAGAAGCCTACGCGCTCAATGAAACGACCGTCGCGCGCATTGCGGCTATCGGTCACAACGACTTGATAGAACGGGCGTTTTTTAGCGCCGCCACGTGCCAAACGAATTGTTACCATAACATCCTCTTTAGTTAATAAAACAACCGGGCCCCATCGAGGAACGGGGCCCAGTGTCATATAAAAAGCCCGAAGATTTTACTCATTTTGGTGCAAAAAGCAATCTAAAACCATGCATTCACACCACCGACTTTTCTGTTGGGGTCACATTTCCCCGACTTAGCGGCCTGGAAAACCCGGCGGCATCATCCCTTTCATGCCGCGCATCATCTTGGCCAGGCCACCATTCTTCATCTTTTTCATCATGCGCTGCATATCATCAAACTGTTTCAGCAGTCGGTTGACATCCTGCACCTGCATGCCGGACCCCATCGCGATACGTCGCTTACGCGAACCTTTGATGATCTCCGGCTTGGCGCGCTCCTGTTGCGTCATGGAATTGATGATCGCCTCCATTCGCACCAATACCTTGTCATCCATCTGCGATTTCACGTTATCCGGAATCTGCCCCATACCCGGCAGCTTGCTCATCATGCTGGCCATACCGCCCATATTGCGCATCTGCTTTAGCTGATCCAGGAAATCGGTCAGATCAAACCCATCGCCTTTCTTCAGCTTTTTAGCCAGTTTCTCGGCCTGAGAACGGTCGACCTTGCTTTCCAGTTCCTCAATCAGCGAGAGCACATCGCCCATACCGAGAATGCGCGAAGCGATACGGTCCGGGTAGAACGGCTCCAGCGCGTCGGTTTTTTCGCCGACGCCCAGGAATTTGATTGGTTTACCGGTAATATGGCGGATAGACAGCGCCGCACCGCCACGGGCATCACCATCAATCTTGGTCAGAATCACCCCGGTCAACGGCAGCGCCTCGTTAAAGGCTTTGGCGGTATTCGCCGCATCCTGACCGGTCATGGCGTCAACCACAAACAGCGTTTCCACCGGATTAATCGACGCATGCACCTGCTTGATTTCATCCATCATGGCGTCATCGACATGCAGACGACCGGCGGTATCCACCAGCAGAACATCGTAGAATTTCAGTTTGGCGTGCTGCAGCGCACGGTTAACGATGTCGATAGGTTTTTCATGCGCTTCCGAGGGGAAGAAATCGACGCCGACGGTCTGCGCCAGCGTTTCCAACTGCTTGATCGCCGCCGGACGGTACACGTCCGCCGACACTACCAGCACTTTCTTCTTCTGTTTTTCACGCAGGAATTTGCCCAGCTTACCGACGCTGGTGGTTTTACCCGCCCCTTGCAGACCCGCCATCAGCACCACCGCCGGCGGCTGAGCAGCCAGATTGAGCGCCTGGTTGACCTCGCCCATGGCGGTCACCAGCTCGTTCTGAACAATCTTGACGAACTCTTGTCCCGGCGTCAGGCTCTTGTTGACTTCGTGACCAACCGCCTGCTCTTTTACACGGTTGATGAAGTCACGCACCACCGGCAACGCCACGTCCGCTTCCAGCAGCGCCATACGGACTTCACGCAGCGTATCCTTGATATTGTCTTCCGTCAGCCGCCCACGGCCGCTGATATTGCGCAGAGTGCGCGATAGTCGATCGGTTAAATTTTCAAACATATCTCATGCTCAATGTGAAACTGGCCGCTACCGCGACGCGAACAGCGGGGAGTATAACACGAAAGCCAGACCAATCTGCGTGCGCCGGCACGGATAACTGGTTGGTGGCGGTGGCGACTAAGGCTATACTGACCTTTCATTTTACTCAGTTGATAATGAATAACCTATCGTTATGTCTGTCTTCGCCATTGTAGCTTTAGCGGCCTATTTCCTCAGTCTGGGGCTGATTATTCCCAGTCTGGTGCGAAAAAACGGAACCTACCGCCGTCTGGCAGTGGTATCCGCTACGATCGCCCTGGTCTGCCATGCAGTGGCCTTGTATCAGCGTATTTTCGATGTCCAGGTTGGGCAAAACCTGAGTCTGTTGAACATCGGGTCCCTCATCAGCCTGATTATCTGTACGGTGATGACCATTGTGGCGTCACGTAATCGCGGCTGGTTTCTGCTGCCCATCGTCTATACCTTTGCGTTCATTAATCTGGCGTTCGCCAGTTTCATGCCGGGTGAGTTTATTACCCACCTCGAAGCGATGCCTGGTCTGATGGTGCACATCGGTCTGGCGCTGTTTGCCTACGCTACGCTGATGATTGCCGCGTTGTATGCGCTGCAACTGGCGTTGCTGGATTACATGCTGAAAACCAAGAAACTGGGATTTACCGCCGACATGCCGCCGCTGCTGGGCATCGAGCGCAAGATGTTCCACATTACCCAGATTGGCGTCATTCTGCTGACGCTGACGTTATGCACCGGCCTTATCTACATGAACGATTTGCTCAGCAACAAAGAGAACCTGCATAAGGCGCTGTTCTCCCTGCTGGCATGGTTTGTCTACATTCTGCTGCTCTGGGGGCACTATCACGAAGGCTGGCGTGGGCGCCGGGTAGTGTGGTTCAACCTGATCGGCGCACTGTTGCTGACGCTCTCCTACTTCGGCAGCCGGGTAATCCAGAACTTCCTGGCGCATTGACCGCTTCCGCTGCTGACTTTATCCAGCACATAAAAAAAGAGAGCCGCGGCTCTCTTTTTGCTGCACATACGCTGAACGCAATCAGATGTGCAATTCCGCCAGTTTGTCTTTCGGCAATGCCAGATCGTCGTTTTTGTTGACGAGCACGTCGTGATCCAGAATATGGCGTGCAATGTCCTGCGCTTCGGTCAGGGAATGCATTTCATAGGTGCCGCACTGATATTCATTCAGTTCCGGAATCTTACGCTGATCGGTGACCTTAAGCACATCAGTCATGGCCGCTTTCCAGGCGTCAGCCACGCGCTGCTCTTCCGGCGTACCAATCAGGCTCATGTAGAAGCCGGTACGGCAACCCATAGGAGAGATATCGATGATTTCCACGCCATCGCCGTTAAGGTGATCGCGCATGAAACCAGCGAACAGGTGCTCCAGAGTGTGGATACCGCGCTCCGGCATGATCTCCTGGTTAGGACGACAGAAACGCAGATCAAACACGGTAATCGTATCACCATGAGGGGTTGTCATGGTTTTGGCCACCCGAACGGCTGGCGCAGCCATACGAGTATGATCGACAGTAAAACTATCCAGTAATGGCATGTTGCCACCTCCTCATGAAAAATTTATTTCTCGTTTCCAGGAAACTTTTCTTACCGGTACCGGTCATAACAAATGAAAGACGCGCATTTATTATCATCATCCCTATTATCAGAGATGTTTCTTTGGCCACCCGATGACAATCGAGTGGCCTTTTCTTTTACCGGCTACGTCACCGGCTACCGGCGTTACTGTCTGGACAGATATGCATCAAAGCTCAGCGTATCTTCCGACTCCAGTTGACGCTGGTGCTGCCATGAACGCTCGCACTCCGAAGTAAACTGGGCTTCAGACAAAATCTCCAGCGGCTCCTGCAACAGTTGCTCGCGGTATTGTCCGGCTAGTTGAAGACCAACGCCGCCGCTGCCATTTTCCAGCATCATCGCCAGAATCCGGGCGGAGAACGTTTTGTCCGGGTCGTCGAACCCTTCCACCAGTTGGTCGCAGACCTGTCGATAGTACGGCTTAGCGTGTCCTTGATCCAACAATTCCGCAACACGCCGCAGATCCGCAAACAGCGAGCGCCCAACCTCAGCAATCGTCTGACGCGTCGTATCGCAGCCCATGCCTACCGTCTGCCCTGGCTTACGGCCTTCCAGAATCACCTGGTTCCAGTTTTTACGTGTGCAGAGCAGTTCCGCTTCGCTCATTTCCGGCGCATCCGCCAGCGCGCACCAAATCAGGAACAGGTCGAGGAATCGAGCCTGTTCGGCGCTGACGCCGGTTGCCGAGAACGGATTGATGTCCAGCGAACGCACTTCGATATACTCGATCCCGCCGCGCAGCAGCGCATCGGAAGGCGACTCGCCCGGACGGGTGACGCGTTTAGGCCGGATCGGCGCATACAATTCGTTTTCAATCTGCAACACATTGGTATTCAGTTGCAGATAACGCCCCTCTTTTTTGAGACCAATCCCCGCATACTCTTCAGACGGCGTGTGAATCGCCTTTTTCAGCGCTGAAACATAGGTTTCCAGGCTGTTGAAGGTAATACCAAGGTTGCTCTGCGATTTGTTGGTATAGCCCAAATCGCTTAAACGCAACGATGTAGCATACGGCAAATAGAGCATTCCTTTTTCCGAACGCTCAAACGGCAGGTGGGTTTCTTTGCCCTGCAGGAAAGAGGAGCAAATCGCCGGCGAGGCGCCAAACAGATACGGAATTACCCAGCCGAAACGGTAGTAATTGCGAATCAGTTGAAAATACCCGGCGGAAATCGCTTCCTTGCCGCTGATGGCGTCGGTAATGCCATCACGAGCCTGCCAGAATGCCAACGGCAGCGAAAAATTATAATGCACGCCGGAAATGGTCTGCATCAACGCGCCATACCGGTTTTTCAGTCCTTCACGATATAGCGTTTTGAAACGACCAATATTCGAGGAACCATACTGTGCCAGTTCGATATCCTGCCCTGCTTCAATAAAGCAAGGCATACTTAACGGCCACATGCGCTCATCACCCAGATGACGCGCCACATAACGATGAATATCACGCAAAAAGGCGAGAAGGTGATCAATATCCTTGTCAACCGGCGTAATGAATTCCAGCAATGCTTCAGCAAAATCCGTGGTAATCCAGGGGTGAGTCAGCGCCGCCCCCAGCTTCTCCGGATGTCCTGTTTTCGCCAGATGTCCATTTGCCATCACGCGCAGTGTTTCACGCTCAATACCACGCTGGATCCCTTTTATCGACTGAGGATGTTTTTCCAGCCAGGACAGCGCTTTTGATACGTCCGGGATCAAATTGACCTCCCGCTATGAAGATTTAGTCATGTTAATAAGAATAATGGATGGTATATGGGGACAACAATCGTGATTACAACTCACCCGGTTCCCATCGTCCATTTCAGCGTCACGCCGGCCACTACCAGATAGCGCAACGTTTTTCCGATAAAAATACATATTACGGAACTTCCCCAGGGCATCCTTAGCCACCCTGACAATACGCACAATATATCGCCGACTACCGGCACCCAGCTAAATAATAATGCTGCGGTGCCGTAACGCTGCAACCAGCGTCGGGCGGTATTCAATCCTTTTTGCGGCTTAAGTTCGGGTACCAGGCGCCCGACAACAATATTGGTGATCCCGCCCAAGGTATTACCAATGGAAGCGATAACAATCAGCAGCAATGGGCTGGTGCTGTGAGTTAACAACAACGAGACCAGTACGACTTCCGAACTGCCCGGCAACAGCGTCGCGCTCAGGAAACTGCTCCAGAACAGGGAAAAGGCCGCCCAAAACTCGCTCACAGCGTTCTTACGTCAATCACATCCATACCTGCACTGGCGGCAGCCTGAAGACCAAAATCGGCATCTTCAAACACGACGCAGTGCTCAGGGGCAACCTGGATTAATGTTGCGCAACGCAGGAAGGTATCCGGGAACGGTTTATGCCGCTGCACATCATCAGCACCGACCAGCGCAGAAAAATAATCCCGCAGGCCAAGATGGCGCAGCAGACGATCGGCCAAACCATGCGTACTCCCGGTGCCAACAGCCATCGGGCGACGGCCATGATACGCTTTGACGACGTCAATCAACGGCAGTGGCTGTACGGTGTCCATCAGCATGGTTTCGGTCAGGGACGCTTTCTCCGCCGCCAGCTTATGCGGATCAAGATCCGACTGATGCTGGTTGATAATCACCTCGGCAATACGCCAGGTCGGCGCGCCGTTCAGCGCTGTCATGGCATCGTTGTCATAGCTCATACCATGCTTTGCCAGTACTTGTTGCCATGCACGGCAATGGGTTGGCTCCGTATCGAGGATGGTGCCATCCATGTCAAAGATGAGGCCCTGATAGCGATCGTACATCATGACTCCGTACCCACCGAAAAGAGACGATTACTTTAACGCAAAGTCAAAACATTGTCGCTTACTCAATAACCTTAGTAAAAACAGTGAAATAGATATATCAGACAGGAAAAATACCAGGAGATTCGATAAAAGAAAAACGATGACCTTGGAAGTAAGCCGGGATGGATTTGAAGAAGATGGTGCATCCGGGAGGATTCGAACCTCCGACCGCTCGGTTCGTAGCCGAGTACTCTATCCAGCTGAGCTACGGATGCATTTTAGAAATCTTTCTGACTATGATTTTACAACAAGAGGAAACAGCATCAGGAGAATGGTGCATCCGGGAGGATTCGAACCTCCGACCGCTCGGTTCGTAGCCGAGTACTCTATCCAGCTGAGCTACGGATGCATTTCAAGACTTACTGCAAACTTCTCTTAAATTGTATAACTGACAGTGCTTTTGTCAGATAACGCGTCACATTAAATGGTGCATCCGGGAGGATTCGAACCTCCGACCGCTCGGTTCGTAGCCGAGTACTCTATCCAGCTGAGCTACGGATGCATCTTAATGGCGGTGAGGGAGGGATTCGAACCCTCGATGCAGCTTTTGACCGCATACTCCCTTAGCAGGGGAGCGCCTTCAGCCTCTCGGCCACCTCACCGTACCGACTGGCAATCACTGAATTTCGTTTTCATTCAGCGCTCACCTGTCTGCGTGGCGCACATATTACTTTCCCGGACTTATAAGTCAAACAATTTTTCCGATATCAGTTCCGTTTGAACACTTCGCACCCAACAAGAACAGATTAACGACAAAAAGCATGCTTTATCGCCAATAAAACAACCAGTTATTTGCATTCACAACTGCAAATGCCTGGGAGACTATTCATTGGCAAAAAAGGAAAATACAGGGAGCAAACAGAAACACGTGAACAACAGCGCCTCGCCAACACGAGACGCTATTCAATCAATAGGAGGTAGGCTGAGACTTCTCTGCCTGAATACGCTGGTAAATCTCTTCTCGGTGTACAGAGACTTCTTTCGGCGCGTTAACACCGATACGAACCTGATTGCCCTTTACTCCTAGTACGGTAACCGTAACCTCATCGCCGATCATGAGGGTTTCGCCAACTCGACGAGTTAAAATAAGCATTCTTTGCTCCTTGAAAGATTATAAAGAGTCAGGTTTCTCCGTTCTCCCGTCATTATCCATCATGGTTGGGGAAAACGTAAACCTGGATGACGAAAATGTCTCATCATCTCACTCATTGTCTGTTACTAATGTTCAGTTTAGTCGATATAAGACAGCTTGCGCTTTTTGTTATCACAACCAGACCTCACCTCATAGGCCGTCTCTGGAGCCCCACAGACGACCTATGAACAGTCTTGTTTACGGCCATCCTTACCGCAAGCTAAAAACGCCAAAACCACTCATAGTCATGGCGTTTTTGCCGGGATAACACGTATTTAATATTTATAGCTTATCAACCACCCAGGCTTCAATGCTGGTCAACGCCGATGGCAACGCATCGACATCATTTCCGCCTGCTTGCGCCATATCCGGACGACCACCACCCTTACCGCCGACCTGGTTTGCCACAAAGCCAATCAACTCGCCCGCTTTAACGCGATCGGTCAATTCTTTGGTCACGCCGGCGATCAGGCTGACTTTGCCATCCGCCACCGTCGACAGCACAATCACCGCAGAACCCAACTGGTTCTTCAGATCATCGACCATCGTCCGCAACAGCTTGGGCTCAACATTGTTTAACTGCGTCACCAGCAGCTTCACGCCGTTGATATCTTTCGCCTTGCTGGACAGCGAAGAGCTCTCCTGCGCGGCTTGCTGCTCTTTCAACTGCTGCAATTCTTTTTCCAGCCCGCGGGTACGTTCCAGCAAAGAACGCACTTTGTCTGCCAGATTGTTGCTGTCGCCTTTCACCAGTTGCGTTACTTCATGCAGCAAATCATTCTGATGGTGCAGAGCGACAATTGCATTCTCGCCAGTAACCGCCTCAATACGGCGAATACCCGCAGCCGTACCCGATTCAGATACGATCCGGAACAAGCCGATATCACCGGTGCGGCGAGCATGGGTACCACCACACAGTTCGATGGAAAAATCCCCCATCGACAGCACGCGGACATTCTCTTCGTACTTTTCACCAAAGAGCGCCATCGCGCCTTTCGCTCTGGCCGCATCCAGCGCCATCACGTCCGTTTCTACCGGCAGATTACGACGAATCTGGGTATTGACGATATCTTCCACCTGACGGATCTGCTCTGGTTTCATCGCTTCCGGATGAGAGAAGTCAAAACGCAGGTAGCTGTCATTGACCAGCGAACCTTTCTGAGCCACATGTTCGCCCAATACCTGACGCAAGGCCGCATGCAGCAAGTGGGTCGCTGAGTGGTTCAGACGAATACGGTCACGGCGGACATGATCCACCACGGCATCCACCTTATCGCTCACCCGCAGAGAGCCCTGAGTCAGCTTGCCGATATGGCCGATAGCCTGACCATATTTCTGGGCATCAGTGACAGAGAAGCGGGCCGTCGTTGACGTCAATTCGCCCTGATCGCCAACCTGACCGCCGGATTCGCCGTAGAATGGGGTTTCGCTCAGAACCACGACCGCCTCGTCACCCGCCTGAATTTCCTGCACAGACTCGCCCTGACGATAAATCGCCACAACCTTCGACTGCTGTTCAGTACGTTCGTAACCGCAGAACGTTGTAGACTCATCCACACGGATCAGACTGTTGTAATCGGCGCCGAAGCCGCTGGCGTCGCGCGCGCGCTGACGTTGCGCTTCCATTGCACGTTCAAAACCCGCCTCATCCACCTTCAGATTACGCTCACGGCAAACATCCGCGGTCAAATCGACCGGGAAGCCATAAGTGTCATAAAGACGGAACGCCGCTTCGCCGCTCAGGGTATCGCCCTTAAGCTGTTTGATTTCTTCGTCCAGCAGCAACAACCCGCGCTCCAGCGTACGGGCAAACTGCTCTTCTTCATTCTTAAGTGCCTGCTCCACCAGGCTCTGCTGGCGTTTAAGCTCTTCAGCAGCCGGCCCCATCACCTTAATCAGGGTACCAACCAGCTTATAGAAGAAGGTCTCCTTCGCACCCAGCATATTACCGTGGCGGATAGCACGACGAATGATTCGACGCAGCACATAGCCGCGGTTTTCATTCGACGGCATGACGCCATCGGCAATCAGGAATGCACAGGAACGAATGTGGTCGGCAATAACGCGCAGCGACTTGTTGTTCAGATCATCGGTTCCCACCACGCTGGCGGCTTCCGCGATCAGTGTCTTGAACAGATCGATCTCGTAGTTGGAATTCACATGCTGCAGGACGGCGGAAACACGCTCCAGTCCCATACCGGTATCAACCGATGGCTTCGGCAGCGGCAGCATAGTGCCATCAGCCTGTCGGTTGAACTGCATGAATACCAGGTTCCAGATCTCGATATAGCGATCGCCATCTTCTTCCGGGCTTCCCGGCGGTCCACCCCAGATGTGATCGCCATGATCGTAGAAAATTTCAGAACAAGGGCCGCAAGGACCGGTATCGCCCATCTGCCAGAAGTTATCCGACGCGTACGGCGCGCCTTTGTTGTCGCCGATGCGGATAATGCGCTCGCGAGGTACGCCAACCTCATTCGCCCAAATGTCATAGGCTTCATCATCAGTGGCGTAAACCGTAACCCACAGTTTTTCCTTGGGCAGACCAAACCACTGCGGGCTGGTCAACAGTTCCCAGGCATAAGTGATGGCGTCGCGTTTGAAATAATCACCGAAGCTGAAGTTACCCAGCATTTCGAAGAAGGTATGGTGACGCGCAGTGTAACCCACGTTTTCCAGATCGTTATGCTTGCCGCCGGCGCGCACGCAACGCTGAGAGGTTGTGGCTCGCACATAATTACGTTTGTCCAGCCCCAGGAAAACATCCTTGAACTGGTTCATCCCGGCATTGGTAAACAGCAACGTAGGATCATTGTTTGGCACCAGAGAACTACTGGCGACAACCTGATGTCCTTTACTATGGAAAAAGTCGAGAAACGCTTGACGGATCTCAGCGGTGCTCTTGCTCATAATTGTCCTGAAATCAAGCTAAAAGAACAGTCGCGGGCAAGGTAGATGCAGCATGCTGATGTGACCGAGCCAAACGCGAACAAAAAAGTGGGAATAAGATAAATTTTCTTAGGGGGGAAGTAAAATCCCGTATGCGTTCAATCGGAAAAATTCATATATACCGACTGAATTTCGTCGTGGGAAAAACCGCGGTAAAGCAAGTAACGCTGAACTTTGGCACGTTCCTGCCAGTTCATTGGCAACGGTGAGCCGAATTTACGGATCGCCACTGCTTCCGCCTGTAGATACCAGTCAATGTCGCAAGATTGTAGCGCCATGCGCTGGGTAGACTTATCGATGCCCCGCTGGCTGAGCTCGGCACAAATACGCTGAGTACCGTACCCTTTACGGCAGCGACTACTAATATAACGCAGGGCATAGCGTGCATCATCCAACCAGCCCTGTTGCCGACAACTGTCCACCGCCTGCTCGATTTGGGTATTGAGCTCGGACAACACAGAGCAGTCGTCTGCATTGTCGCATTCGCGGTTTGTCTGCAAATACGCCGCAATTTTGCGGCGCAATTCCATCTCGCTATGATCTCGCACAGCCAGCACATTCATCGCATAACGGAGTACTTTCGACATACCTGTCATCCCGAGAATGTGCTGCTCATGCTACGACGTTTCATTAAAAATCGTCGTTGAGTTCGCCAGCGGCTTCTGCATCGTACTCGGCGCTTTCACCGCTAACACTCGGCACGGCTTCATTATCCTTGTGCAGCAACATTTCGCGCAGTTTCTTGTCGAGTTCAGCGGAGATAGCCGGATTTTCCTTCAGGAAATTGCAAGCGTTAGCCTTGCCTTGACCGATTTTGTCGCCGTTGTAACTGTACCAGGCGCCTGCTTTCTCAATCAGTTTGTATTTCACGCCCAGATCAACCAGCTCACCGTAGGTGTTGATCCCTTCGCCATACAGAATCTGGAATTCGGCCTGTTTGAACGGTGCGGCAACCTTGTTCTTCACAACTTTGACGCGGGTTTCGCTCCCAACAACTTCTTCGCCTTCTTTAATCGAGCCGATGCGGCGGATATCCAGGCGGACGGAAGCATAGAATTTCAGCGCGTTACCACCGGTCGTGGTTTCCGGGTTACCGAACATGACGCCAATCTTCATACGAATCTGGTTGATAAAAATCAGCAGCGTATTGGATTGTTTCAGGTTACCGGCCAGTTTGCGCATGGCCTGGCTCATCATGCGCGCCGCCAGTCCCATATGCGAATCACCGATTTCCCCTTCAATCTCTGCTTTCGGCGTCAACGCCGCCACGGAGTCAACGATAATCACGTCCACCGCACCGGAGCGAGCCAGCGCATCACAGATCTCCAGCGCCTGCTCACCGGTGTCCGGCTGGGAACACAGCAGATTATCGATATCAACGCCCAGTTTCTTTGCGTAGATCGGGTCCAGCGCGTGCTCAGCATCGATGAACGCACAGGTTTTGCCTCCGCGCTGTGCGGCCGCAATAACCTGCAGCGTCAGCGTGGTTTTACCGGAGGATTCCGGACCGTAGATTTCGACAATACGCCCCATCGGCAAACCACCGACACCCAGTGCGATATCGAGCGACAGGGAGCCCGTGGAGATCGTTTCAACATCCATTGAGCGATCTTCGCCCAAACGCATGATAGAACCTTTACCGAATTGCTTTTCGATCTGGCCCAGCGCCGCCGCCAGTGCCTTTTGTTTGTTCTCATCAATAGCCATTTCTGCTCCTGTCGCGCAGCCTGCCGCTGCCTCTACGCTGTTGCTTATTCATGATTCACCGAACCGATGGCCGCATTATACTGTATACTCATACAGCATCAAGCCTATTTTATAAAAATCTCTCCAGCAGCGTCTGCAGGGCAAACGCCACCGCCTGCAAACGAACATCATGGCGATCGCCGTCAAACTGCATTCTTTGGGCCACGCTGTTGCCGTTTTTATCGCTAAAACCAAACCATACGGTGCCCACCGGTTTGTCTGGCGTTCCACCGTCCGGCCCGGCAATACCGCTGATCGATACGGCGATATCCGCACCGGAGCGGCTCAGCGCCCCTGTCGCCATTTCGTTCACGACGTCGCGGCTAACCGCGCCAAACTGCGTCAGTGTATTTTCCTGCACGCCGATCAGCGCCTGCTTGGCCTGATTGCTGTAAGTTACAAAGCCGTAGTCAAACCATGCCGAACTACCGGGCACATCCGTAATCGCCTTGGCCAGCCATCCGCCGGTACAGGACTCGGCACAGGTCATTTTCGCCTGACGCGCCTTCAGACGTTCTCCCACCAGCGCGCTCAGTCGCAAGATTTCAGTTTCTGTCATCGCAGCACCCTGTTTTATCCATTTCGGCTCAATAGTAATGAACACATTCTCCCTCAGGGTAGCACTTTTCCTCGTGCAGCCCCGTTGCTTAACAGGAATGCGAGACGGCACGCAACATAGCGCGGCCCTTTGTCTTATTATTGTCAACCAGCCTGTATATGATTGACACACAATAATAACGGCGATAGCGTTTTTAAGACATGCATGCCCCGCCTCGGGGCTTTTTTTATTGGCGTAACAAGACACGGCCGATGAATCCCGGCAGACGTGGTTTCTGGACCTGAAATAATGCTGGCCTGCCGGTTGACAGGCCAGTTGGGTAGGAAACCCAAGAAAGGCGTGGCGCCGTGTTGCGAAATACCACTGGCTACATGGTGGATTAACACATCAGGCGAATCGACTTCACGACATACCTGTTATCTTTCAAGCTGCTGACGCATTGGCTGCTTCGTTTCCCCGTCACTGTTTGCCAAGCGACTGAGGGTTCAGTTGTTTGCCTGCGTCCTGCAAACTCGAAATTCCCTGGGTATAAAAGCCTTGTTATCGGTGTTTCATCCCTGGCGGGTCATTAGCGCGACACTCTCCCATTTAGTTTTCGCATCTTGTTCTGCTTTAAGTGCGTTTTGCAATGATATCTTATTTTCTGGAGTGCTCTTTTTCTCTTTTATTTATCGGCGAGAAAATCAATAACCTTATCCCATAAAGAAAATATTTTTTATTTTACGATATGATTATCCCCTGCTGAACTATTGTCATGTTGGAATACGGCGACAGCTGACAGACATAAAAAAAAGCCCACCAAAAGGTGGGCAAAGCTATTGGGTTTTTCAACAGCAAAGATTTGGTAGTACTGGCACGACAGTTATCCACTGTCTGAAAATGAATTTACCAGCCATTCCTTAAAATAACCTTAGTTTTATCTCACCACTCATAATATTGATAAAAAAATCCACCATAAAAATCAAAATAAACCACTGTACTAAAAGCAAAAAAAAGCCCACCAAAAGGTGGGCGAAAATGACACTATTCTCTGGCATGAAGCATCCTGAAGACACAGGTTGGCAACGTTCCGCTGCCTGATAAGAATTCTATGACATGAATATTAAGCCAACATTAGGAAAAAAGAAAAAAACAACTTTTACGTAGCCGTTCACTAAAAATAAAAAAAGACAAAAAACAAAGCCCACCGAGAGGTGGGCGAATACTATCTAATAATTATAAAAAAACCTGGTGTTGTGGCGCGGTAAAATCATTACCTGCTGATAAAATTACACCAGAGAGATTAAACCAACCTTAAAAAAACAATTTATCTCATTTATTTTCGTGACCATTACAGCAGAAAAAAAACAGAAAACCCAACACACGAAAATAATCCCTATCGTCATTATCATCAGAAAACAAAAAGCCCATCAAAAGATGGGCCAAATAAAAATGAAAATCGAAAAAAATCCCTTACTCTATAACATGGCACGGCAGTCAATTAACACTAAGTAAAAGTGTAACAGATATCCGCCAACCTGCTCTGGCAGCGGTCATTATTCTTCTGTTTTTGTGAGAATGCGCATCCTCCCCAACCCGATATCGGTAACGGCGGTCTGGCAATCAGCTAAAGCAGGCTTTTACTTCCTGTAGGTTTGCAGGTTTCCCCAGGCATCACGTACACTCGCCAGAAGACACGATTACGTCCGGTACAAGACAGGGTTCACTCGCCTATTTCGAGCGGTTATGACAATAAGCGCTCATAGCAATAGTAGAACAGAGTCTGTCTCAGGCAAATCAGGAGGGGAAGACAACGTGCCACCCACATTCTTACGTCGATCTGGCATAACGGATAATCACGCCGATCGACTCAGTAGTTCATTGGTCATTTGCCGCCCGGCGGATGTGCTGTTCGATTTGTGGCGCGATCCCAAAACGCTACCGGTGCTGATGCACCATGTCGCCCACATCGATATCATCAACCGCACGGATTCTCTGTGGCGGATGAAAGCGCCGCTCGGCCAGTATATCGAATGGCAGGCGCGTATCGTGGATGAACAACCCGGCCAGTTTATTCACTGGCGCTCGCTGCCGGGCGCCAGAATCCCGAATGAAGGACGTCTCTCGTTTCGTCCCGCTCCGCACAGTGACGGCACCGAAGTGACCCTCAGCATTCGTTTCGATCCTCCGGGCGGTTTTTTGGGACGCACCCTCAGCCAGGTGTTTCAACTGCTGCCTAAAGAGATGTTGCACAAAACGCTGTTGCGCTTCAAACAGATGGCGGAACAGCCTGGCTCCGGCGCCATGCCGCCTGATGGGCATTAAACCCCACATTTATTATCCAGACATTCATAAAAAAACAGACGGCGGGAAAACCCGCCGTCTGTCGTATTAACAACCCTCGGTATTATTTCTTGTCGGGCATCATCCGCAGCAGCGTATCGTCGCGTACCACATAGTGATGATACAGGGTGGCTAACGCATGGAGCCCCACCAGGAAATACCCGGCGTTGGCAATCAGTTCGTGAATGTTCAGCAATGTCTGTTTGATATCTTCATCCGATTCGGCAGCGAACGGCATCGCAATACCGAACACCGACCAGTCGGCGCCGCGATAGTACATGCCCAGCACGCCCAGCACCGGCAACGCCAGAAACATCAGATAAATAAAACCATGCACGGAATGGGACGCAATCACCAGTAGCCGCCCCGGCTGTGGGGTGATAGGCGGAGTAGGATAACGAAAGCGTTGCACAACCCGCAGGATCATCAGCACCCACACGGACACGCCGCAGCTGTAATGAATAGTCGACATCAGCGCTCGCGCACTACTCCCGCGCGGAGCGAAACCACGCAGCTCCATAGCGGCATAAGTGACGATCACCAGCAGCAATACCAGCCAGTGCAACACAATCTGAGATGAATGATACTTGGTCTTCATGGAATTCCTTCTCTGTATGAGCATACAATCTGTGTGAATATAAAACGCATACAGCCTAGCTTCACTCTATTAAGCTAGCATTAGTTTTTGACTGACAGCAGCGAAACGTTCTTTTGGACAAAAAAATCCCGCCTTAATGGGAAGGCGGGAAAATGACTACTCTCTGACAGGGATGAATAACACAACATCAACAAGGGTTGAGACAAACATTACCAGTTGCAGTGTATAGAACTGTCATCTGTCGGTAAGGTTGGTTGGCAGGATGTAAGTCGAATTTGACAGGGATAACATTGTCGAACGGGGGCTATCGGATAGGGAAAGAAACGGCAAAAAGCGCGCCCGTGCATACAGAGAGGGCGGTCAGCGCTGACCGCCATCGCACCGATCAGCGCCGGCTATCCACCAGCATTCTTACCGCCAGCCCGGCCAACACCGTTCCCATCAGCCAGCGCTGCACGCGTTGCCACAACGGGCGCTCCGCCAGAAAGGCGGCGATGTACCCCGCCGCCATCACCAGCGACGCATTGACCGTCATGCTGATAGCTATCTGGGTGACGCCCAGCGTCAGCGACTGCCCCAGTACGCTCCCCTGCTCCGGGCGAATAAATTGCGGCAGCAGCGAAAGATAAAGTATTGCGGCTTTAGGATTCAGCAAGTTAGTGACAAGCCCCATGACAAACAGGCGGCGATTGCTGTCCGGCTTCAGTTCGCGCAGTTGAAAAGGCGATGCGCCGCCGCGCACAGCCTGCCAGGCCAGCCACAGCAAATAGCACGCGCCGGCGATTCGCAGCACATCGTAGGCCAGCGGTACGGCCATCATGATAGCGGTAATACCGAGCGCCGCAGCGCTCATATAAATCAAGAACCCCAACGCAACGCCAGACAGCGACACCAAACCGGCTCGCCGCCCCTGACAGACGGTACGCGAGAGCAGGTAAATCATATTCGGACCGGGCGTCAACACCAGCCCTAACGCAATGGCGGCAAACGGTAACAACTGGGACGAACTGACCATCATCAAACCTCGGCAAACAGCAGACAATCCTCAGATGTAACTGTTTTTGGAAGCCGCCTCAATCTCATTTCGTGCCGGCCGCCATCACGCCCCACCGGCGCCGCCGATTACTCTTCCGGTGGATAGCGGTAATCCCAGCGGAAAAAACCGTGATCCTGAAATGAGCCAGACAGTAACGACTGCTTTCGTGTTTTGACATAGTTTGGCGGCGGACAGGTAACATTGCACATCCAGTAACCGGGAAACCAGCTTCCCATGCCGGGCAGCCGCGCTATTTTGGCATCGAGCGGGTTCAGCTCCGGCAACGAGTAGTAGACGAATTCGCCGATAGAGTGCTCCACCCACTCCTCGGCAACCCCCAATTCCGATAACGGGTTGGGATGCAACGGCGAACGAGCCAGATCGACAAACTCCTTAACATGGTTCATCGACCAGCCGCAAAACTCCAGCGAGCGCTGCCGCTCCGCCATTTCGTACAGCCGATCTACCGAGATTGCCGGCAGCGGATCAGGCTGTTCGGGAAAAAATTCATTGTGTTTTTGCAGACACAGCAACAGATAAGATGCCACCAGCGCCCCCAACTGGTGGATGACCAGCGCCGGATGCTCGCCTGCGCCGCCACCGATAATCAGATTGTCTGGCGTACAGGAAAAGTCATCCGCGCCCCAGGGCGAATCCGTCACCTCTTCAAGCGGATGATAGATTGGCAATCCGTTAAGGAAACCAACCAGTTCGTGTTTGATGGTATCGATGTAGCTCATGGTTACCGGCTTTTAAACAGTCATCAAGACAGATATCGGCGGGACATGACCCGGATGATGTTCTTCGCAGGGTACACTGTGTGCTCCGCCTTCTCCAGACCAATCTTTTCCAGACCACGCTTTACCGCGCGCGACAAATCGTTCCTTCAGCTTCTGGCTTATCGCTCAGAATAAAGCTGCATAAAGACCAACAGGTAATAGTGGTAATTAACAGGTTTATTTTCAAATAAAAAAAGTTAATCCATTAAAATGATAGTTTTCGATATTTACTATAAGTTTTCATTCCTGTTATCGCGCGCTAGCCTGCCTGCAGTGGCTATTCTTTCATTCACAACACAGGAAAAGACCATGAAACAGAAGGTAGCATTGGTCACTGGCGCAGGCCAGGGAATCGGTAAGGCCATCGCTCTTCGTCTGGCGAAAGACGGTTTTGCCGTAGCGGTCGTGGACTACAACAGCGATACCGCTGGTCAGGTGGCGCAGGAAATCAGACACCACGGCGGTAACGCCATCGCGCTTACCGCGGATGTCTCAAACCGCGATCAGGTGTTCGATGCGGTACGCACTGCGCACAAACAACTGGGCGGTTTCCACGTCATCGTCAATAACGCCGGTATCGCCCCCACCACACTGATTGAAGATATCACGCCGGAAATCGTCGATAAGGTTTACAACATCAACGTAAAAGGCGTTATCTGGGGAATCCAGGCCGCGGTGGAAGCCTTCAAGGCTCAGGGTCAGGGCGGTAAGATCATCAATGCCGCGTCTCAGGCCGGTCACGTCGGCAACCCGGAACTGGCGGTTTACAGCTCCAGCAAATTCGCCGTGCGCGGCCTGACCCAGACCGCCGCCCGCGATTTGGCGCCGCTTGGCATCACCGTCAACGCCTATTGCCCCGGCATCGTCAAAACCCCGATGTGGGAAGAGATTGACCGCCAGATTTCCGAAGCCGCCGGCAAACCGCTCGGCTACGGTACGGCGGAATTCGCCAAACGCATCACGCTGGGCCGGCTGTCCGAACCGGAAGACGTCGCCGCCTGCGTTTCCTACCTCGCCGGCCCGGATTCCGACTACATGACCGGTCAGGCCCTGCTGATCGACGGCGGTATGGTATTCAACTGATACCGTATTCAGTTGATATGTTATTCAACTGAATCTGCACGATTGCGCGACCTTGCATATCTGCATGTCGCGCCCTCTTACATCCTCACGCGTCTTAACGTGCGCTGAGGATGTTTCCTGTCTGAATCCTGTTCCGATACACAGAAGAAAAATTAACCAGAGTTGTGTTATGGTGGCAACCCGGTTGGCAGGCTATGACCAGAGCGTCGCCTCATGCTGGCAACGTCGTGCACGACGCCACATGTATCTATGCCCCTGAATATCCAGATCACCCCGAATAAGAACGCATGGCATCGTGCGCACAGGGACATTGATGTAGGCTGACGGTCGCCGTCATACCGTCTCCATCATGCAGCCGCCGTCATACAAAGGAGTCAGGATGATGCAAGACGATGAAATCAACACCGACGATTTGTGGGAACGCCCCGGTTTCCTTATTCGTCGCCTAAACCAGATTCACCATACGGTATTCTTTGAAGCGCTCAGGGGCGACATCACCCCGCTGCAATACGGCCTGCTGACGGTAGTCGGCGCCCGCGGCGGCCTGGACCAGACCACGCTCGGCGCCGAGCTGGGGACCGACCGCACCACGCTGGCCGGCACGATTGAACAGCTGGAGCTCAAGGGTTATGTCCGGCGCGAAATCCACTATTCCGATCGCCGTCGCAAAACGGTGGAAATCACGCTCAGGGGTAAAAAAATTCTGAACAAAACCGCCGCCGACATGCATCAGGCGCAGATGAAATTACTGGCGCCGTTACCGCCGGCGTCAAGAAAGACCTTTATTCAGATGATGAAAACGTTGGTTGAAGGCAACAACCATCGTGGCAGCGTGCCGATCAAGCGCTTCAGTTCGCAAACAGAATCGTTCGACTGAACCATCGTACCGGAAAGCCCGTTTCCAGCAGCACCGCGGGCTTTCCGGTATGACGCTTTACTCACCTCCTTCATCCCCATGCGCAATTCCCTTTTCCTGCGTTGTCCGTGGTTGTCTTCACCGTTTTTCCTATTCCCTATTCAGGGCATGCCTATTAATTCGATAGAAACAACTGCCGTTATCCGTTGTGTCAAAAACGGTAAAGTACCTGCTGTTGCTGTGGGCCTTTGCGACTCTCCAGTAACACCGGTGGCAACCACGCCGCCGCCCATAAGCGAAAAACCGTTGCCCGTCATGACGACAGGTAAACCACATTCACCACTTTGTTTCCGCGTTCCTGATGGTGAATTTTCTCTGCTTATAGCTTCGAGCAGTGCAATGGACTCACAGCAATAACCAAACCCTATTGTTGATAATAATCATACGGAAGATGAGGAAAGTTATGAGCAATCACACCGCCACACATCGTGTCCCCGGCTGGAAAAAGCCGCTGGTGATCGTGTCTTCACTGTTAATGACCTATCCGGCGATGGCCGATACCCTGACTCGTGACAACGGCGCGCCGGTCGGCGACAACCAGAACTCACAGGTCGCCGGCCCCAACGGTCCGGTTCTGTTGCAGGATGTTCAACTGCTGCAAAAACTGCAACGTTTTGATCGTGAACGCATTCCGGAACGCGTGGTACACGCACGCGGCACCGGCGCACACGGGGAGTTCACCGCTACCGAAGATATTTCGGACCTGACCATCGCCGAGGTGTTCAAAAAAGGCAGCGAAACGCCGGTATTCGTACGTTTCTCCAGCGTAGTACACGGCAACCATTCTCCGGAAACCCTGCGCGACCCGCGCGGCTTCGCCACCAAGTTCTATACCACGCAAGGCAACTGGGATCTGGTCGGCAATAACTTTCCCACCTTCTTCATCCGCGACGCCATCAAATTCCCGGACATGGTGCATGCGTTCAAACCCGACCCTCGCACCAATCAGGATAATGACGGACGCCGGTTCGATTTCTTCTCTCACGTTCCGGAATCCATCCGTACCCTGACCCTGCTCTACTCCAACGAAGGCACGCCGGCAAGCTATCGCAACATGGACGGCAACGGCGTCCATGCCTATAAGCTGGTTAACGCCAAAGGCGAAGTGCATTACGTCAAATTCCACTGGAAGACCCTGCAGGGCGTGAAAAATCTCGACCCGAAACAGGTAGAGGACGTTCAGGGTAAGGATTACAGCCACATGACCAACGATCTGGTGGCAGCCATCAACCGCGGCGATTATCCGAAATGGGATCTCTACATTCAGGTACTGACGCCGGAAGATTTGGCTAAGTTCGATTTCAACCCGCTGGACGCCACCAAAATCTGGCCGGGCGTGCCCGAACGTAAAATCGGTCAGATGGTGCTGAACAAGAACCCGGACAACTTCTTCCAGGAAACCGAGCAGGTCGCCATGGCGCCCGCGAATCTGGTGCCGGGAATCGAACCGTCTGAAGACCGACTGCTGCAGGGCCGCCTGTTCTCCTATGCCGATACCCAGATGTACCGGCTGGGCGCTAACGGCCTGAGCCTGCCGATCAATGCCCCGCTGAAAAAAGCCAACAACATCAATCAGGATGGCAGCCTGAACAGCGGTCACACGCAAGATAAAGGGGTGAACTACCAGCCGAGCCGTCTGTATCCGCGTGAAGAACTGGCCTCCGCGCGCTATAGCCAGACGCCGCTCAACGGCACCACCCAGCAGCGCAAGATCCAGAAGGAGCAGAACTTCAAGCAGACCGGCGAACTGTATCGCTCCTACAGCAAGAAAGATCAGGACGATCTGGTGCAAAGCCTGGGTTCCGCGCTGGCGATGGCCGATACCGAAAGCAAAACCATCATGCTTTCCTATTTCTACAAGGCTGACGCGACCTACGGTACCCGTCTGACCAGCGTCGCCAAAGGCGACCTGAGCAAAGTGCAGTCGCTGGCCAGCAAACTGGCTGACTAACTGAACGTCGCCGCCCGGACGTCTCATCCGGGCGGCGCCAACGACCAGGGAACCGTCATCATGAAACCATTTCGTCCCTTGCTCTGCCTGCTGGCGTTGACGCTGACAACGGCGCAGGCGCAGCAACCCGCGGCGCCGGTCACCCCACCGGCATCAGTCTCCAGCGCGCCCGCTGCGCCGGCGCTAAACGAACATCAGGTTCAGAGCCAGCTCAATCAGTATTTGTGGGATGCCGCCCGCACTGGCAACGACGCCGTGATCCGGGAATTCATCAGCGCTGGTTATAACCTCAATACGCGTGATGAAAAGGGCTACAGCGCGGTCATTCTGGCTGCTTACCACGGCCATTACGACACGGTTTCGCTGCTGCTCGACCACGGCGCAGACCCTTGCCAGCAGGATAATCGCGGCAATACCGCACTGATGGGCGCGGCGTTCAAAGGTGAGCTGAAAATTGCCCATCTGCTGCTGGCGGCCAAATGCAATCCGGATACCCGCAACAATGCCGGGCAGACCGCCGCGATGTATGCATCGTTATTTCAGCGTGCGGAAATTCTCAAGGCGTTACAGGAACAGGGGGCGGATATGAATGCCACCGACGCGATGGGCAATAGCGTGCAGGCGTTGGGAAAAGGGGAAGTAAAAGGGCAATAAGCGAAGTGCGTCACCTAAAATAGCACGCCCCGCATGAATCAATAACCTTCAGGCGGGGCGTGTGATATCAGGCTGGGTTAGCATTATTCAGTCATCCCATTTGGGGCTCAGAAAAGCGGCCAGAAATCCCGGAACAACGATAACGGCCAGTATCGCTAAATAAACAGTGACCTGTTCAATCATAACAACCTCCTACATCTGCATGTAAAACGACCTCATGGTTTAACTACGCTTTCACTCACTACACGATGATTTTATCGGCCGAAAGTTAAGCAAACATTAATATCTCGTTTATTGATAAAAAATCAGAGCAGGACGAAAAACGCCAAACAACAGGTCCTCACTCTCTTTTGCCAGCGTCATGTCGGACTCACCGCCGCCGACTCACCCAATAACTCTCACCGTAACCACTTATTTCAAAAGCAGTTATCAGTCATCCACCAGGCATTGCTCACGGATAAAACTATACGCCTAAATATATATTTAATTGTAATGCAGCTTATTGATAATAATAAAAACCTATATTTATTGTCAGCAACACCATTTATTGTCAGCAACACAATAAAACACAGAAAAAATGTAATGCTTTTTGAAAACGCTGACTAACAGCCTGTCATTACAAAAAATCGAATAAAAATACCAACCTTAAAAAAACAGTTATAAGCCAGGCTGACATACGACAGCACCTGTCACTTGAAGTATGAAGGATATATAACCTGCCGCACCGCAATTGCAGGGAGAAGGCCGGTGAAAATAAGGATTGCCGGATACAACAGCTACGCCCTGTGGTGATGTGCGGCGAAACCGCCCTGCCGCCATGAGAATGCGGGCATTGAAAACGCGGGCTGCTCTGGCAGCCCGCATGCGCCAACCGGCGTCAACGAAAACGATACGCCGTTACGGTTGCTGATAGGCCAGCTTGTAGTTACCCACAGCGACGGTTTTGAACGTCACTTTGTCGGGATACCAGCGGATTTCCACTTCAGCCTCGGTCTGTTTCTTCCAGGCTGAAATGTTATTCACATTCAAGACCAGCGAATCAATCGCCACGCTATCCACTGATGGATCAGGCACATTCAGCGACAGAGCAAACGCCAGATTATCCGGCGCGCCGTTGGTGGCAGGATACAGCAGAGCCCATTGTGCGGCCGTAATCTGATTCAGCACCGACGAAGACATCCCATTTGCAGCCAACTTACTTGCGCCAACCGCATCTGAAGACAACGCACCAATCGATACCCAGGCGCTACCGTTCCAGATCACCCAATCATTCAAATCACGTGAAACCGCAACGGACACCGCTCCTTTGCCTGATAAAACAGTCGACAGCTGTGCCGAATTGATGCTTTGCCAGGATGTACCGTTAATCAGCGATTGCGGCAAAATAATCTGCGGCGCCGGTGAAAACAGTACGTCCACGTCCCCGCCTTGTTCAGCCACTACACTGAGCGGAAGTTTACCAACCAGAGCGGTCGCACTGATTTTTCCTGAGTCGATAAAGCCCTGAGCAGTAATATCTCCAGCCTGAACCGGCGCATTTACCGCACTCAGCACGCCATTGACGCTGGTGTAGTAATCATTGCCTGCACGTAGCAACACCTTCTGAGTACGAATCATCAATCCCAGCTCGGTAATTGACACAAAGTTGGAACTGTTCACCGCAGTTACATTGACCCGAAACGTTTTATAGGTCGCCGGCGCAATGCTGAAAATTTTCTTTTCATTAGCGGTAAACGTCATGCCGCTACGGGAGTCCAGAGTTACCCAAGTGGCGCCATCATCGCTGCCCTGCAAGACCCAGTCTTTCGGCACACCACCCGCAGCAATATTCTGATGCGTAATAATAAAATACGAATCGATGGTTTTAGCGTCGCCGAACGCTACCGACAACCACTGCGGAGCAGCACCTTGCGATGACCATCGAGTGTTATCACCCGTCACATTACGGTCAAACGCCTTCCAACCGAACCAGTTGGGATCATTATTGAACACACTGCTTTGAGATACCGTCACACCCGACGCCGATGTATTGGATGTCAGCTTGGGCACCAGTAAAGTCGGCAGTAAATTGACTGACAACGCGCCAGCTTCCGTCGCCACCACACTGGAATACAGCGTCCCATCCTGAGCCAGTGAAAACTGGCCGCCAGTATAAGGTTTTACCGTCCCGTCCCAAACCAAAGATGCCGTTTGAGCATATTTGGATTTGCTGACAGCATCGAAAGATTCCAGCGTGACGGACTGGCTGGTCAGCCCGGTTTCTTCCTTCAGCGCATAGGCATCAAAGCCATAGTCCATCTGACCAGTAGCCGTAAAAGGAAACGAATGAATCTGGTTTGCTGTCGCACCAATACGGGTAACGACCGTGTAATGGCTGCCAGAGCCGGAACCGCCTGTCCCTGTAGCGCTGATAGTCAGGTGGTTGCTGCTGTTGTCATACGCCAGAGAAACGCCCTGACCAGCCGCCAGCGTACTCACCAACACTTTGCGCACCGCATCGGTAAAATCGGTAATTTGGGTGGCGGTATGGGTGTGATTGACCAGGTCCGACTGACGCACCACATCGCTCAGCCCCAGGTTCGCCACAAACTTCGCCTTATCCGGAATATCCGCGCCGTTCAGCGTTTTGTCCATCATCCGGCCGATCGCATCGGTCAGATCCGGCAGGGTTTTCACCACCACGCTCTGGCCGTTGCTGTCCGTCAGGGTCACCTGACCACGCTCGGTCAGCACCGTTTTCCATTGCGCCAGTTGCGCCTGATAACCGGCCAGCATCGCCGCAATCTGGGCCACATAAGCGGCGTGATCAAAGGTATCGCCGCTGCCGAATACCGGGATGGCATAACCCACGTGATTTTCGGTACAACCGATATATTCGCTGGCCAGCACCAGTTCGGTATCCGAAACCACCGACTCGATTTCATAAATCCGGATTTTGCCGTCGGCAAAGATCAGCAGCATGCCGCCCGCGGCCACGCCGTTATTTTTATCCGCCCAGGCGGTGTTATTTCCCAGTACCACTTTACTGCCGGAAAAAAGAGACAAGTTTCCCGTTTTATACCACATAAAGATTTCCTTTATTTTCAGAAAAAATAAAACAACTTTCACCATGAATTTTATTTCACAGAATATTCAGCAATAAAAAATCAAGTAAAAGGAGAATTAAACCTAACGGGAAATATTAACCTCCAGCGTCATACGAAACTGCTCGTACTCCACGTCAAAGTCGTTATATTCAACCGTTTTATGCGGTTTCAATACAGCCAGCGCCGTGCGTACCTGCTCACGCAAAGCGCGGGCCGCCGCTACGGTGTGGGCATAGCAATCAACGCTGACGGTAATTTGCTGGTTCGCCAGTTGCTGCACGCTGTCATAATTATTTTCCTGACTCAGGGAAAAAAGAATGAATGCACATTGCTGCTGAGGCGAATGGTATGAACAACAAGGTACGGCATAGGAATAAACACGTCCATCAGCCAGTTTCCCCAGCAGCGGGTAAATATCTTCTTCAGTCATTTCTGTCAGCCTTATTTTAATATACGCCTATCGCAAAACTTTTTTATCGGCAAGCAGCCGTTAAAAAAGTTGAGCCATGAATGAAACACCGCGTCGTTTCGATGGTTATAATAAAGAAAAATCACCCGATGTTCGCATGGTTCATGTTGTGCCATGCGCCGGCAACAAGCCAAAAGGCAGAATGCCCCAAATATCCATATGCCGGCCCCAGACACGGTAAAAAAATCAGGTCGACGGGAAATACGCCGGCTGTCCACAACACATCACCCGGCGTGATAAATACCGCTATTTAAAAAAAACATGACGTCGCTAGCAGAATACGGCGATCATCCGTTCAATACCGAAAAAATGACCTAAAACAATATTTGCGTGGAGTCACAGATTCCCCGCTGATGGCTATTTTATCCATAAGATCAGCGAATACGCCCTGACCCTCTCCTCGTGGCAAAAACTACTGTTTTGTCATGACGGTTTGACGGAGGAAAAATAACGCCGCCTGACGCATCCCGAATACGGGCGACAATTCTGAATACCGAATAATACCGCTGTCCCCAAGAACGAAGACCGATAGCCAATGATTACCAGAGAGGACACTTTTATGTGGAAACGCGTCATTTTAGCTTCAGCTGTGTGTGCGTCCCTGTCATCCGTCGCGCTGGCAGCGCCATTAACGGTGGGGTTTTCTCAAGTCGGCTCGGAATCAGGCTGGCGCGCGGCTGAAACCACCGTCGCAAAAGAGCAGGCAAAAACACGCGGCATTAACCTGAAAATTGCCGATGCCCAGCAAAAACAGGAAAACCAGATCAAGGCGGTACGCTCCTTCATCGCGCAAGGGGTGGACGCCATTTTCATCGCGCCAGTGGTGGCGACCGGCTGGGAACCGGTGCTGAAAGAAGCCAAAGAAGCCAAGATTCCGGTGATCCTGCTGGACCGCGGCATTGACGTCAAAGACGAGTCGCTCTATCTCACCACCGTACGCGCCGACAATATCAAAGAAGGGGCATTGATTGGCGACTGGTTGATTAAAAACGAAAACGGCAAAACCTGTAATGTGGTTCAACTGGAAGGCACCGTCGGCGCCAGCGTCGCCATTGACCGTAAAAAAGGATTTGAAGAGGCCATCGCCAAAACGCCGACGATTAAAATCATCCGTTCTCAGTCCGGCGATTTCACTCGTAGCGGCGGCAAGCAGGTGATGGAAAGTTTTATCAAGTCGGAAAACAACGGCAAAAATATCTGCATGGTCTTCGCCCATAACGACGATATGGTCATTGGCGCCATTCAGGCTATTAAGGAAGCCGGATTAAAGCCGGGCAAAGATATTCTGACCGGCTCGATTGACGGCGTACCGGATATTTTCCGCGCCATGCTGGCGGGCGAAGCCAATGTCTCGGTCGAACTGACGCCGAATATGGCCGGACCGGCGTTTGACGCGCTGGAAAAATATAAAAAGGATGGCACGCTGCCGCCCAAATTGATTCTGACGCCGTCCACGTTGTTCAAACCCGACAGCGCACAGGCCGAGCTCGATAAGAAAAAGAACATGGGATATTGATCGTTTATCGTCATCCCCGTCCTGCCGCCGCCGTGGCAGGACATCGCCTGTTTTGTGAGGGAGAATCGCATGAACGGTTTCGACAATCAGGACATCCTGCGTACGGAAGGGCTGAGCAAACACTTTCCCGGGGTAAAAGCGCTGGATAAGGTGGACTTCAGCCTGCGGCGCGGGGAAATCATGGCGTTGCTGGGGGAAAACGGCGCCGGGAAATCCACGCTGATTAAAACCCTCACCGGGGTGTACCAGCGCGATACGGGCGCCATCTACCTCGAAGGCCAGCCCATCTCGCCCAAAAACACCGCTCACGCCCAGCAGTTGGGAATCGGCACGGTGTATCAGGAGGTGAACCTGCTGCCCAACCTGTCGGTGGCGGATAACCTGTTTATCGGCCGCGAACCCAGGCGCTTTGGATTACTGCAGCGCAAAGAGATGGAAACACGCGCCGCCGCGCTGATGTCCTCCTACGGTTTCGAACTGGATGTCCGCGAACCGCTGAACCGCTTTTCAGTGGCGATGCAGCAAATCGTCGCCATCTGCCGCGCGATCGACCTTTCCGCCAAGGTATTGATCCTCGACGAACCCACCGCCAGCCTCGACACTCAGGAAGTGGAGATGCTGTTCACCCTGATGCGTCAGCTACGCGATCAGGGCGTCAGCCTGATTTTCGTCACGCATTTTCTCGACCAGGTGTATCAGGTAACCGACCGCATCACGGTGCTGCGCAACGGCGCGTTCGTCGGCACCCGCGACACCGCCTCGCTGCCGCAGATAGAACTGGTGAAGATGATGCTGGGACGCGAGCTGGAGCAGAACGCGCTGCAACGCGCCGGCCGCACGCTGCTGAGCGACAAGCCGGTGGTGGAATTCAAAGGCTACGGCAAAAAAGGCGTTATTGAGCCGTTCGAACTGGCGGTGCGCCCCGGCGAAATCGTCGGCCTTGCCGGGCTGCTGGGATCCGGTCGTACGGAAACCGCCGAAGTGATTTTCGGCATCAAACCGGCCGATCGCGGCGATGCGGTGAGCAAAGGCAAGCCGCAGACGCTGCGCTCGCCGCATCAGGCCTCCTGCCTTGGCATCGGCTTTTGCCCGGAAGATCGCAAAACCGACGGCATCATCGCCGCCGCCTCGGTGCGGGAAAATATCATTCTGGCGCTGCAAGCCCAGCGTGGCTGGCTACGCCCGATCCCCCGCAAGGAGCAGCAGGCCATCGCCGAGCGCTTCATCCGCCAGCTTGGCATTCGCACGCCGAGCGCCGAACAGCCCATCGAATTGCTGTCCGGTGGCAATCAACAGAAAGTGTTGCTGTCCCGCTGGCTGCTGACCAAGCCGCAATTCCTGATCCTCGATGAACCGACGCGCGGTATCGACGTCGGCGCCCACGCCGAGATCATCCGCCTGATCGAAAGTCTGTGCGCCAACGGGCTGGCGCTGCTGGTGATCTCATCCGAGCTGGAGGAGCTGGTGGGATACGCCGATCGGGTACTGATTATGCGTGACCGGCGGCAGGTGGCGGAAATCCCGCTCGACCAGCTGTCCGTTTCCGCCATCATGAATGCCATCGCGGCATAAGGAGGGCATGGTGATGCCTCGATCACTGCTCACACCGGGCTCCGACAAACGCCCGTTTCGCTGGCCGCCGTTACGGTTGCCGCAAGGTATGCCGCAGATCGTCGCGCTGGCGCTGGTGCTACTGGTGGACAGCCTGGTCGCCAGCCACTTTTTCCAGATCGTAGTACAGGATGGCCGCCTGTTCGGCAGCCCGATCGATATTCTCAACCGGGCGGCGCCGGTGGCGCTGCTGGCTATCGGCATGACGCTGGTGATCGCCACCGGCGGCATCGACCTGTCGGTCGGCGCCATCATGGCGATCGCCGGCGCGGTGGCCGCGTCGCTTACCGTGCAGGGCTACAGCCTGCCGGTGGTGCTGCTGGCGGCGCTCGGCGTCGGCATGCTGGCCGGGCTGTGGAACGGGATTCTGGTCGCGGTGCTGAAGATCCAGCCGTTCGTCGCCACCCTGATCCTGATGGTGGCCGGGCGCGGCATCGCCCAGTTGATCACCGCCGGGCAGATCGTCACCTTCAACTCGCCGCCGCTGGCGTGGCTCGGCAGCGGCGCGCTGTTCTGGTTCCCGACGCCGGTGATCATCGCGCTGGTCACATTGATGCTGTTCTGGCTGCTGGTGCGGCGAACCGCGCTGGGACTGTTCATTGAATCGGTGGGGATCAACATCCGGGCGGCGAAAAACGCCGGAGTCAGCACCCGCGCGATGGTCACGATGACGTACATGCTGAGCGGGCTGTGCGCCGCCATCGCCGGGGTGATCGTCACCGCCGACATTCGCGGCGCCGACGCCAACAACGCCGGCCTGTGGCTGGAGCTGGACGCCATTCTCGCGGTCGTCATCGGCGGCGGCTCGCTGATGGGCGGGCGCTTCAATCTGGCGCTCTCGGTGGTGGGCGCGCTGATCATTCAGGGCATGAACACCGGCATTCTGCTGTCCGGCTTTCCGCCGGAACTGAATCAGGTGGTGAAAGCCATCGTGGTGCTGTGCGTGTTGATCGTCCAGTCGCCCCGTTTCATGACCTTGCTGAAAGGAGCTGGCCATCATGATAAAGCGTAATCTGCCGTTGATGATCACCCTGGCGGTATTCGTGCTGGGTTACCTGTACTGCCTGACCCAGTTTCCCGGCTTCGCCTCCACCCGGGTGATCTGCAACATCCTCACCGACAACGCCTTTCTCGGCATCATCGCCGTCGGCATGACCTTTGTGATCCTCTCCGGCGGCATTGACCTGTCCGTCGGGTCAGTGATCGCCTTCACCGGCGTGTTTCTCGCCAAAGCCATCGGCGTCTGGGGGCTGTCGCCGCTGGCGGCGTTCCCGTTGATCCTGCTGATGGGCTGCGCCTTCGGTGCGTTCATGGGCCTGCTTATCGACGCGCTGAAAATCCCGGCGTTCATTATCACGCTGGCGGGGATGTTCTTCCTGCGCGGCGCCAGCTATCTGGTGTCGAAAGAATCCCTGCCGATCAACCACCCGATCTATGAGACGCTTTCCAGTCTGGCGTGGATCATCCCCGGCGGCGGGCGGCTCAGCGCGATGGGGTTGCTGATGCTGCTGGTGGTCGCCGTCGGCATCGTGCTGGCGCGCCATACCCGTTTCGGTAATCAGGTCTACGCCATCGGCGGCAGCAGCACCTCCGCTAACCTGATGGGCATCTCCACCCGCAGCACCACCATCCGCATTTACATGCTGTCCACCGGGCTGGCGACCCTCGCCGGCATCGTGTTTTCCATTTACACCTCGGCGGGTTATGCGCTGGCCGGGGTCGGCGTCGAACTGGACGCCATCGCCTCGGTGGTGATCGGCGGCACCCTGCTGAGCGGCGGCGTCGGCACCGTGCTCGGCACGCTGTTCGGCGTGGCGATTCAGGGGTTGATTCAAACCTATATCAATTTCGACGGCACCCTGAGCTCCTGGTGGACCAAGATCGCCATCGGCGTGCTGCTGTTTGTGTTCATCGCCCTGCAACGCGGGCTGACCGCGCTGTGGGAAAACCGCCAAAACGCACCGGTGCGCCGTATAGCCCCGCACTGATGACGGCAGACCCGGTAATCCCGCCCCAAACGTAGGTGTGAGATTCATCTTCCCAGACCTCACCCTACGTTTGCGCGCTCTGCATTAATCCCCCACAGCAGGTCGCCCATGTTTTCAGCCAATGTCCACGCCGGCGGCAAACTTGCCATCGCCCGGAGTCCGCCTATGCTTGAATACAGAGATAGCGCATGTGGCCACCGGGCAACGACCCGGCATATATAGCCATAGCGCTTTTCGCCCTTGCCACCCTTCGCTTTCCTTTCTTCACCCCACCAGGTCGTACGCGGTTAAAACATAACGATAGGCTGCCGTCAGCCCGGCGGTTGGCCTGCGTAACGATTTTTTCGGGTGGCTGTACGTTCATTTTTCGACGCACGTTCATTTTTCGACGCTCATCCATTTTTCGACGCACATTCATTTTCGACACTGACACGTTCTATCGAGAGGAAATGCCATGACTCGCGCCAAAAGCCACACAGCAAGTACATCTGCAGCAGAACAGCAGCCGCATTACGAAAGCAGCGGACACAACCTGCTGACCCTTGATAACGCCGGGCCGATCCAGATGGGATTTTGGGTACCCAATCGGGTATGGGCCACAGCCAGATTTTTGACGCCGCTGCGCGAACATATCGCCAAAAGAAAACGGGACAATACCCTGACGCCGATGCAGCCGGTGCTCCAGAACTTTAAAAACTGGGTGACTAACCACAGCGTCTACCGCATGTGGCTCAATAGCATGATCGAACAGTCCAACGCCTATGTCGCCTCCCTGCCCGAATCCACCCGTAAGGAAATCAGCGACGACGGCGACGCCACCTGGATCGACAGCTACGACAGCTTCTTCGAGATCCTCAACGAAATCATCACCACCTCGCCGTCATTCAACACCACCGCGCAAGTCGGGACGCCGATGAATGCGTTTCTGGCGGTGGCGATGGGAACGGAAGCGGGCGTGGCGCTGTTCCACGACGCCACCTTCAATCAGCAGTTCCGCCAGGTGCTGGACGCCTGGAACAGCTTCCTGAAAAGCAGCGCCTCGCTCGACAAACTCGATATCGCGCAGCCGGAAAAAGCGGGTTCCTGGATCTCCAAAGCCGCGCACCAGGCCGGTGTCTGGCACCAGATGCAGCACGATCCCAAACTGCCGGGCTACGGTTTCGCCAGTTGGAACGATTTCTTTATCCGTCAGTTCGTGCCCGGCGCTCGCCCATTCCAGGGCGATCCGAAAACGCAGATCGACATCGGCTGTGAAACCACGCCGTGGCGCCATGCCGACAAGCTACAGTTGGAGAGCCGATTCTGGGTCAAAGACATACCCTATTCGCTGCTCGATCTGTTCGGCGGGCAGCGGCAATGGGCCAAACTGTTCGAGGGAGGACAGCTCTATCAGGGGTTCCTCTCCGCCACCCACTACCATCGCTGGAACGCGCCGCTGGACGGTTTTCTGGTGCGCTCCTGGGTCGAACCAGGCACTTACTTCGCCCAGCGTCCGGGGCAGGGCGAAGATCAGGGCACCTGGGAAGGCACCGAGTCGCAACCTTATCTCGGCCATGTGGCCGCGCGCGCGGTGTTTATCTTCCGGCACAAGACCTGCGGTTACGTGGCGCTGATCTGCATCGGCATGGTGGAGGTATCCAGTTGCGTAATCGAACCCAGCACCTTTATCGTTGAAGAGAGCGCCGAGCCGGTCAGCATCACCCGCGGCGTCGAAATCGGTCACTTCGAGTTCGGCGGTTCGACCCACATGATGATCTTCCAGAAAGATCGGGTGGCGCTGGAAAAATGGGCCATCGACGCCGCCCGTCACCGCAACGATAAAAATCCCACCCCGCTGGGCAGCGTGATCGCCACCGCGTTGGATCACCAAGGCCAATAAGCGCCCGCATCGGGCTCCGGCTGCGGCCGGGCCCGTTTATTCGGAGCAGCGCCGTTCCCGTCACCTGCTGCCCGGGCCGGGCCCCCCACCTCATCACCAGCGCTTCCTTTATCTGCTCATCCGGCGTTTCTTTTTTCGTGATCCCTTTCACCTTTTGCCGCCGGATGCCGATTTTTGTTATTCGCTTTAGCGCGCCGTTGCCACAATGACCACAAGTCAACACAGGAGACATCAGACCGGCCCGTCAGAGGGCCTGGCCTGAATAATGGAAGGGTTCTCTCAGGGATGAGATTCTCCCCGAGCGCGGCGAAATGACGCAGGCCGCCCATCGGCACCCGTTTTCCATGCCGGTAAAGCGTGGTCTGCAGCTGCAGAACCGGACGCTGTCCGACCTGAACCAGACACCGAATTCGCATCCGTACTTTTGCCGCATCAGCACTTTTACCTCATCCGTACTTTTGACTGACGTGGTTTAAACAGGTGACATAACAAGAGGATAGACCCTATGGAATACCCCGTGATTGAACCGATGGTACCGATGCCCGCCCCGGTGATGTTTGATGCGCCGAGCGGTATTTTCGACTCGCTTGACGATGCGGTTCAGGCCGCGGCGCAGGCCCAGCAACAGTTGACCAGCGTTGAACTGCGCCAGCAGGTGATCAAGGCGATTCGCGTCGCCGGCGAGCGCTACGCGCAGGTGCTGGCGGAAATGGCGGTGGCCGAAACCGGCATGGGCCGCGTGGTCGATAAATACATCAAAAACGTGTCTCAGGCGCGCCATACACCGGGAATCGAATGCCTGTCGGCGGAAGTGCTGACCGGCGATAACGGCCTGACGCTGATCGAAAACGCGCCCTGGGGCGTCGTCGCCTCGGTTACCCCGTCCACCAACCCGGCGGCTACGGTGATCAATAACGCCATCAGTATGATCGCGGCGGGCAACAGCGTGGTGTTCGCGCCCCATCCGTCGGCGAAAAAGGTGTCGCTGCGCACCATCAGCCTGCTCAATAAAGCGATTGTCGCGACGGGCGGCCCGGAGAACCTGCTGGTCAGCGTCGCCGACCCGAATATCGAAACCGCGCAACGCCTGTTCCGCTATCCCGGCATCGGCCTGCTGGTGGTTACCGGCGGCGAAGCGGTGGTAGAAGCGGCGCGCAAGCACACCGACAAACGGCTGATCGCCGCCGGGGCGGGCAATCCGCCGGTGGTGGTGGATGAAACCGCCGATATCCCGAAAGCCGCCCGCGCCATCGTCAAAGGCGCCTCGTTCGACAACAACATCATCTGTGCCGACGAGAAGGTGCTGATCGTGGTGGACAGCGTGGCCGATGCGCTGCTGGCGGAAATGCAGCGCAACCATGCGGTGTTGCTCACGCCCGAACAGACTGAACGCTTGCTGCCGGTGCTGCTAAGCGATATCGACGCGCAGGGTAAAGGCCGCGTCAACCGCGACTATGTCGGCCGCGACGCCACTAAACTCGCCGCCGCCATCGGGCTGGAGGTCAACGAGTATACCCGTCTGTTGCTGGCGGAAACCGATGCCAGCCACCCGTTCGCCGTCACCGAACTGATGATGCCGGTACTGCCGGTGGTGCGGGTGAAGAACGTGGACGACGCGATCGCGCTGGCGGTTACGCTGGAAAACGGCTGTCGCCACACCGCGGCGATGCACTCCACCAACATCAGGAACCTGAACCGAATGGCTAACGCCATCAATACCAGCATCTTTGTGAAAAACGGCCCCTGTATCGCCGGGCTGGGACTGGGCGGCGAAGGCTGGACCTCGATGACCATCTCGACCCCGACCGGCGAAGGCGTCACCTCGGCGCGCACCTTTGTCCGTCTACGCCGTTGCGTACTGGTGGACATGTTCCGTATCGCCTGACCGCACGTTCGCCGCCGACAACAACCGGCGGCGACACGACACAGCAACAGGGAGCAAGGGGGAAACAGGGGATGGAATAAAGTGTGTCGCAGCGCCTGTTCCTCCCCAACCGAATGCCGTATAACGGGTAATGCGCAGGTCTGCATAAGCCCTGTCGCCGGCAAAGCCCGGCCATCATGCCTTGCGGACCTCGCCCGATATTGTCACGGAGGGGAGCTGACGATGAAACACAATCCGGTCAACCTGCATCATCTGGATGCGTTGCGCCGTCTTCCGGCAACAGCAGCGGTGTCGCCGGGCGATAACGTGCATCAACGCCAGACGCAGGACGTCTACGCCCAGTCCCGCACCATTACCGCCTGGCAGCAGATTTACGATCAGGTTTCGCCGGGGCATTTCAACGGCGAACTGCAAGAAATCCTGCTCGACGGCATCCAGCTTTGTCACGAATACACCAGTCTGGCGCTGCGCCAGTCCTGCATGGTGTGGCCGGATTCCTTCTGGTTCGGCATCCCGGCCCGTCATGTCGGGACGGGGTTCATCGGCTCCCATCCCATCAGCAACAGCGCGATTGCCGTCAGCCCCGGCGGTAAAGAGTTCGAACTGAACACGCCGGATGACTACGCCATTCTGGGGGTGGTAGTCTCCCGCGACGAACTGCTGCAATACACCGACGTACTGGAAGAGCCGGAACACCTGACCCGCCTGCTGTCGCAAAGCGCCACGCTGCTGGTGGAGCCGCGCCGGCGCGAGATCTTCTGGTCGTTTGTGCGCGAAGCGCTCTGGTATGGCGGTCATGAACCGCAACGCCTGCGCCATAGCAATGCGGTCAAGGTATTGAAGCACAACCTGCTGACCACGGTGATCTCGTTTCTGGAAAGCGCCCAGCCTGCCGTCGCCAGCAGCGCGCACACCGACAAACGTATCGGCTACCGCAGCCTGATCGGCCGCGCCAGAGAATACGTCCTTAGCCAGCAGTCGGAACCGGTCACCGTGCTCGATCTGTGCCGCCGCCTGCACGTCAGCCGCCGCACGCTGCAAAACGCGTTCTGCGATGTGATGGGGTGCGGCCCCAACGCCTGGCTGAAGATGATCCGCCTCAACGCGGTACGCCGCGAGCTGGTCAGCCCTTATTCCCACCACCGCACCGTGCAGGATGCCGCCATGCAGTGGGGATTTTGGCATCTGAGCCAGTTCGCCTGCGACTACCAGCGGCTGTTTGATGAAAAACCATCGGTAACGCTAAAAGCACGATTAGCCGGATAGGATAGAAAGAAGGGAAAGCGGTGGTCTGGAGGACATAGGTATCAGGCGGTGTATGACAACGAGCCGGCCGAAATCGGCTCGTCATCTCAGGCGATTATCAGGCGATCAATCCTGCCATTTTTCAATGATGACTTTCACCGTGCCCGAATTGTCCACGCGCTGCCAGTCCTGGAGATACAAGTCGAAGCCTCCGGTTTGCGGGAACGCATGAATGATGGCGGCGGCATGCATCCCGTCGTCATTCAGGCCGTAATAGCTGACAGCGGCGGTCTTGTCAGTGGTGCTGGTGCGGTCATACACCATCAGCGCCGCCGATTTTGAACGCGTATTACCGGCCTGCCCTGTGGCATAGTCAATCCCAGCCGACGTCGGGTCGATGCGAAAACGATAAACCCCCGATGCAATCGTGGTTTCATTGTAGGCGCTTCCTCCCGGAACGGTATTGTTATACCCATCCAGCGTCACGGTTTTATACGGCTGCCAGCCGGCCATCGCCGAGTAAGACGCCAGCAGCGAAGCCGTAGCCACTAAAATTTTGGTAACCTTTTTCATGATTCAATATCCTTCTGAATAAATTGATTAGCCGTCAGATAATCATACAAATATCTTTAAAAATCAATTTATTGAATATAATGAGCGGTTTAAAATAGAAGTGATGGACCACCAGCCCGGCGGTGTGGGTGTTGACGATTGATGCCAGAACGGTGATAGGTTCGTGCCTGATGAGGTCGGTTATCCCTTTGCGGCATCACCGCACGCGCGGCAAGGAGAAGATCAGACAGGCGGTGCGCTGAAACAGGGAAAGAGCAGCAGGAGCATTGCCGGATGCGTTTTCATCCGGCAAGCGTCAGGTCATGCATTCAGCGCATCAAACGCGCGGCGAATGTCGTCTTCCGGCAGCCGGATGCCGATAAACACCATCACGCTTTCGCGCGGTTCATCGGCGCGCCATTCCCGGTCCCAGTCGGCGCTGTAGAGCCGCTGCACCCCCTGAAACAGCAGGCGACGGTCATCGCCGTCGATCGCCAGCACGCCTTTATAACGCAGCAGGTTGTCGGCGCAGTTCAGCAACAACTGCTCCATCACCGCCGATACCGCCGCCATGTCTACCGGGCGCGTCAGCCGCACCACCAGCGAGGTGATAGCGTTATCCTGTTCGATCAACGGCCGAAAACGCGGCAGAGACACCGACAGGCGATCGTTGAGCATGAAACCGTCGACGCCGAAGATCTGGCGGTGGTCGATCTGACCGTTGACCACCCGATGCAGGCCGGCGCGCGCATTGATGCGCGTCAGTCTCGCCTCCAGTTCCGACGTATCGCCCGCCAGGTCGGTCTTGGTCAGCAACAAACGGTCGGCATAGCCCACTTGAGCCTGCGCCACGGTATGCCGGCTCAACTGCTCGTCGGCGTGCACCGCGTCCACCAGCGCAATCACGCCGTCCAGCAGGAAACGCTGGCTCAGGCGTTCATCGGAAAAAAAGGTCTGAATCACCGGCCCCGGGTCGGCCATACCGGTGCATTCGATCACCAGCCGGTCGAAGAGCAGTTCGCCGCGGTCAATACCGTCCAGCAGGTCATGCAGCGCATCGGACAGCTCGTTGGCGCTGCTGCAGCAGATACAGCCGTTGCTCAGCGTGGTGATGCGGGTCGCCCGGTCGCCCAGCAAGGCGTCGTCAATGGCGACCGCGCCGAATTCATTTTCAATCACGGCGATTTTCTCACCGTGGTCGGCATACAGCAGATGCCGCAACAGCGTGGTTTTACCGGCGCCGAGAAAACCGGTGAGAATAGTCGCGGGTAATACGTTGGTCATAATAGGAAAAAGCTCCTTGTCGCGCCTGCGCGCTTAACAGCACCGGAAACCGCCTTTGCCGCTGCCGCCGTAGCGTGCCTGCTGGCGTTCACGGAAAAACTCCTCATAGCTCATGATGTCCTTGCCCGGGTGGTTGGTCTGCATGTGCTGCACATAGTTATCGTAATCCGGGATGCCCACCAGCATTCTGGCGGCCTGCCCCAGATATTTTCCCGCTTGCCCAAGGTTTCCGAACATATCGCCCTCTCTTTGTATCCGCTGGTCTGCGCGCCGGCAGGACATGAACGCCGGCAGGCCCGTACAGGCGCCTGCCGGCGACGTCATCCCCGTAGTCTATCAGTGATGGGATGAGATCTTCACGCCGCCTTCCGGCACCGGCACATACGGTGTTTCCCGGTCGGAACGTTCCGACGAGTTGCGCACATTCATCGCGGTGCGGATGCCATAGAAAATTATGCTATACACCACCACCAGGAACAAAACGCTCAGCGCAGCATTAGTATAGTTGTTGACGACAATGTGATGCATGTTGCTGATCTGCTGTGCGCTCAGGTCGGTGCCTTCGGCAATACGCTGTTTGTAAGCGCGAGCCAGATACAGGAAGCCTTCCAGTTGCGGATCATTGCTGAACAGCTTCAGACCCAGCGCCCAGGTGGTGCAAATCAGCAGCCAGACCGCCGGCAACAGCGTTACCCAGATATAACGGGTGCGTTTCATCTTGATCAGCACTACGGTGCCCAGCACCAGCGCCACGGCAGCCAGCATCTGGTTGGAGATGCCGAACAGCGGCCACAGGCTCTTGACGCCGCCCAGCGGATCCACCACGCCCTGATACAGTAGGTAACCCCACAGGCCGACGCAACCGGCGGTACCGACGATACCCGCCACCAGCGAATCGGTCTTTTTCAGGAACGGCGCGAAGTTGCCCAACAGATCCTGCAGCATAAAGCGGCCGGAACGGGTGCCCGCATCCAGCGCGGTCAGGATGAACAGCGCTTCGAACAGGATACCGAAGTGGTACCAGAAGCCCATGTTGGCGCTCGGGATAATCTGATGGAACACATGTGCGATACCTACCGCCAGCGTCGGTGCGCCGCCGGCGCGGTTGAGCACGGACGGTTCGCCGATGTCTTTCGCGGTCTGCAGAATCTGCTCCGGCGAAATCACAAAGCCCCAGGAACTGACGGTAGCCGCCGCATGCGCGGTGACGTCTTGCAGTTGCGCCATGATGGCCGGCGCGTTGGCGCCGCCCAACTCATGCAGGTTAGGCATGGTGATGCCCAGCCCCACCGGCGGGGTGTTCATGGCGAAGTACAGACCCGGTTCGATGATCGACGCGGCGACCAGCGCCATGATGGCGACAAAGGACTCCATCAGCATCGCGCCGTAGCCGATAAAGCGGGCGTCGGTTTCGTTAGCCAGCAGCTTCGGCGTAGTGCCGGAAGCGATCAACGCATGGAAACCCGATACCGCGCCGCAGGCGATGGTAATAAACAGGAATGGGAACAGCGCGCCTTTCCACACCGGCCCGGTGCCATCGACAAACTGCGTCATGGACGGCATTTTCAGCTCAGGGTTGATGATCACGATGCCGATAGCCAGACCGACAATCACCCCGATTTTCAGGAAAGTCGCCAGATAGTCGCGCGGCGCCAGAATCAGCCACACCGGCAACAGCGCGGAGATAAAGGCATAGCCGATCAGCGCGAAGGTGATGGTGGTGTCTTTGAAGGTCAGCGCCGGGCCCCAGTACGGGTCGTGGGCGATAACGCCGCCGAACCAGATCGCCAGCAGCAGCAACACGATGCCGATCACCGACACTTCCCCTACCCGACCGGGGCGCAGGAAGCGCATATAAATACCCATAAACAGCGCGATCGGCACGGTAGAGCAGACGGTGAATACGCCCCACGGGCTTTCCGCCAGCGCTTTCACCACGATCAGCGCCAATACCGCCAGAATGATGATCATAATCAGGAAGCAGCCGAACAGCGCGATGGTGCCGGGCACCGGCCCCATTTCCTCTTTGATCATTTCACCCAACGATACGCCATTGCGGCGGGTCGACATGAACAGCACCATGAAGTCCTGCACCGCGCCCGCCAGCACCACCCCGGCCAGCAGCCACAGCGTGCCGGGCAGGTAGCCCATCTGGGCCGCCAGTACCGGACCTACCAGCGGACCGGCGCCGGCGATGGCCGCGAAGTGGTGGCCGAACAACACATTGCGGTTGGTCGGCACATAGTTGAGCCCGTCGTTGTTGACCACCGCCGGTGTGGCGCGGTTGGCGTCAAGCTCCATCACCTTGCGGGCGATGTACAGGCTGTAGTAACGGTAAGCGACCAGGTAGACCGCTACCGAGGCCACCACGATCCACATGGCGCTGACGTGCTCGCCGCGACGCAGCGCGACCACGCCGAGACAACAGGCCCCGATGAACCCCAGCAATACCCAGGGAAGATGCTTGAGAAGTTTATCTTTCATCTCTTTACTCTTCTTATGTAGTAGTAACGTTTCGTGACTTTATTCAGCCAACAAGTCGGGTAAAAGCGGAATTTAGGTTAGCGGTCGGATAAGCCGACGACCGGTCGCATACCGGAATAAGCGGTGACGGATTTTTACCTAAACTGACGAAAATTCACGCTTCGACGGGCAGGAAAAACCGGACAAGAGATACGCCGACGCCAGCCAACGCGTCGGTCGAAAATACGGTGACAGAAAAGCGGAAAAACAGCAGGTCAGCCGGCCCGTACCAATACGGACCCGGCTTTCAGCCTTTAAGGCCGAGCAGTTGCTTGAGGGTTTTCAGGTAGCGGCGACTGACCGGCAACGGCTGGCCGCTTTTCAGCACAATTTCCGCCTGACCGCTCTCCTCCAACCGGATTTCGCGCAGATGGTCCATATTGACCAGATACTGCCGATGACAGCGTACCAACGGAGTGCGGCTTTCCAGCGTTTTCAGGGTCAGTTCGGTAAAGCACTCCTCCCCTTGCGGGCCGGTCACATACACCCCGCTCTGCCGCGAACTGGCAAACTGCACTTCGCTGCTTTTCATCAGATAGATACGGCTGTGCCCGGTACAAGGGATGTAGTCGAGGCCGGCCTGATGGTCGGGCAGTTTATCGACATTCTGCACGGGGCGCTCCCGGTGCAGATTACGCAGGGTTTTCGCCAGCCGCGGCGGGTCAATCGGCTTGAGCAGATAGTCGAACGCCTGTTCCTCAAACGCCTTGATGGCATATTCGTCGTAGGCGGTAATGAACACGATGTAGGGCATGTTGTCCGGATCGATCATGCCGATCATCTCCAGCCCGCTGATACGCGGCATCTGAATATCCAGAAACACCACGTCGGGATGAAATCGGTGGATGGCGCTGATCGCTTCCACCGCATTCGCGCACTCACCCACCAGCTCAAGGCCGTCATCCTGCTCCAGCAGGCAACGCAGGTTGTCCCGCGCCAGCGGTTCATCGTCAACAATCAGCACGCTCAGCATGAGTGGCGTTCCTCGCAAGGCAGGGTTAGATGGATATGGGTGTAGCGATCGGGCTCGCATTCCACGCTCAGGCCATAGTCGTTGCCGTAACGGCTGCGGATGCGCTTATCAACCAGATTCATCCCCAGCCCGGTGCAGTTGGTACGCGGCTGGTACAGACCGGCGTTATCCTCAATGCTCAACAGCAGACGATCGCCCTGCTGGCTGGCGCTGATGGTGATCACGCCGGTACCCAGCAGATGCGCGGTACCGTGCTTAATAGCGTTTTCCACCAGCGGCTGTAACGAGAACGCCGGCAATCGCATCGACATCAGCGCCTGCGGCAGATTGAAGCGGATCTGCAACCGCTCCTGAAAACGCGCTTTCTCGATTTGCAGATAGGCGTTCACATGCTCAATTTCATCGGCCAGCGTGACGATCTCTTCAGAGCGTTTGAGGTTTTTGCGAAAGAACGTCGACAATGATTGCACCAGTTGACCGGCCTGTTCACTGTCGCGGCGGATCACCGCCAGCAGCGTGTTGAGCGCGTTAAACAGGAAATGCGGGTTGACCTGGGCATGCAGCAGCTTGATTTCCGATTGCGTCAGCAACTGCTTGCTGCGCTCATACTGACCAGCCAGGATCTGTGCGGCCAGCAGGCTGGCGATGCCTTCGCCGAAGGTACGGTTGATCGAACTGAACAGCCGGTTTTTGGCTTCATACAGTTTGATGGTGCCGATCACCTGCTGATTCTCGCCGCACAGCGGGATCACCAGCGTCGACCCCAACCGGCAGGTGGACTGCAACGAACACTGGTAAGGCGTTTCGTTGCCGTCGGCGTACACCACTTCGTTGTGCTCGATGGCGCGCCGGGTATGACCCGAGGCGATAGGCGTTCCCGGCAGATGGTGATCGTCGCCGATGCCAATAAAGGCCAGCAGCTTTTCGCGATCGGTGATCGCCACCGCGCCGATATCCATCTCCTGATAGATCACCTGCGCCACCCGCATACTGTTTTCTTCGTTAAACCCTTGGTGCAGGATACCTTCGGTACAGGCGGCGATTTTCAACGCCCGGGCCGAAAACGCCGAGGTGTACTTTTCGAACATGGCGCGCCGGTCCAGCAGGATGCGCATGAACATCGCCGCGCCAATGCTGTTGGTGACAATCATCGGCGCGGCAATGTCCTTGACCAGTTTCAGCGCATCATCAAACGGCCGCGCCAGCGACAGAATAATCGCCATTTGCAGCAATTCGGCGATAAACGTCACCCCCGCCACGGTAAAGGGATTGAACAGCCGGTCGACCCGCCCGCGACGCATCAGCAAACGGTGCGCCATGCCGCCCAGCAACCCTTCGACGATGGTCGACACCATACAGCTGAACGCGGTCATGCCGCCGAGCGAATAACGGTGTAGCCCGCCGGTCATCCCCACCAGCATGCCCACGCCCGGCCCGCCGAGCAGGCCGCCCAGCACCGCGCCGATCGCGCGCGTATTGGCGATGGAGTCCTGCACATGCAGCCCGAAATAGGTGCCCATGATGCAGAACATAGAAAACATGGCGTAGCACAACAGCTTATGCGGCAACCGAACCGTCACCTGCATCAACGGGATAAACAGCGGCGTTTTACTGAGCAGATAGGCGATCACCAGGTAGACGCACATCTGCTGGAGCAACAGTAAAACCAGTTTGAACTCATACATGATAAAAACTCGGACGGGGCAAAAAAACCGGAAATCTGGCGATGCTCAGGGAAGCATACCCTAACACAAAAGCGCGGCGTTACTTTGACGAGATTCACTTATTTGCATCCCCGCCGGTTTTGTATCTCCGTCACAGTCCTCGTTAAGAACGAGTCGGCTGTTTTGCCCGGCCCACTTCCTGGGCCTTTCCCCTTCGGGAGTGCAGCAAACGGTGTTCAGACTGGCACCGGCAATGCTCCCCAACCACAGACTCAGGTCCGTGGCTGGGGATATACGGTATTACCGCCCCCGAATGATTTAGGGTATGTACGGTATTAAACTAAAAATATTATATTTAACTAAAACCCCGACATTGAATTAAACATGATGCAGCAAGTAAAAAACCAACCCGACACCATATATTGCATTGAAAACAGACTGTATTACACGTCAATACAGAATTGACTTCCGGATGATATTATCGCTTCACCAGCACATAAATCATTCATTGGGGGATTTAGATTATTACAACGATTTTGCGTTCCCGGCCCATTCGGAATAAAAGTGCCCAGAGCAAATTGCCGGTTCAATCGCTTTTATATCCACCTTAACCAAACCCAGGTTGACGAACGGGTCGTCTGACAACGAGGCATGCACTGCCGCGTTATCCTTGGCATAAGCCAGAATAAACCCGCCGGTTCCGTCTTCTAATGGACCAGCAAAAATCACGGCCCCTTGTTTGATATTATCAGCCAGCCATTTTTTATGTGAATCAATATGCTTTTCAAGTTCGTTTTTGGGGCTGGCATACTCAAGCGTAATTGCATATAACATAGCTACCACCTTAATTAAGTAAATTAGACGGCAAGGGAGTCGATGATTGTCTGGATGGACGCCTTCGCATTTTGGATTTCATGATTTTTTATTTCATCGCCTTTTGATGCGCCTTCCGCACGAATGAAATAAATATCGTTAATACCGAGAAACCGGAAAAAGGCCTGGAGATAGCGTTCCTGAAAGTCCATACCGGCAAAAGGCTGCTCGGTATAAAATCCGCCGCGCGCAGATACCACAATGATGGTTCTGCCGCCGGACAAGCCTACCGGCCCTTTTTCGGTATATTTAAATGTCCTTCCTGCCTGTGCAATTCTATCCAGCCACGATTTCAGCTGACTGGGTACTGAAAAATTGTACATCGGCGCGCCGATGACAATTACGTCATTGGTCAGAAACTCTGACACCAGCTGTTCAGAGATCATATGCTCCTGCAACGTCGAACTGTCCGCCGACGCTGACGCTATCTGGCGAAAACCAGCGGCGATAGCACCGGTCAGATGGCGTATTTCATGTTTAACGACATCACGGTAAGACACGGTGGCCTGCGGATAGTGTTTGATCAACTGCGCAATAACATCAGCGGAAATCTGCCGTGTTACTGAACCGTCGTCAAGAATACTGGAGTCTATATGTAAGATTTTCACAATAACTTCTCCTTTATTTTAACGTTACCGTTTATACCCTAAATAATTCGAGTTGCAGGACAAAACGTGTTGCGTTTTGAACAACGCAAAGCGTTGGCCCTTCAGGGCAAGACTCATAATGAGTCTTGTAACGCGGCGACGCAGCGAATCCCCAGGAGCTTACATTAGTAAGTGACTAGGGTGAGCGAGGAAAGCCAACGCATCTGCAACTTGAAGTATGACGGGTATAATCATTTAATTGCTTTGGCGGCACTATCAATAAAATTCGCGACAGCATCAGGGTGCGACACCAGAGACATGTGACTGGATGAAATCGGCATGACTTTTGCGCCGATGTGGTCGGATATTTTTTTCTGAACCGATGAATGTAATGCGTGGTCATTCTCCGTCAGCAAATACCACGTGGGTTTATCTTTCCACGCAGCGTGCTGAACCTTATCGCCAAACGCTTTGGCTGCGATCGGCTGTTGTACCGCGGTTAATTCCAGTACTTTTTTTAACGGCACGTCCCCTGCCATCACCGCACGATACTGTTCCGGATTATCCAGCCAGATTAACCCATTGGCATCCGGCGCCATCCCTTCCATCGGCGCGCCCAGCCGTTGCAATAAGTCAGCGGCGGATTCTCCGCTGTCTGGAACCAGCGCCGATAAATAGGCGATGCCGCGAACGTTCGGCGCATTCCCCGCCTGGGTGACGACGGCTCCCGCCCATGAATGCCCCACCAGCAAGACGTCTCCCTGCTGTCTTTGCAACACGCGCTCTGTCGCCGCGACATCGTCGGCCAAAGAGGTAAGAGGGTTTTGCACGGCGGTGACATGGTATCCCATGCCTTGTAATTTGGCCGTTACGGACGACCAACTGGAACCGTCCGCGAATGCGCCATGCACCAACACGATATTCTTGATATTCATATTATTAATTTTCGCAGCCTCCGCAGCCTGTTGAACACTGAAGCAGAGCATCAGAACCACGGCGATAACCAGATTGTGCAGCCATGTCATGCGGGAATCGGTCATATGCTCTCCTTTGGCGGATTAATCTTGATCGCCGGGTTTTCCCTGGTGCCGGTATTCCCCTGACGATACGGAATGGTTGAAGTTTAGCCGGCCCAAACGCTTGTGGTAAGGTGGCAAACTTGACATAGTTCATGCAAAATTCGCCAAATTGTATGACGGGAGAAAATCACCATGCGTATCTCAATTCTGGCGCTGCCGGGCAGTATGCTGTCGGCCATAGCGGGACTGGCCGATATGTTCTGGATTGTGAATCAGGCGCTGATGGCACGGCCCGAGAAGAACCCGTTATCCTCTCCCCCTGACCTGTCTTTTGAAACAGCCATTGTCAGCGTCGACGGAAAACCAGTACGCGACGCACAGGGAAGGCTTATTCATGTCGACAGTTCGTTTGAGGCAATCGGCAAATCCGACGTAGTTCTGGCAACGGGAATGGTGCTCGGCCCCGATAAATTGCCGGTAGCAACGTCATCGGTCAGCGAATCGGCAAGCTGGCTAAGAGAGCAATACCAGCGTGGCTCGCTGATAGGCGGCGCATGCGCAGGGAGTTTCATTCTGGGGGATGCCGGGCTGCTGGATGGACGGTTTTGCAGCACGACCTGGTGGCTCTACCATACTTTCAAGCAAAAATACCCAAAGGCAAAACCGGTATGGGGCAAAGCGCTGGAAGAACAGGATGGCATCATAACCACCGGCGGCCCCTTATCCTGGGTTGAGCTTGCCCTGCATATTATTCGGCATAAAGCCGGGCCCAACGTCGCCAAGTTGGCGGCAGATATCGCCGTTGCCGACAGCCAGCCCTTGTCGCAACGTATTTATGCTCCGCAAGGATTTATGAATACGGTTGATCCTTTGCTGCTGCGCGCTGAACACCTGATCCGATACGAAAACCCGTCTATGACCGCGGAGGAATTAGCCAGCGCCCTGAACTTTAGCGATCGGACGCTTCACAGAAAGCTTAAGGAGCTTACTAACGAAAGCCCCAAAAACTTTATTACACGCGTTAGGATCGAAACGGCCTGTCTGCTTCTCGAAAACCCGGCAGCCAACATCAAACAGGTGGCCCGGGAATGTGGTTACAGTGAAGACACCGCCTTCAGGCGCGCCTTTTCACAATTGATGGGAATGGCGCCAATCCAGTATCGAAAGTGGGCGCTATTAAGAAATGATAATTTGCTGAGAAACGATAAAAACATAATATCGGATAACCACGACCAATCCTGAGCGGCGTGATACTCGCACCGTTTCTATATGGTGGCCGGGAAAAATAGGGTTGCCAGAAAAATAGGGTTGCCGGGCAAAATCGCGCTACCCGTCGGTTCGTGCTCATGTCATCCATCCTTTTATTAACCGGGTGGATCGCATCGGATATATGGATAACCGGTGAGGCAGGCTTTCAAGATTGAACCAGTGATAGATGTCGGCAAAAGCCATAGCGGCGGGACAGCCTGGAGGCTGATGCTTCTGCTGCTTTTCTTATCCGCGTCACCTGAAAAAAAGACCCTGAATGATGACATCCAGGGTCTTGAAAGTACGAAAGCCTTCGCCGGTTAAGGGTTAGCCGCGATTCTCTTCAATGTAACGAGCCAAATCCGCCGGAGTCTTCAGAACGTTGGCGACTTCGGTCGGTGGGATCATGCAGCCGTAAACGTCCTGTACTTCCAGCACCAGATCTACCGCCAGAATAGAGTCGAGAATATCGGACTCAATCAGCTCATCGTTAAAGCCCACTTTGCGGGATAAGACCTTTTCAAACAGGGCGAGTATTTCTTGTTCCATCATTTTTTCCTGGTGTGATCAGTTAGTGCGGGCATGGGTATCCAGCAGCTTACGGTCGATTTTGCCGTTAGGATTAAGCGGCAGCGCGTCTTTAATTATAATTTGAGAAGGCACCATATAGGGTGGAATCACCTTCGAAAGCGAGGTTTTAATCGCTTCAGGGGCTAAGTTCGTCACGCAAAACGCCGCAATACGCAGAACGCCGCCGCCCGATTTCATCAGCGGCAGCACCACCGCTTCGCTGATATCGGACATCGCCAGCAGGCGATTTTCAATCTCGTTGATTTCGATACGGTAGCCATTCAGCTTGATCTGGCTGTCATTTCGGCCCTGGCAGTACAGGATACCATCGTCTTCATAGCCCAGATCGCCGGTTCTGTAACCCCGGAACGCTTCACTCTCCCGATGCAGCAATTTCTCTGCGTTCTCCTTCGAGAGCCCGAGGTAGCCGCGCATCACGTTTTTACCCCAAATAATCAGTTCGCCTTCAGCGGTAATTTCCATTCTGGAGTCCGGCATCATCGCGCCGATCGGCAGCAGGTCGTTTTCGCTGTGCAGGATTTCATCGGTGATTTCAATGACGGTTGTCGCAATGGTGGCTTCCGTTGGACCATAGGAATTGAGAATTTTGGCGTGCGGGAAGCGGCGGCGTAACTGTTTTACCAGCGCTTTGTTTAACACTTCGCCGATGAACACGAAGACGCTGAGTTCGGGTAAATATTCACTGTTGAACTGCGGAGAGAGCAGCCTCTGGTAGGCAAACGAAGGCGTTGAAACCCAGACGGAAACGCCGTTGTTTTTCAGTCGCTCAAGCCAGTTTTCCGCGGCGATATCCTCTTTCGCATTCAGAACGATATGCCCCCCGGTTGCCAGATTCGCCAGCAGCGGGATCAACGAGAGATCGAAGCTGAACACCGCATGGTTCATCAGCACCGGCACTTCAGGCAGTGAAAAGTCCTGACGCACCCACTTCATGAAGTGCCACAGGCTTTCACGCCCGATCTGCACCCCTTTAGGCTTTCCGGTGCTTCCGGAGGTGAACATGATATAGGCGAGATCCTGTTCGACCAGCACCTGACCAAGCTCACCGGTTGCAACGAACTGCTTTGTCGCCACATCGTAATAGTAAGGGGCACTCGCCAGCTGGCAAATCTCTTTAAGCCGCTCCTGAGGATAGATGCAGTCCACCGGGATATACGGAATGTTATGCAATAGGCAGCTATAGATAGCCACGGCAAATTCAGCCTGCTGATGTCCGTATAAAACTACCGGTGTCCCGGCAGGCTGCCGGCACTGCTGATAGCGCTGCGACCAGTCGGTAACGGCTACGGATAGCTGTTGCCAGGTCATCGCTTCGTCGCTACCGCTAATCGCCAACTGATGTGGGTTCGCGGGCTCAAGTAATGCCGTACGCAAGAAATCTTGCAGTTCCTGAAGCTCGGAGTGAAGGTTCATAGAGGTGACATTCCGCTAAAGATGTAAAGGGAGACAGCGGCGCTTGCCAGCGTCAGAATTCGTCCCAAAAACACAATAACTGGATAATGTAACCAGTTGCTGAGCGTCGGACTGCGTTTGGCTGACCACTGTAGCATGTTGTGTGCAACGGAAATGGCGCCAAACAGCGCGCCGCTAATGATATAGTGTCGTTCGAGTCCGTTCCATGCCCCCATACAAAACAGGGTGCAAAAAATGCCGATATTCTGCGCCAGCGTTTTGTTCTGGCGGAAAAAGTCAAGCTTCATCAAATTCATATAAATCGGCATAAAGACGACGTCCCTCAACCATTCAGACAGGCTGATATGGAAGCGACGCCAGAAATCCTGTGGATTTTTCGCCAGAATGGGCATATTGAAGTTCGCCGGGATATTCAGGCCAAACAAGCGCCCGGCCCCAATCGCCATATTACTGTACCCAGCAAAGTCAAAATAAAGATACGCGCTGTAGGCCAGCGACATAACGACGCCAACGCTTAACGTAAATGGACGATGACTCCATGACTGAATAACCAGGTTGTCGATAAGCATGGCTAATAAAAACTTCTGGATAATACCGACAAAAATTTGCTCCATGGCGGGTAAAAACTGCTCACGGGTGATAGTAAAAACCTGTTTATTAATATCATTAGTCCATGTCCGCCAGCGATACATCGGACCGGCCGTGATAATAAATGGCAGGAAAAGATAGCAAAAGTAATGCAGGAAATTCTGACTATCTTTTTTGGTGCGATAAAGTAATACATCAATAGCGCGGAAAGTCATAAAAGACAAGCCGAGCATACCCAGATGGTTGTTGAGGTGCAATTTCACCAAAAACAACGGGAGCAACGTCAGGCAGACCGCCTGCCAGGTTTTTAACCACCCTTTCTCTTTCAGCGTGACCAGAATATAAAAGCCCAGGAAAACTGCCACGGGCACAATATAATCACCCTGGAAAATATATCCCCAGCCTAATATTGTCAGCACCGAAAAAGCGGATAAATAAGTCAGTCGGTAATTAAATAGCCGATTAACCAGCGCAAACAGCAGTGCTGATAAAAACAGAAAGAAAAAAAATGTTCCGGAGCTATACATCATTCATCCTTCAGAACTTTTGATATTCAAAATGTACTTTTAAACTCATGCTGTCATCAACAGAGGTCCACGCGACGATGGTAACCGCCAGAAAGAGATAAAGAAAAAAGAGGCGAATAGCGTATTTCATCGTTTAAAACTCTCAGCAATAAAACGGTCCATGACGACCCATGCCGGGTCTGTCGGGTGCAGGCGATCCCAGTTCCAGCCGTTCTGATAAGGTTGCGCGTACATATCCAGATAAGGCACCTGATTCGCCTCCAGCACCGACCTGATTTGTTTATCAATGGACTGGAATTTCTCAGAGTTTTTAATCGCCCACGGATTAATCGCATCGACAATCACCACAACCTGAACGTGACGCTCTTTCAGCAGTTTGATGGTCGCCTGGAAGGCTTCCATTTGTGTGGGATATAGCGGTGCGTCATCCCACACATCCTGCGAGGGATCCTCATCGAATACAGACTTATCCATCCACAATGTCTCCGCGCTTTGCTGGCGAGACTTATTCAGTTCATGGGCGTGAGCCAGTTCGTTATCCCAATCGGGAACGATTTCAGTCGCAGGCGGAGTGGGCCACGGTTGTGAAGGCTGAGCGACAATTCCCAACATTGCCAGCCAGTCGTTCTTTACCATCTCGCAGAAGATCGCAAACTGATAGCTTATTTCCTGCCAGACAATATTCAGGTTCCAGCCATAAATGCCCATTTGAGCAAAAGTTAAATGGCTGATCTCTTCCTCATTAATATGATGCTGCAAATAATCAACCAGAAAATTTCGTGCCTGAGCATCTTCCATCAGGGGATTAAAAACGGATGCCGGAAAATTGTCGGCAAAAACTGCCGGTGGGAGGCCATCGCCGTAAAAACTATCCGGCGCCAGTTGTAAAACCACCTTGCTGTTCGCATTCAGGTCATTTTTAAAACGTGAGAGCAGTAAAAAATGCGCGACGTTATCGATATAAGCATCACCATAGGCGACTACCGGTCGTTTTAACTGATTATTAAAGTAATTATATACCGCGTAATGTTCATCTTCAGATGTGGATACTTCCGAAGCACCGATGAAAAAAATCGCATTTCCCTGCAACGCATGGGAAATGGTGGCCATTTTCTCCTTCAGCTCTTTTGGCGTTCCTTCCAGAGTTTTAATCAGCGGCTGGAATGTTAGCGGCGGATCAAAGCTCGTCACCAGCGGGGGAACGCTCAGAAACAGGATGGCCAGGGTAGCCATCAGGATATGTAGGCAGATAGTATTTTTAATTTTTATCATAAAAGTAAAACCACATCATATCAAATTGTTTAAAAATTGTTAATTTTTTATCTTCACAGTGAATCGACTACTGTTTTTTTCGACACTATATACCAAGCTAATATTCGATGATGAGTACTGCTGTGTAACGGTATGTACAGGGTTTAGCCCGTCTTAAGTATAAGCCCCATACCGGTACTGGGATGAGCGGAAAAAGGGGTAATGCAGGAGATGGTGCCATTGCCAGGCGACACCGTTATACACTTTCCGTCCGGTACGCCGGTTTCAGGGCATGAAGGGGTTTTGGGGGTAAATCGAACTTTTGGCAGATTACAGGATCGGATCATGCATCATTCTGATAAAACCGGGTATGCCGTGGCAAAGCAGGAGTGCAACATCGCCAACTGACGAGCCAGCGCTTATCAATCGTGGCTCTCTTCCTTTCTGGCTTGGCGAGTCAACCATCCAGACCCGGTTCGGATTGCCGGGAGACTTACACGAGCCTCTCCGTTACCTAAAAATATTTATGGTACGCGCGTAATTTTCGTTGTTCCTTTTATGGTGGAAAGATCGTGATACTGACCATTCGAGTAAATAATCATAACTCTAACCGTGCCGGCATAAGCACCAAATCCATTTTTAGCATTGACCGATACAGGGATAATCCAGCCAAACATTAACTGTTCTTTATCGGCTGGAACATTCATGACCCACGAATAACCTTTATAAGGTTCAAAAAATTTATAATGAGCACTGTAGGGATCTTTTAAGCGATAATAAAAATGATTTTTAATACTTTGCTTATAGTCGCCGGGTAACGTTCCATAATTAGCAAGCTGAACCTGTAACGGATCGGGTGCCTGTGATTTTGCTATACACCCTGTCAACAGGATTGTCATGGCAAAAAAAAGAATATATTTTCGCATGGATTGCATCTCAGCCTGAATGAAGGACACAAAAGCTTTTCTTGTCATAGGGGTACGCTAGCACCTCACACTAAGTGTGGTCTATATACCATTGATAAACGGATTGTTTATCAACGAGTGAACGGGTGGTGAGTGGCTCATCACCTTTTAGCCATACCGCACGCTGATTCGGCTTAGAGCCTATCTTTCGCCGCCTGGTAAACCAGCGATGCCCACCACCAGAACCAACACCACGACCTCATGCTCAAGCATTTGATACACTAACCGATAGCCTGCGGAACGCAGTTTGATTTTGTAGCAGTCCGTCATGCCATGCAGCCGATTGGCGGGAAGATGGGGATTTTGCAACACGTCTTTCAGCTTTTTGATGAACTGTTCCCGCACCGGCGCGCCCAGTTTCTTAAATTCTTTCAGCGCGAGCTCTTCAAACTCCAGCTTATAACTCATCCAGATCGACCGGCACTAATGGTTTCGCGTTATCGTTTCGTGTAACGATAGCCACAGTCGCTCTATCGGATTCAGCCACGGCGAATAGGTCGGCAGAAACAGCAGCCGGAACTTCCTGTTCTCCGCCAGCCAGCGCTCCACTTTGCGGCTTTTATGGATGATGTCGTTATCGACCACCACGGTGAGGGTTTTGGCTCGCCGGTATGTGCGTCGTAATGCTCGTCGGCGCGGCTCTGCGCCAGACCATACCCGCCTGTTTGAAGTATCGGTGCAAGGTGGAGCGGTGAAGTGTCACGTCAAAAAGCCGGTTGACGATACGGGTCAGTAACTCCGTGCTCCAGCATATTGATAGAGCCTGACTATGCTACGGCTACTCGTGAGTACGTGAGTCACAGCTAATTTGCTGCTGCACCGCCTTCCGCTCGACATAACCACTAGCCGGCTCCCTTCACTCGCTGCGGAAATATTTCCAGCAGCCATTCGATAAACACGCGTAGCCGGTGTGTGACATGACGATTCTGCGGATAAACAACGTGGAAAGGATACGGGGCTGGACGCCATTCCTGAAGAATTTCTGTCAAAACGCCTTCCTCAATAGCCTTACCAGCAGAATAGCTGAATGTCTGAACAATACCGATCCCCGCCAGGGCGGCGGCCAGATGGGCATTGCTTTCGTTGATCCCGATACGGTGATCAATTTTAATTTCTTTTTTTTCCCCTTGACGTTCAAAGCGAAAAGGAGAGGCTTTGCCGTTCTGTGGCGAGATAAAGCTCACCAGACGATGCCCGTTTTTAAGCTCTTCCGGATAGGAAGGTGTCCCGTAGCATTTCAGGTAAGACGGCGTGGCGCAGGTTACAAACGTTGCCGAGCCAATATAGCGCGCAATAAGGGACGAATTTTCCAGCGGACCGCCGCGAATGACACAATCCACATTATCGCTTATCAGATCAACGGTACGGTCCGAGACACCTAAATCGATGTGGATATCGGGATAACGCGTCAGGAAATCAGGCAGCGCGGGGATCAGTACATCGCAGGCAGTGGAACCGCCGATATCAATGCGCAGTTGTCCACGTGGTTTGCTTCGCACGGCATTGAATGCGCCGTCAATATCTTCCAGATCGCGCAGTATCCGTGTGCTCTTTTCATAATATTCCCGACCTTCGGGAGTCACAGTAACGCGGCGAGTCGTGCGGTGCAATAAACGGACGCCGAGATGCGCTTCCAGCTCCTGAATCAGTTTACTCATTGTGGCATTGGGCATCGCCAGTGAGTCCGCCGCGCGGGTGAAATTACCCGCTTCCACTACCCGGGAAAACGCCCGCATTGCCATCAGTTGATCCATCCTAATCCTCCGTACAATAGCCATCAGATTATACACAATGGTGAATAGTTATTTTTATTTTTCACTATTTATCAATAAAAACGACAGCGCTACTGTAGCGCCATAGGCAGCACATCAAGCGTACCCATTAATCTGAATTTGATACTGAGGAGATGAAAATGAGCAAACAACTGAACGGAAAAATCGCCCTGATCACCGGGGGTACGAGTGGAATTGGCCTGGCAACGGCCAAAGAGCTGGCGGCACAGGGCGCACGCGTATTCATAACCGGTCGTCGTCAGGCAGAACTCGACTCGGCGGTCGCTGATATCGGCGGCAGTGCAACCGGTATTCGCGCCGATGCGTCAGTACTGGCGGATCTGGACAAGGTGTATGCGCAAATTGCGAAAAGTACCGGGCAACTGGATATTCTCTTCGCCAATGCCGGCGGTGGCGACATGTTGCCGCTGGGAGCGATTACCGAAGAGCATTTTGACCGTATCTTCGGCACCAACGTTCGCGGGGTGTTATTCACCGTGCAAAAAGCACTGCCGCTACTGACCAATGGCGCATCCATCATCCTCACTGGCTCAACGACCTCGGTCCAGGGCACGGCCAGTTTTAGTGTTTACAGCGCCAGCAAAGCGGCGGTGCGTAACTTTGCGCGCTCATGGTTGCTGGATCTCAAAGAACGCGGCATTCGGGTTAATGTCGTCAGCCCCGGCCCAATACGTACGCCAGGCTTGGGCGGGCTGGTCGCCGACGAGCATCGTCAGGGATTATACGACGCGCTGGCAGCTCAGGTACCACTCGGACGTCTGGGGGAAGCGGAAGAAATTGGCAAAGCGGTAGCTTTTCTCGCTTCCGGTTCAGCCAGCTTTATTAACGGCATCGAACTGTTTGTCGATGGCGGCATGGCGCAGATTTAAGAGTCAAAACAATCGGGCTGCTGCTGATAGCGCTCTGCGCCCTGCCAGCGGCCCGGGCACAGGAGGAGCCCATAGCACCACAAGGACTTACCGGCGCGCAACAACTGAATCGCCCGCCATTTTTTCATCTGGAACAGCCCTACCTGGAACAACAGCAACGCTGGCGTACAAGCCATAATCCTTCATTGCCGAAATCAAGAATGGCGAGCGCAGGCTTGAAGTGGTGGAGTTTATGCAACTGGCCCGTTGGCTGGCGCTGGACCAAGTCCACGTACTTGACAGCATTCCCTCCAGGCTCAAGCCACTAAATACGCCCACCCACCGGCTGTGATAAATACACGCTGCTCGCCGGCGCAATAGCGATTCAAGCCAATCAACAGCGGCCTGTAAACGGCCCAATGTACCGAGAACCGTAACCCCGGCGTAGCTCAGAGTAAAAACCAGTGCAGGAAATTCAGGTAATCGATTGATTTATATGGTTCGGTAATAGGAATAGAACATGTGTCTTATTTTATTGATAATATTAAAAAATAACTCACTCCATCTTTGTAGATACCCGAGTATAAGGGAAAAACCGCAGCGAAGGCGACGTGCAATACCCACCTCGCTTTCATCCGCGCGCTGTTGAATCTTGCCGTCACATGGAAGTGGCTCGACCAGGCACCAAAGATCTCCACACCGCGGATTAAAACGGACGGATACGCTGGCTGACAGAGGAAGAATCAAAGCGGTTATTTGCCAACATCGCGCCGCATTTCTTCCCACTGGTTGTGTTTGCAATTACAACCAAGCTGCGACGATCAAAAGTTACCGATCTCGAATGGTCGCAAGTGGACCTCGGAAAACGGATCGCCTGGATGCATCCGAATGAAACCAAAGCAGGTAACACGATAGGCGTTCCGCTTAATGAGACCGCTCTGCAAATACTGAAGGCTCAGCAGGGCAGGCATTAGCAACTTCCGATTCCACGACTTAAGACACACATGGGCAAGCTGGCTTGTCCAGTCGGGCGTGTCTCTGCTCGCATTAAAAGAACTGGGCGGGTGGGAAACGCTGGAAATGGTACAGCGGTACGCTCATTTGTCGGCGGGGCATCTGAGTGAACACGCCTGCAAAATCGATGCGATTTTAGAACGAAATGGCACAAATATGGCACAAGGAGGGAATGTGATTTATATGAAATCAAGGTAACCGATTGATTTAGATGGTGCGATAATAGGAACAATACCTGACCACTATCATATTGATAGTATTAGCTAATATTCTGTTTCAACTGCCTACATGCCCCCAACGATGCCCCCATATGTTTTTCTGCCCTGAATAACTGGGTGTTTTTTGACCAACTTAATATTTCATCCTGAACGCTTCAGCCATCATCCCGATCTTATGCATATGGCTATTGTTGCGCGCCATTTTATGCGCTTCGGGTTTCAGGATGATAATCAGCAGATAGGCATCGGGATCCATCGCACCTTGGCAGTATACCAAATGCGCCTGATCGCTGGTTCGTTTGAACTGACGTAAAAACTTCGGGAAAGGGGCATCCGCATCGGCAAGATGAATGTGGGCCACCTGCTCCTCTTTTACCAAGGGATAGGTGCGGTCATCATCATAGAGTGCGTCACGACCAAAGGTATCTGGCAACACGCCATCCTTTTTGTAGGACAGAAAATCCGCCGCCAAATCATCAAGCTCTTGTTGGCTCAATTGCTGACGGATCAGTGCTGACTTGAAAATCCTGATACTCATTCCGTGAACTCAGTCAGATCCTTGTCGGAGGCATTTTGCAGCAGTTTCTGCCCACTATCCGCAATATCACTTAAACGCTCAGCCGTTGGCCTGAACCGCGCAGCGGTGTGAACCCTGCCCTGCTTCTCTTCCAACAGATCGATCAGTTCTTCAAACACCTTGGCGCTAACCATGTAGCCAGCGGGACGGTTGTTGGAGAGAACGGCAACCGGTTCATCAATGAAATATTTTGCCGGGTTCTTTCTTAACTCGGTGATGTTGATAGATTTTTCTGCGAGGATACGTTCCATAGATCACCTGAAAATGTGTTTTATTGCATACAGAATAATGCACATCAAAGAATACATCAATTTTTGTGTTTATAAAACATACAAAAATAGTTAAGGATATTGCCTGATACTGCAATACGAACTGATAAGGATACCTTGACCCTGTCCATTCACTCATTGATATTAGAGTCTTATATCAGTGGTTAATCTAATTAAAAAGGAAATTATTCATGTCGTCCAGCAATAGCAGTTCCCCAATTTCTCTATTAAGCTTTGTTGATGGTTTATGGGATTCGGCCAAAGTAGCTAAAGTTATTTACTTTACATTATGCTTTGATGTCCTCTATTTCTGGCTAAAAGGAAATGGTCTATTCGGTATAAAAATGGGGAAAGAATTTGATTTATCATTAGCTGATCTGGCAGGAATGATTATTGCTTTAGGTATTTTCTCATCAATTATATTAAAGATAGTTTCCTTGTTTTTTTCTCTTTTATTAATTAGCATAAAATATAGCAAACCCTTTCAGAACAAGGAAGAAATAAAATATCAAAAAAGTTACACTGAGGTATTTACAGGTGAACTAATGGAAGATGCATTGGGAGTAGGAGATGATTTATCATTCAAAATTTATACGGAAGAAAAAAGAAAAAAGAATGATATTGAAAAAGAGCAAAGAAATGCTGAAATAATTTCTTTTGGTATTTTTTTAGCTTTTTTCAGCGAATGGTATTTATCTTCATCAGATGGCTCTAGTAAAATGTTTATTGACTGGCTTTGGGAGCAACTAAAATATAGAGATCCCACTACACCTCATTCTTTTGTTGGATTATTCATTTCACTGATACTACTTGTCTATGCTGTAATAGTATGCTGGCCCAAAGATGTTGACCGCATGGTGTATTACCCTAAGCTTGCCAGAAAGCTTAGGAAAGAAGAAGATGAAAAAGAGAAGAGGTTTAATACATGGTAAATTTTTAGTTTGAACAACATCCAACTGTTGGCGTAGCTCTGGGACAATGTGAATCTGAAAGGTTGGAGACTTACCCGCCTTAGATTTTCTTATGTCGCGTTAACCAATTGAATTGACTAGCAGAATCTCTAAGGCTACATTGCAGACGAAAAGATTCACGCCTACAGGACTACCTTGAACCCGTTTCGCCCCTGAAAGGTACTGCAATACCAGACAAGGGCTAACCTCAACGTTACAAGGATAACGCTATGGCTGTCTATCAGTTTACCTATTCTTCACCTGAAAATCTGCATCTGACTACTATTATTAAACAACCGTCGTTCCCTGCGTGCTCAGGCTCGCGAAACCGATCTGGCAACACTGGAAGAAATGCTCGAAAAGCTAACAGCCATTGTTGAAGATCGTCGTGAAGAAGAAGCCAGCGTACAACAGCAAAACTCTGAACGTCAGGCAAAAATCGAAGCCTTACGTGCCAGACTGTTAGAAGATGGTATTGATCCATCAGAGCTACTTGGCGGTACATCATCCAAGTCTGTAAAATCTAAACGTGAACCTCGTCCTGCCAAATACAAATACATCGATGAAAATGGCAATGAAAAGTTATGGACTGGTCAGGGCCGGACACCAAAAGCGATTGCTGCTGCACTGGAAAGCGGTAAGACTCTGGAAGACTTTACCATCTAAAATGGGGTGTGATTTATTGCCACGGATGGTGGTAAAAATTGGCTACCGCGCCCTCTAGGGCTTGCTCAACAGCTCCCCAGCCTAAAACAAGTTTTAAGCCGGAGAACTGTTCGGACGTGAAATGATTTTATGGCCTGAATTTCTTGAGGACTCTTTCAATATAGATTTGCCCATTTACTTTATACCGTTCGATATCGTGCGTATGTAAGGATGGAACTTCTAACAACAAACCAAAGAGTAATTGCTTATCTACCTCACTTATATCACAGTTTAAAACCTTGGCAACCTCTGCACCAAGAATTATTTTTTGTCGTGTGTTTTCTTTTTTGCTGTCTCTTTTTTCTTTTGCTTTAAGGTAATTTAATTTGTTTTGTGCCCCAGCAATTTTTTGCTCAAGTGTTTTCTTCATTTCCAATCTAATTCTATTACTATGAAAAGCATTGCCAGTTAGATAGGTATTTTTTATTTCATCATCATTCATTCTTTTCTCCACTGATGCCTATGATTATAAGGAATATTACTTCTGAATTCATCATCTGAAAGTGCTCGTTTGATTGATTTGATCCGGGATCGGAATTGTTTCTTTTCCTGTTTCTTTTTAAATTCAATTCTTATTTCGGTGATTATCTTTTCTGCTTCACTATACGCTTTTTCCAGATCAGTATAGATTCCATTATCAAGTAATCGTTTTACTTCAAGCTCGATGGCTTCATCGTTATTTTTATACATAAAACCTCCTTTTCTTTATTTCCTGATTATGTACTAACACAATTTACCGATAAATCAATAAGTAAGATATTTATATTTCACCTGATAGCCATAAATGCATATAAAAACAATATTAACAGCCCATAATACAGTATCGATGAGATTATTACTCCTGACTAACATAAATCACCAACAGTCATATAAAAATCTTAACGCATCAAATTTGAAAGATACACATATGTTTCGAATTTACTTTTAAAAAAGCAATAATGGATTAAAATAATATCGCCACCAATTCATCTGGTTAGTTGACCACAGAGTTTTAACTTATTAAATTCACTAAATATCGTATTGCTTTAGTTGAGAGGTAACAACTACTCTATGAAACCTGTATATAATTTAGTGCATTTCCATTTCATCTCAGTACGTAAAAATTATACTCTTCAAGTTAAATAAAAATACTTGTTCCGTTGGTGAATTAAGTGATAGGCTTAAATTTAGTTTAAGCTCATTTTTCTGCATCAACTAATTTTCCCATGAAGCCTGTACTGCTTATGTCAGTCCTAACACCTTACTTATGATCCTCAAAAACGCCCTATAGCCTCTTGCTGAAACTATGTTGAATCATTACTATGATGTAGTCTGAAATGATCATAAAGAGGCTGTATGGCTAAGAAAGCAAGGTTTTTCAGGGTAACAATAAGAACTGCGCATCAACCTAATGGATTTGGGGTAGGTTATCCAGTGCCTGCCGCAGATAAATATAAACTGATATCTGAATTAACATCTGAGGCACAGGCTGTCGTTAATTGTGATTTCTTAGGGTGGTATGATGTTGAAATATATCCGGGAGATTATTTTGAAATATATGATAAAGTAGCCTTTCAGATGAAAATAGCTGGTAATGAGTTTATTTACTCATCTAATATGTATGGCTATGCCTATCTTATAGAACAATTTAGAAAACAAGTAGATGAAATAATTTATCGAGATTACTAGTAATAATGGTAATATGCTACCGGAACTTGGTCAATTAAAGGAGTAAATACATGACCTACTTAGCTGAACATTGGTTATCTTTCATACTTACACTTGTATTGATAATCATCCTGATTTTTAACTTGGTAACAAAGACATCCATCAGTAAATGGGATTCAGTATACAAAGCAAGAGCATTACTAGTACTAGTGATAATGTTATTAGTCATCTACAATGGTTTTTCTTATCATAATACCTCATCATTGAAGCAACAACCCGCTAACGACACTTATAATTCTATAAAATAATAACAAGCCCGTACGGGCTTGTTAAACCATTTAATTTCTAGTGTATAAAAATACAGTTTCTGACACTATCAATAGCAAAGAAAAATACCACCAATATTTCGGATTGACAACTTTATCTATAACTATACTCCAATATCCCAAAACTTTCCTTAGATGCTTTATAACCACCACATGCCCTCCAATCTTTATAATTATAATAAAACAAAATTAGAAATTATATATAACTAAGTAAACCGCTCGTCCTAAAAAATGGAATTCAATAACACTATACTATAGTAACCACCAACTGTTTTTACCTGATACTCTCCGCGTTACTTATTTATATTTATTAGTGATTTTTATTTTACCTTTCGATTACCCGCTCTAATTTCTTACCCTCACCTGTGAACACTCTTTTTGTCCTTCGGACACAATCAAAATCCTATCTCGGTAATATCGCGAAACACTTCGCCCTTTCATCCAGATAGCGCCGCTTAATTCGGCGGTTTGTTTTACAGACATTCATATATTTAGTATTAATTAATAAAGGTAAGCCTTATACATTGTTGTTATTTCTGAGCCATTTATGGCGATAAAAAATAAAGCAATGCCCACTTACGCATTATCGCTTCGCTCTAATGCCGTGGGGTCTACCGACGGTTGCCTGCCGCAGGCTAAAACCGTTTCCTTCGGAAACAAAATCAAGGTCAACGTCAACCCCGGCGTTTTCCTTACGTAAAACGAAAAGCAGCATTTGGCATTGAGGAATATTTGGATGGCGATATACAGTTTTAAAATGGAGAACATCAGCAGAGGCGAAGGTCAGTCTTCGGTTAACTCTGCTGCATATCGTCACCGTAAAGTTTTCTTCGATAACAGAACGGGTGAAGTTTGTGGCCGCAAAACAGCACATAAAAAGGACCTTGCCTTTGCGCAGATTTTTGCACCCGAACATACCCCTCCTGCCCTGATTGTTGACAGTGAAACACTCTGGAATGCTGTTGAAGCCTCAGAGAAGAGAAAAGATGCCCGCCTTGCCAAAGAGTTTAAGATTGCCCTCCCTGCCGAGCTAACTCGCGAACAGAGCATTGAACTCACTTCTGCTTTTGTTCTTGAGCACTTTACCAAGCAAGGCATCATTGCTGATGTCGTTATTCACGATATCAATGGTCATAACCCGCATATCCATATCATGGGAACAACCCGTGAGATTCTTTCTACCGGCTTTGGTAAAAAGGTTCGTGAGTGGGATAAGCCTGAAACCCTCAATAGCTGGCGTAAAGGCTGGCAGGAAATCTGTAATGGGTTCCTTGAGCTGTATGGTCATGCTGAACGCATTGATCACCGTTCTATCAGGGTTCAGTATGAGGAAGCCCTAGAACAGGCTACCGCTGCCGCTACCAATGAAGAGAAAGCAATCTGGCTGGCTAAAGCTATTGAAACGAACCGCGATCCAATACTTCATATCCCTCGTGATCGCTGGGGCACTTTAGCCGCTCAGGAGCAACGCGCTGCAGAGCAAGCTATACGTGATGAGCTGAAAAAAGAAGCTGTTGAAGCCTACTTTGCCTTTAAGGATTTACCATTAGACATTGTGGTTGATGTTGCCAGCTTTAGGGTTCATGCACTGGCTGAGCCGGAGGAAATTGTTATCCCGGAAAGCACAGGGAGAGCCTCATCTTCAGACTCGATAAAACCTGTTCTGGTTGCCCCTGCACCTCATACACGCACTACACTGAAAAACCCATCCTCTTTAACATCAAGAGCGATTAAACGCGCCACTGTTAAAGCTAAGAGGAAGAATGTTGAACCTCGTCAGGACGGGATTTTCAAACGTTTCACGCTGTTGGTAGTCGGATATATAAAAGAGAAATTCGTCTGGGCCAGAAAGAAACCGTCCCCTGTCTCAGTGGATGCTGAACATGATAAACGTATCGCTGAAAACTATGTCTTCGATGAGGTCCAAGGCATCTATGTGTCACGCACTGAGCATGAAAGACGAGCAAGATTTAACAAGGATGACTATAAACCTACACCTGATGAGGTCAGACGTTTTCCAAGACGTCCTATACGTGAACAGACGGAGGCCAATAACGGAATGGATCTCACCCCATCCATACAACAAGAACAGACGAAGAAGTACAGCTCCCCAAGGCTTAGACCATCGAGTCTCCATGATAGAAATTAAATAACAACACTTAATTAATCTTTTTAAATGCATGATAATAAAGTATATTTACCACACTATTGGTATCTTGATAATGCGATAACATTAAACTTGACTGTACGTCACTTATCGTACACAATATAGGGAAAGAGTAATGGGATTCAGTGATGTAAAACACGAAGCGATACAATGCTTAAGATCTGGAGCTTATGATCATGCTGCTAGAATTGATATCGATGAGAAAAACCTGTTTTCGGCTGGCGTTGTGGATGCAGAATATGTTGTCTCTTTGATAAGCAAGACATCCGGCACTCAGTATGAGTGTAGCCCTCATCATCAGGATAGCACAACAGACGTGCATATATGCCGACCGTTTAAAGATGGTTGTTATTGGTATGTGAAGTTTTTTTTCATTGATCCAGATGTTATTTTTATAAGCGTTCATAAGTAAGGGAGATTGATATGAGAATAGTTAAAGAAGGGGATAAACGACAGGTTATTTGTCATAACTGTGGCAGAAGTGAAGCCACTTATTCATTACGTAATGTTGATTTTAGTGATAAAAGTGGCACAGTTAAAAACATTCTGGCAGCAGTTTGCAATAAGTGTAATGAAGTAGTCAGTATACCTGCTCAATCAACACCGAAGATTAAAGCTGAATATAATAAAATTAAAGCATCAGTTGAAGTAAGAGTGCCTGCACACTTTTTAGATATCTTAAATGTTGCAACTCAAAAAATAAATCCTGCATTGGATGATAATTTCAATCGCTCTCTTATTCTTTATTACCTCCATGCTTTAAATACCGGACGCTATGAGCAAAATGGGTTATCTGATTTTCTCAATACCGATTTTGCGAAAGCCAAAGCTTCGAAAAGAATTTCAATGAAAATCAATGCGAATCAGCTTGAAGAAATTAATTCCATAATGGAAAGGCAAAACCTTAAGAAAAATACAGATGTCATTAAGGCTGTAATATTAAAGATAAATGAAGATATCGTTCAAAATGATAAGCCTGAACAACTTTCTGAATTAAGGAATGTGGCAGCTGCCTTTTCTTAAGACATCTAATCAGTATAACTATAGTTATATACTCCCTTCAGTATCTATGGAGTTTATTATGCCAAGCAATGATAAAGATAAAGTTTTAATTAAAGCCATTAAAGATGTAGTCGTATCTACTAGTGTAACACTAGCAGATACAATGACTGGAAATGCCGCTAGTATTTTAAAGGGCTTAGTGGAAAATACCAAAAATTTTTATGACGAAGTAAACAGGCAAAAACTTTATGATTTATACATGGGTATTTATGAGATGGATGATAGTAAAGAAAAAATATTTACTAAAGAGAACTTAGCATTTCTTATTAAAAAGTTCATCCAAGATGACGAAATTCATAAAACTCATTTTTATTCAAAATTAGCAATAAATGTTTCAAGAAGTGAGTTTTCAGATGATGACCGAATAGATTATATTTCCACTCTAAGCAATCTAACTTCATATGAAATTAATTTCATGAGGAAAATCTATGTGTATGATAATTATCATATAAAATCGTTCAAAAACAAAGAAGATCAGTTGCTGGAAATATCTGAATCGCATGATGGCAGAGAAATAAAAGCCATTAATAAATTACATTCAAATGGTCTGTTATTTGAACCAAATAGAGGAAAGGCTGCCAGCCAATATTACAAGCCAACAACTTACTTACAAAAATTTATTAGACTGATATTTTCTGATTCTGAACTAACACCTGATACAATAAATGAAAACGAAAAAAATAAAACTGACATTTTCTTTAAAAGCAACCATGAATATATGTCCAAACAGCATATGTATGACACGAAAATCATTCAACCTTTAAAAGAACTGGGCTATTCAGTCATCATAAATACTGATGAATATGGTCCACTAAACGATAATGCAAATATATATATATCTATCGACAATGACAACCCCGTCATCACCTTTGAGAATGATAATGAAAAATATCTATCATTAATTATCATGGGGAATGAAGAACTGTTTTTTAGTCGTAGCAAAAATAATCACGGTCGTTATAATTTACCTCTTAAATATTTCAATGATAACGATGAAGATAAAGAGAAAAATATATCAATGATTAAGGATACATTACAACAACATATTAAATTTGTGATGGGTTAATATTAATATGCATTAGCTCAGACCTGACCTGACAGTTACCGGTTATTTATACAGGTATCTGTCATATTATATCTGGCATTATTTTCTTTCTTCATGCTCAACTTCTATATTTTTTAATAAAAAGCAAAACCATGGTTTCTGAAATGAATTGTCTACGGATAGATCTCAATTTACGGTAGTAATACTTCCATAATAAACTTTTGTGCAACACCCTGAATCACAGTATATTTATTATCCTTCAACGCTGTGTATATCTTATCACCCCAACTTATTTTTCTTTCCACATCTATTTTGCCAAGAGCTACCAACCCTTTTGAAGTTAGAACACAGTTATCAAACTTCCTCTGGTCATTCCCTAAATCAGACTCTAAGCAACGAATATAACCTTCATTATAGAGAAACCTGATCGTATTTTTATATACAGCAATGGCATCTTTCATAGGATGATTTTCAGAGGTATATCCATTTTTATTCCATATACTCACTTCATCATCATAGTTGACCAGAACTCTCTTTTTCTTTTCAAATCCTTTTGAAGAAGGCATCGATTTCCACTGGGTTTGAAAATTTTGATAGAGTATACTCAATACAACAGCAGTACAGTTTCTGAACTGGTCGATATTATCTTCTGTTTGTATCATTTCGTTTCCTTGTAAAATCCGATTTAAAATTAAATCTCTGTATTTACTTATCCCGATAACCATTCCTTCAGAAGGACAAGGTTTCATTGCATACGAAAAATTACCTGATTTCAGCTTTATTATATAACTATTTTTCTTATTATGTTTATAAATAATTTCAAACGTAATAATTACACCTGTGCGCTTATGAAGAGCAAACGAAGAACCACCTTTTTTTAGAGTTATAATCTCACCGACATGCACTAAGGGTGATAAGAAATTATCATCACATAATAGTTTATTTAGTTTACATTCATCTTTTTTCAATTCCAAGTTCATTCATCTTTTATTCCTTCTTTTTATACTACCTCCTGCAATTCCATTTCAAAATAAATAGAAAAATGCACAGCATATATTCACTTACCATACATAATTATGATATACAAATTTCATTGTCATCATATAAAAAAACCACATCTTGGCCCAAAATGTGGTTCATGAGTGAGGATTATTTTTTAAATTCTTCGCCTGAACACAACATTATCAGAGAAAATTACCTTACCAGCGACAAATCCAATAACCGCAATTATTGGTAGGCTGATAGTAGCGCCCGCGATACCAGTCGACATTCCGATCAAGATAGACAGGCCGAATGTCAGGAAGATAACCACAGCAGCATACCAGCCGGGGTAAGCTCCATATAAAACAGTCGCCATGCAGCCGGTGCAGACATGCACACCGTGCTGGCTCTCTTTCAGGCAAAACGGACACTTGATTGTATTGTTTTCCATGATAGACACCTTAGAGCGCTTTCCAGCCATTGCTGGTTTTAACAAGATTAATCATGCTCTCTTCAGGTTCATTCATACCCTTGACGCCGGAGAACGCTTTTTTGTCCACCCATGAAGGAACATCCGCCAACTTCCATGTATATGACACGCGAACAACTTTTTGATTACCGTTTCCCGGTTCGGTCCATTCCTTTATCTCAGTAACTTCCCGATGACCGACGCAGGCACCATTCTCACGGTTCCAAAACTCAACCTCTTGGCCCTTGTCTGTTACTTCCAGAACATCAACACTGCTAAAGCCATTCGCCTGTTGTGAAACAGTGAGCAGCCCTTGTTCAACAAGTCCTTTAAGGATTTCATCACTGGCACTGTATCCGGCAGCACGGTAGCCATGATTAACCTTTATTGGAAAACCTTTGTTGAATACAATGTCGTTGTCCTGCAGGGAGTAGCACAGCTTTGATTGTGATAGTTTCGCGTTGATCGCTTCCTCAAAATCGCCTTTTTCACCACATCCCGCCAGAACAAGAGCTGTACCAGCAACGAGTAAAATCTTCTTCATCTTCCTATCCATCCTGATAATCAGAAATGCTGTTATGTAGAGGTAGTCTGCTGCACATCTATAGTCGTTAAGGCTTGTTCTTACTGGCATAACGCAACAAAACCACCTGATTAACCAATTGATAGGATTAAATTATTTTTGTGGACCGTCATATCGTTTGTAACGATCAAAATCAAAATAATGATAGTTAAAATCTACCATTAAATACATATCGATCGATTAAAACAATTAAAACACCGATCGATAAGGAATTATTAATCGATGTAAACTATCAATATCAATTTATCGATCTGCAATACCGATCATTTTCTTGCTAGATGAATCGTTACTGGATAAAGTGAACAGAAGGATCACTGGACCGTTTGTGGGTTGGTTCATGGGTATAGAACGTCAAACCCAATGACCAACAGCCAGCACTGTTCTATGGCCTTAGCGTAGGTTTTATTAATGCAACATCAGGGAAAACAACAGTGAAGGATGCCGTTAGCTGATTAGATAGAAAAACTCATAGGCTTCTGATAAGCGGCTTTCTTCACCACTAATTAACATGACCTATTTCAATGGACAGCAGCAACACAACGCTGGTCCCGGCCTCTTTACGCCTATTTTTACGTTTACTGTTTATATGGAGTTAACATGAGAAAACTGTTTATCGCTGCGTTGGTGATCCTACCTCTTACCGCTTGCACTACCTATGGCAACAAATCCCTTAAAGATGAATCCCAACAAACCGTAAAAAACAAAATCGTTAAAGGAAAAACAACCCAGCAAGATGTTATTAATGCATTCGGGGAACCACAAACACGAGCCACCAATGATGGTCAGGAAATGTGGTCCTACTCCAGCATGTCAGGCGAGAGCCAGATCTCGAACTACATTCCCGGTCTGGCCCTACTGAAGAACAGCAATACAGCTCACATGAACTCCCTTGAGATCTGGTTCAAGGGAAATGTTGTTGAGCGATATAATTTCAGCCAAACGGCGAGTAAGGTTTCGAAGGGATTGTTGGATTAGTTGATAAAAGCAACATCATTGATGGGTCTGTTTTATGCATCAGACCCAATTTATTCAAATACTCCATAAACAAGTAAAGACAGTTAGTTTCCACAAGTTATAATTATCACGATCATAATATTTATTCCCTCAAATTAAATACTCTTGCAAGAAAAATTAATAAGATCAATAATAATTGAAAATTGTCCTTAACTATAAGCATGAGCCATAAAAGGTTTTCATATGTTAAGAAAAATATTACACATAAATAACTTCGCTGTATTCAACAATTTCTCATGGAATAACTCAGTCCGAGATGAAGGTAACAATGTTGCTGAGTTAAAAAAAATGAACATTTTTTATGGTAGGAACTATTCTGGGAAAACAACCCTATCAAGAATAATGAGAAGTCTGGAGCTTTATAAGGTTCATGATAAATATCCTAATTCGGAATACTCTTTTGAATTCACTACTGGTGAGTTAATTAGCCATGATACACTGGTAAATAATTCTCGAAATGTAAGGGTATATAATCGAGATTTTGTACAAGATAACTTAAAGTGGTTGTTTAACTCAGATGGAGATATTAAATCCTTTGCAATATTGGGTGAAAGAAATATTGATATAGAAAATAAAATAGTTGAATTAAAAGATATTATCGGTGATAACCAAAAAGGACTTGTTTGTAACTACAATCTAAAAAACTTAGAATATAACAATAAAAAAAGAGAATTCCAATCAACATCTGAAAATTTAGAAAATAAACTACGTGAAAAAGCTAATAGGCAAATTAAAACAAATCATTTATATCAAAAAGTCACATATAATATTAACTCAATAGAAGAAGACATCAAAACAATACTGAACAATCCAATAAGAGATATTCCTCAAGAAGAACAAGCAAAGCTAGTTAATTTGCTATCAGAGAAAAGTAAAGATTTCCTACTGGATAAAGTAACGTTTTCTGATAAAACACTTTTACTACAAACCCAAGCTAATAATTTACTCTCTTATGAAGTGAAACCTGACGAAACCATACAGGATCTAATTAACAACTCACTCCTACAAGAGTGGGTTCGAAGTGGGATAAACTTACATAAAGGGGTAAGAGATACTTGTGCTTTTTGTGGTGGGGTGATTCCTCATAATTTATGGGAGCAGTTGGATTCACATTTCAATAAAGAATCAGAAAAACTAAGAGGATTAATAAATGATCTTATTTCTGATATAGATACTGTAATTAATACATTACCAACATCCCTACCTATTAATCAGGAACAGATTTATTCATTATTACATACTGACTATTTTGACGTATTATCTAGATTTAGCAAAGAGATTGTTTTATATGATAATTTTTTAGTGAGCATAAAAAATTCGTTGCAAGAGAGACTCAAAGAAATATTTACACCGATGCCTTCAATAATCATTGAAGAAAGTTATGATTTAGAAGCCATATATAATTCTCTGGAAAGTATTCGACAAGCGCATAATACTAAAATAAGAAATCTGAAGAGTGATCAAGATGCAGCTAGAAATATCCTTCGCCTTACAGAAGTAAGTAAGTTCATTACTGACATTAATTATATTAAAGAAAAGGAAAAAATATCCTCTTTAGTAAATGAGTATAAAACTCTTGAGCAGGAAAAAAATAAAATACAAGAACAAATCAATAGTTTCAATACTGATATTCAAAATCATCTTGATCAACAAAGAGATGAAAGCTATGGTGCAGAAAAAATAAATCTTTTTCTAAAAAATCATTTTGGGCATAATAGCTTAAACCTAAGACCCTTCAATAATACCGAGACTCATGGTGTTAATTTCAAAATTTATAGAGGTGATACCCTCGCAGATAACTTAAGTGAAGGCGAATGTAGTCTTGTATCTTTTTGTTACTTCATGGCTAAGCTAGGTGACGTTGATTCAGCAAATAAAGACCTAATCATATGGATCGACGACCCTATTTCTAGCTTAGATAACAATCATATATTTTTCATATATAGCTTGATCGAAGATGTTCTCACCCGTCCAATTAAAAACCAAGGGCAAAGGAATAGTTATAAATATCATCAGATATTTATATCGACACATAATTTGGACTTTTTAAAATATATAAAAAGACTATCAAAACCCAAAGATGATGCAAATAAAGAAAGTTGTGGATATTTTTTATTGGATCGAGGAGAAACTATCAGCACTTTGAAAGTAATGCCTAAATATCTAAAAAAATACATCACAGAATTTAATTATCTTTTTGGGCAAATTTATAAATGTGCATATGGCAATATCGAAGATAACAACCACGATTCATACTATAACTTTGGGAACAACTTGAGGAAATTTCTTGAGGCATACTTATACTATAAATACCCAAACAATAAGCCAAATGATGAAAAACTTTATTTATTTTTTGACAATAATCAGCTTGCTGTGGATATTGCGAACAGGGTAAATAATGAGCTATCTCATTTAGAGGAAATTTTTGACAGAAGTATGCTTCCCGTTGACGTTCCTGCATTCAAAAAATTAGCAATATTTGTATTGGATACAATTCAAAGAAAAGATCCTGAACAATATCAAGCATTAGTTGACAGCATGTAAGAAGTTTGCACATGGCAATATTGTTAACAATATTGCCATATATTCAAGCATCTCTAATTACTACAATTAAGCATTCTTAAACATATCATCAATAATAGATAATTAGGGCAGCATAAAAATCATAATTCCCTGTCATCTTCATTTAACACAACAGTAATCTTCATCCTATCAACTGCCTGAGTCAACATCTCATAGAGATCAATCTCGACCTCATGCTCAAACTCACCATCGCTGAATATCACCACATCGCCATTATGTCAGCATTAAGCAAGATTCAACCGGAGGCTTCCAGTTCTTATAAGAAGATATCTTCAGCTAAGGCCTCGCGTAGATCCTTTAGATCAAGAGCGTTCATCAATGTGTATTCATCTGACGCGTTAGCTTTCACGCTACCACAGGAATAATAATCATCCAGTTTACTTAAAGATCTATTGGGATGCTGGCTGTTATAATCTATCATCCTAAATAGCTGTTCCTAATACCGCTACACCCAGCACAAGCCTTGTGGCACAAGGAATAGTCAGCTTTCCAGCACGAAAGCCCTTGGTATCAAGGCTCCAAAGTCGTAATGATGAACAATGGAGTAATAACCATTAGTTACTAAGTGATCTACTATTCGGAACACCTATTTAGATAGTATCCCAATCTATCGGCTCTTCTGGTGCTACAAGGCTTACATTATCCACAGAGATACCCTCTTTCACACTTTTAATCATGATCGCCCCTTGAGACTTTTTAGCCTGTAATCTGGCGATTAAAACATCGATATCTTCTTGGTTGTTTACATTTTCAATGACTGACTCGATAGACCTAAGCTGACCTTCATGATTAGTATAGTTTCCCCGACTATCAATCACGCTTTCGTCTCGTTCAATTTCTATCGTCTCTTTCTTTTTCCTAATCTCTGAAACGAAGCGAGCCCTATCACCGTTGAAGACAATAGCAGGGTTTATAAAATACCAGTTTTTTTCATTAGTTTTAGCAATAATGCGTTTCTCGATGAGTTCCTTTATCCCCCGGTAAAAGATAGATTCAGATAAGACAAAATGATCTATCTTTTCCGCAAGAGACATTGCTTTTTTACAACTCAGGTAGAAATGATCTTTGCCTATCGCATCTTGATAAATACGTAAAAAGATAAAAAATACTTTGTATGCTGTTTTCGTGAGATCAAAGTAGGCTTTTATTTGTGATGTATAGAGTTTGATGAACTCTTCTTTATCAACCTCTTGTGTATGCACAATATTAGCAAAGTAGCTTCGACTGGCATCTTTTCTTTCGATAAGTTCCGTTCCCCTTGAAACAGTCAGATTTTTCTTTCTTGTCTCAATTTTTAGTTCTGTTTCAAAGCAAAAAGGGTTTAAGCCTAAATCCAAGTCAACTTCCATTTCTTTAATCATATTATCACCTCTTATTGTTTTATTTATAATAAAGTAAATACCATGCTTGAAACAGATATCAAGTTTTTTGCATATTTTTTTGCGAAAATATTTTATAAATCGAAAGTTTTCCCGTGACGATGATTTAAATCACTGTCATTTTTTAGCTTAAAAATGATATAAGAACTGACTACAGAGTCAGAAAATCTCACCGTGCAGTCAGTAATGCTGACCATAGAGTCAGTAATACTGACCGTATAGTCAGTCGTGGTTTTCTAACACAAGCCTTATTCCCCAAGGGCTACAGGCCGTTTTTGTCTTAACTTAATTTTGCAAGAAGTAAGAGATAATACTTAAGAGGATTAAAAGAAACCGGGCGATTTTTATGATCGCCATCTGGGGTTTCTAATTATTTATTGCTAAGTATTCCTTTCTATTTAACTAAAATCTTTTTTTTGAAAATCCCCACCATCTATGAGCTAACGCTCATGTGCTGACGCACGGCTACGCCCTAATGCAGACATAAATATATTTTTGCTATTGGATCAAAAAACTATTTATCAAAGCAGCACTTGGTGATTGTCTACAACAATCACTTCGCTGGACAGGGCTTATCCCTGTTAATGATGGATTTTTTCATTAATGATCGTGGCGATAGCCGCGAATAACCAAATGTAAAACGTAGAGATTAATAACTATCAAACTTTCGCAAACACCGATTTTACTAATTTTCGATGGAACTTAATGAGTATATTTCTTGTAGACTGGCTACTGCCAGTCACATAGTTCCTGTGGTGAAATACCATCTCGCGCCATCAACTTGAGGAGTCTTTTCATCTTTAGCTTACGCACCTTATATTCACCAATCTCCTGATAATACTCCTCACGCCGCTCCTCTACCACTTTTCGAAATTTATTCAATAGTTGATTCAGTGTTTTCATATCTGTAGTAGCGGCTTCAGCTTGGATTTTTTTATACATAAACATAACGTGGAACTCATCAATCATCAGTTTTCTCCTATTGTCATAAGTGTTTTTATCTGCCCCTTACGGGGCAAATATATCTTCAAAGGAAACTATAAAGATTTATGAACAAATAAATACGAATGCCTTACCAACAGATTAGCGATAACCTTAAGATCAACCTCGTCAATATTCACATTATTTCCTTCTTTCTGTGTTAAACTCTCAAAGTTATCTTTAATATGCATTATCACGCACATGATAGTTGCACTCATAAAATCATGATCACTAATATACTCTCTTATATCCCCATCTTGATCATTTTGTAAACTGATCCAACTTGTCTCAAACGATCTTTTAGCAAGATCAAGGAACAGTTTTGTAGATTTGTTTTTAACTTTATTATTTTTAGACATAATTAACCCTCACTTTTATATGATTATTTAATATTTTGTTTATTTTCAGCCCCAATAAGGGGCCAAATAGATTTACATATAGGCTAACACTAAGGCTTTGGTATGCAGCGTCATTACCTCCATTCTCACCCCTTCAAAATCGATAAGATAGCGCTTATTTTTGGCTACGCCCTTTTTAGCTCGTTCGATTACTTGGTCATAGACTGTTTCCATATGATGATTATCAGTAAGTAAATTAAATGCCTCTTTTGGCCCTTTTTTGACTATATCCCAATAGATACGGTAATACTCTTGCATTGCTGATAGTAGAAACATCTCAGTAGCGATCCTATCAAAACCATTATTTTTCTTATTCATTTATTTTTCCTTTTCTTTGTTTATAGTGTAAAATACCCTGCATTATTAATGCATAAAATATTTTAGTTTTTTATTTTTTAATATTGTAAAAAACACAGCGTTTAACGTTTTACATAAAACCTCCTCATCGTATTAATAGTGTATTTTCCATTAATCAGCATGTTTACGTGAAAACTGAATAATGTTTTCAATCCATTCATCGATTTCACTTTCTACAAAAGCTCTAGCTCTTATGCCAATCTTTATCGGTTCTGGGAATACGCCCCTGCTAATAAGTCGATAAATCCATGCTTTGCTATATCCTGTTTTATTCATCACTTCCGGCAGGCGAATAAGTCTTCTTGTTGTCATATATTTCTCCGTTGTTGTTTTGATGAATGTAGTATCTGCAGATCGCTTATGACGTTCAACCCTCGGAAAATCAGAATTGAACTTGAATTGAGTGTTTTTCATACAAAAACAGATGGAATGGCGGGAGAGCTGTCACTGGGCGGGGTGTAGAGCGATTTAGCAATAAGTGCTATTTATTTTGCTGTTTTAAGGTATTTTACAATTTTCATATTAATCAATTAGTTAATCAATATCAGTTTAAATTCTGACCTAATTCTTATCTGCTTTAGCCAAGAAAAAGGGCTATGCCCGTTAAGACATAGCCCTTCTTTCATCAGCAGTTATCCTTACCCACGCCGATTAAACGCTCCCTGCACCACATTGCTTCCGTTCTCAAGGTTTACCATGTAGTCGGCATACCATTGCAGCATCTCACGTCTGCCATCGAGATATTGCGCATGGTTGTAGGTGCCACGGATAGCATTCTTATCAACATGCGCCAGTTGGGTTTCAATCCATGCGGTGTTATAGCCCTGTTCATGAAGAACAGTGCTCATGGTATGACGGAAGCCGTGACCCGTAACCCGGCCTGTATAGCCAATTCGCTTAAATATCTGATTGATGCTGGCTTCGCTCATGGTCTTACTGGGATCATTGCGCCCCGGGAACAGTAAAGGAAATTGCCCCGTCATTGCTCTGATTTGTCCGATAATGGCTAACGCTTGGGTAGAGAGCGGGATGATATGGGGACGACGCATTTTCATGCGTTCAGCGGAAATTTCCCATAGCGCTTTCTTGGTATCGATTTCTGACCATAACGCACCGCGCAATTCACCTGTTCTCAGGCCAGTAATGATCAGCAATCTCGCTGCCAGCACCATCAGTTCACTACCAGAGTAGCCAGCAAGGGCTTTAAAGAAGGCAGGAAGCTCTTCAGTGGTCAGGAACGGATAATGTGTAGACTCATGCCCCTGCATGGCACTGGTGAGATCTGGCGCGGGATTATACTCGGCTCTGCCTGTCACGATGGCGTAGCGAAACACTTCGCCGCAGCGTTGACGCACTTTTTTGGCTTTTTCGGTCGCTCCTCTGTCTTCCATCTTTTTAAGCACGTTTAGCAGTTCCAACGGCTTGATGTCTGCAACAGGGCGTTGACCAATGAACGGGAAGACGTCTTTGTTGAAGGCTTCAAGAATGTCAGAGGCATACCCCGCAGACCATTTCTTCACTTTCATGCTGTGCCATTCGAGCGCAATTTGCTGAAAGGTGTTTTTGACTTCTTCGATGTGGGCTTGTTTGCTTTCTTGCTTAAACGCACTCAGATCAACGCCATTAACCAGCAGCTTTTTAGCATCATCTCTTTTGCTTCTGGCATCGGCTAAGGTAATGGTCGGGTAGACACCAAACACCACACGTTTTTCTTTACCTGCGATCCGGTATTTCATGCGCCAGCTTTTGGTGCCGTTCGGGAACACCTCCAGATACATGCCCCCACCGTCCGCTAACTTGTAGGGTTTATCTTTAGGCTTGGCAGTCTCTACCTGTCTGGCATTGAGCTTCATTTGGGGGCATCTCCTCTAGACCGAACACGATATGCCCCCACCGATGCCCCCACCTCACCGTAGATTTCTGTGAACGTGAGTAGACGAGCAGAGACAATAAGGGCCGTGAAACCGCGTATTATAAGGGTTTAAAGGGTGTTTGAGTAGACTTAAGGAGACGTTAAAATAGGTAGGATGGTGCCGATAATAGGAGTCGAACCTACGACCTTCGCATTACGAATGCGCTGCTCTACCAACTGAGCTATATCGGCGTGGGAATCATCCTGCGAACGCATGACGATGAACTACGGGGTGACAAACTAGTAAAATCGTTCTGGCAAGTCAAGACTTCAAGGTACCGTCTGACGATTTTCTAAACGACTGGCCCGACAGGTGTGAAAACACGGCCGCCGGGCCTTGATGTGGATCAAGCGCGAACCAAATCGTCGCCGTAACCGATCCATTTGTACGTGGTCAGCGCTTCCAACCCCATCGGGCCACGCGCGTGCAGTTTCTGGGTGCTGACCGCCACTTCCGCACCCAGTCCGAACTGACCGCCGTCGGTAAAACGGGTGGTGGCGTTGACGTACACCGCCGAGGAATCGACCTCGCGCACGAACTGTTCGGCACGGCTCAGAGAACGGGTCAGGATAGCGTCGGAGTGTTGGGTGCCGTGCTCACGGATGTGATCGATGGCGTCGTCAATGTCTGCGACCAGCTTCACGTTCAGATCCAGCGACAGCCACTCGTCGTCATAATTCGCGGCAGCTACCGCAGTGACGTCCGCCGGGCCGCTAGTCAGCAACGGCAACGATGCCGGGCAGGCATGCAGGCTCACACCCACCTGTTTCATCCGCTCGCTCAACGCCGGCAGGAAAGCGTCGGCAATGCCCTGGTGCACCAGCAGCGTTTCCACCGTGTTGCAGGTGCTGGGACGCTGGGTTTTCGCGTTAACAATCACCTTCAGCGCCGGTTCGAATTCCATCGACTCGTCGACATAGATATGGCACACGCCAATGCCGCCGGTGATCACCGGAATGGTGGACTGCTCGCGGCACAGCTTGTGCAAGCCGGCGCCGCCGCGAGGGATCAGCATGTCGACGTAGCGATCAAGTTTCAGCAGTTGGTTGACCAGCTCACGATCCGGGCTTTCAATCGCCTGAATCGCGGCGGCGGGTAAGCCGCATTCGGTGAGCGCCTGCTGAATCACTTTTACCGTGGCGGCGTTGGTGCGATAGGTCTCTTTGCCGCCGCGCAGAATCACCGCGTTGCCGGTTTTCAGGCACAGGCTGGCGACATCCACCGTGACATTCGGACGGGCTTCATAGATTACGCCGACCACGCCCAGCGGCACGCGGCGTCGTTCCAGTTTTAAACCGTTATCCAGAATGCGACCGTCGATGATTTCGCCTACCGGGTCGTTCAGACGGCAAACCTGACGCACATCATCGGCAATCGCCTTCAGGCGCGCCGGGGTCAGTTGCAGACGGTCCAGCAACGCTTCGCTCATGCCGTTTGCTCTGGCTTGCGCCAGATCCTGCTCGTTAGCGGCCAGAATGACGTCATGCTGCGCTTCCAGCAGATCCGCTATCGTCATCAGCGCCCGATTTTTCTGGCTGGTGCTGAGCGCCGCCAGCTGATAAGAGGCTTTTTTGGCCGCTTTACCCATTTGCTCAAGCATCGCCTGCTCCTTAAATAATGATCATGTCGTCGCGGTGGACGGCCACCGGGCCGTATTCGTAACCCAGAATCTCCGCAATCTGCTGAGAGTGATGCCCGGCGATCATACGCAGCGCATCGCTGTTATAACGGGTGACGGCATGTGCCAGGTCACGCCCGTTCAGGCTGCGGATGCGAATCACCTCGCCGCGGGAGAAATTGCCCGCCACGTCGCGGATGCCTTTCGGCAGCAACGAACTGCCGCGTTCCAGCATGGCGGACAGCGCGCCGTCGTCAACGGTGATTTCACCGGCGGGCGGCGCGCCAAAAATCCAGCGTTTACGGCTTTCCAGCGGGGTTTCCAGCGCGTGGAAACGGGTACCGACCGATACATCGTTAATCACATCGGCAATCACGCCGACCCGGTTGCCGGCGGCGATGATCACATCGATGCCGGAACGACAGGCGACATCCGCCGCCTGCAGTTTGGTGGACATCCCGCCCGTACCGAGGCCGGACACGCTGCCGCCGGCAATCTGGCGCAGTTCGTCGGTCACGCCCTGCACTTCACGAATCAGCTCCGCATCGGGATTGGAACGCGGGTCGGCGGTGAACAACCCGGCCTGATCGGTCAGCAGCAGCAGTTTGTCGGCATCCGCCAGCATAGCGGCCAGCGCCGACAGGTTATCGTTGTCGCCGACTTTGATTTCAGCGGTGGCAACCGCATCATTCTCGTTAATGACCGGTACGATATGGTTGTCGAGCAAGGCGCGCATGGTGTCGCGGGCGTTGAGGAAGCGTTCGCGATCTTCCAGATCGGCACGGGTCAGCAGCATCTGACCGACGTGAATGCCGTAGATGGAAAACAGCTGTTCCCACAGTTGAATCAACCGGCTCTGCCCTACGGCGGCCAGCAACTGCTTGGTAGCGATGGTCGGTGGCAGTTCCGGGTACCCCAGATGCTCGCGGCCGGCGGCAATCGCCCCGGAAGTCACAATCACGATGCGATGCCCTGCGGCATGCTGCTGGGCGCACTGGCGCACCAGTTCGACAATATGGGCACGGTTGAGACGGCGCGAACCGCCGGTCAGCACGCTGGTGCCCAGTTTTACAACCAAGGTCTGGCTGCCACTCATAATTTTTCTGCCGTTGCGTTGAACAATAAATAATTAAGGATGAAAAAAACGTTGTAACAGGAGAGACGCGCTATGCCAACCGGCACAACGCGAAAACCCCAGGCTCCGGCGCGATGCCGGACAGCATCACGGTCGTGCGGAGAGGGAAAAAGGTGGGTCGAGTTGTTCTACCAGCGCCTGCAGGCGGGTGTGGAAATCTTCACGGGTAGCCAGCACTTTCTCATGTACCTCAGTATCTTTGATGTTTTCTTCGCGCCAGTTGCCAGCCTTGTCAAACAGACCGATGCGGTAGGCATAGAACAGGGTTTGCTCCTGCCACTCCAGATTAAGCCACCAACCCCAAAACTCTCGCTTTTCCGGCGCAGGTTTTACATTGACACAAACCGCCAGGCAATCAAAGAAAAAACGGTTTTCTTCGCACTGACCTTCACGCAAATAAGGCCCCAACGAAGCAAAGCGCTTCATAAGCCTGCTTTTCACTGCCATGACACCCTCCTTAAATCAGAAGACTTCCAAGCATTCACAGCGATCGAAGATGGGTCAACCCTGCCGGACTTCCAACATGGGTTCAAGTTTTTTCGCATCCGACGTTTCAGGGCGCGAGCCGTGTCACACCAATGCGCATCACATTGATAAGCAACGCTACTGATTCACCGTCGCGTCTTCATCAAAGTAGCGTAAAACGCGTTCAAAATCATGACAACGCTGACGCTGTTTATCCTGATACATCGCCTTGTCGGCCAGTTCGATCAGCATTTCCGGCGTCATCGACGGCAACGCCTGCGCCACGCCGATGCTGAGCGACATCACGACTTCCTGCCCATCCGGCAGAATAACCGGCTCAAGCATGACCTGCCGGATCGCCTCCACCCGTTGCTGCGCATCCTGCATGTCGTGTACTCCCACCAGAATCAACGCGAACTCGTCGCCCGCCAACCTGGCCGGTAAATCCTGGTTGCACGCGCAGTGCGTCAGCCGGTTGGCTACCGCCAGCAGCACCTGATCGCCCGCGCCATGACCGTAAGTGTCATTAATTTTCTTGAAACGGTAGCCATCCATAAACAGCAGCGCAGTGTTGGTTTGGTATTGCGGATCCTGCAGCACGCCGGCAAGCGCGCTGAGAAAAGCGGTGCGATTCGCCAGCCCGGTCAGCGAGTCGTGCAGTGAATGTCTGAGCAGCGAATCGTTCTCGTGCTGCATCTGGCGCTGCCAGGATTCAACTTCATCCAGCAAGCTGTTGAGGTCACGCCCAAAACCATCCAGCTCGGCGAGTTTGACCGTCGGCACCCGGCGGGAAAAATGGCGATTTTCGCGGATATCATGCACCACTTCGGCAATATGATGCAGCGACAGGATCAACCCGCGGTGCAGGCGGCGGGAAATCACGATGGCGAGCAGCGACGCCAGCAACATGCATAAGGTCAGCGAACCCAACGAGAAGAACACGAAATTTCTGGCGGGCGTGTCCGCGCCGCTGATTTCCAGATACCCGATCCGCTGGCCGCGGTGGGTGATGGGCTGTATCACGCTACCGGGAAACAGCCACTTTGACGTCAGATGACTGAGCCAATCCGGCGTTGCTGCTTCTCCTGCGCTCCACTGCGCCAACGGCTTGCCTTTGGCATCCGTCAGCAGCGCGCTGCTGAACTGTCCCTGCCGCCCCAAACTGCTCAAGGTTTCGTTTGCCGCCGTCACATCGCGAAACACTACCGCCGCTTCGACGTTGCGACTCAGGGTATAACCCAGCAGTTGCAGGTTTTTCTCAGCATATTGCTTGAAACAGAACATGGAGGCGACGGTAATCAACAGCCATGAAAACACCATGGCGATCACCACCCCCAGCGTATTGATGCGGGTCAGCGCCTGCCTGAAGGTTTTCTGTCGATAAGCGTGCGGTACAGGTATCGCCATCGGTTCAGTTCCGGACCCGGGCCAGCATTAACACGTCCGGATTCACCCTGACCCCGGTACGGGACAGCGCCTCCATGTTGATGGAGAACCCGACGCTCTTCCCGGCGAACACCAGGCAGAACGCGCTGCCTTCATGGCAGTCGGGCGACTGCTCGGCAATGGTCATCAGCGGATGGCCGACGGCGTAACTGGCGATATCCACCTGCTCAGAGACCGTTTCTTCACCGAAGTACACCGCGTCACAATCGGAAGCAAACAGCTCCTGAGTGTCTTTGACGGTCACCGTGTTAAAGAGCCGCTTTTCCTGTGCCTCCGCCGGCATGGTCAACCCCGACAAAAAATGCGCGGAAGAGAACACGCACAGCGTGGGAAGCCCGTTCAGACGCGGCCAGTGGGAATAACTGATGATACCGGATACCGTGCGGCGCACATCGACATCCGAAACCTGCGTCAGGTCATCATGCGGCGCCTGCGCCCTTAACGAGGGGCAAATCAGCATGGATGCCAGTACCATCACGGCAAATAATGTCGCTTTTCCTACCATGTCAGTTCTGGTCGTCCGTTGAAACGAAGTTGCCATACAGTAGCTGACACCGCGGCGGCGAACCAGACGCCACGGCATAATTTTTTCACACGATGCAAAGGCTACCGCAACTGGCGACGCAACCAGTCGGTCATCTGTTGCAGCGCCAGATGAAACGTCTGGTACACCGGCGAAAAATTCAGCGATAGTAATTTACCCTGCAGCGACGAATTGACGATCAGCATCGACTCCTCTTTAGGGCTGATCAGGTCGTCTTTCCAGTAGCCGGAGAACATCGGCGTTGGGCAACGTCGCCCCAGCAATCCCTGCGTTTTCAGGGAATAGCGCCCTACTTCCACCAGCAACGCGGCGTCCGAGGAATAGGTCATGCCGAGGCGGCTCGCCAGCACATCCATAAACATGTCCGGCACCTGCTGCTGGCGCCGGGCGTCCGAGAGCAGATGATGGACGATCGGCCCCAGACAGGCGACCGCCCGCAACCGGTTTGCCTCCAGATAAGCCAGCCGCACCGCGATATTGGCGCCGAAACGGAAACCGAAAGCGCCGACGCGGGTGTGATCAACCCACGGCACATCCGGTAAAGCCCGCAGCACCTGCTGATGCAGAAAGCTGGAATCCTGATCCAGTTTCCAGCGCGAAGACAATCCCACCGACGGCATATCCACCGTCAGCATCGCGAACCCCGCCGGGGCCAGATAGTCCTGAAACAAGCGATGATAATCGCATTGCAGCGTATCCAGACTGCCGCACATCAATACGGTCGGGAACGGCGCCTGCCCCTGAGCCGGCAGATGCAGAAACGCCGTCACCTGTCCCCCGCCTTCCACCGGCAGGGTCAGGGTTTTCAGTTCGTAAGACAAGTGACTGGCGGCTTCTTCATAAGCGCGATTGGCCAGTGCCTGAGCCTGTTCCGCCAGTTCGTCGCCTTTGAGATGAGGATAGGCGGCGATACTGTACAGGTTAGCGGCGTTCAGCCAGCACTGCCCGGCCTGCTCGCCTTGCGGATACTGCCCAGCCTGCTGTTGCCAGCGCATGCCTTGCGATACCCATTCGTATATCCAGTTGCCGCCCCGGTAGCCAATGACCGTATCCAGTAATTGATCGTCGCTGCGTTCCGCTTCGCTGGCGGCAATCCGCGCCAATACTTCTTCAATCTCCCACGGATGCACGCCGCGCCAAATCCATAACAACCGGTTGATCATCCGATACCAGTTGCGGGTGTTTTCCCCCTCCAGCGCCGACTGCATGGCAGCCACGCCGGCCGCATTGCGCGAACGTTGGATCAGCGTAGAGGTTTCCTGATGTTTTACCGACGGTTTAAACAACGTTTCGGACAGGTTGGCCTTAATCACAGCAGCCTCCGTGGACGAATCAAAACAAGAAAGATAATGGTATGAGGGAAAAGTGTACCGAACCGCAGCGGTGAAAAACAAATACGGCGCGCCAATCCCGGTCACAGAAACAAACACGCCCGGCATAACCGGGCGCGTAAAAAGCGATGTGGCGGAATTAACGGCCGGCCAGAGGCGGTACAAACACCACGCCCATGTCCCACGGCTGTTCAATCCAGGTATCCTGCGGGATATCCACTTCGTAGTCATCTACCAGCGGTTTGCCGGCCGGTTTGGCGAAGATGGTGATAAAGTGAGCTTTCGGATACATGTCGCGGATAGCTTTGGCGGTGCCGCCGGTATCCACCAGGTCATCGATCACGATGTAGCCTTCGCCATCGCCTTCAGCCCGTTTCAGCACTTTCAGCTCGCGCTGGTTGTCATGATCGTAGCTGGAGATGCACACGGTATCCACATTGCGGATACCCAGCTCGCGGGCCAGCAGGGCCCCCGGCACCAGACCACCACGGCTCACGGCAATAATGCCTTTCCACTGTTCGGCCGGCAGCAAACGCTGAGCCAGTTTACGGGCGTGGATTTGCAACATATCCCAGGTGACGATGTACTTTTCACTCATAAAACATATCCCAGCCAACGGTGAAGTCGGCTTAATCAGAGTCGGAAGGGGAAAATAAGGTTGCGCGAGATTATAGATAGCTGATCGGACAAAAACCAGTATTTATACAATATGTGCGCCATACGCTAATCAAATGGTAACGCTGCGTAATCAATCAAGCCGCTATAATGTAAAAAAGTTATTAGACCAGATGTTACTGATACGTTAAAAACAGGTTGAATAACCACAGCCAGGAGAACACTCATGACTATTTTCGACAGCTTCCTCCTTGCACAACTGGACGTGTTCATCCCCGTATCCGGCCTCGCGTTGATGATACTGTTTTGTTTTGAGCTGAGCATCAGCTTGCGTCTGTTAATGCGGCGCCAGCCCGCCCTGATCCCCGTCGAGATTCGCCGGGACGAGCAGCCCTCCAGCGCACGCCGTCGCAACGACTACGATTAAGGCCGAATGATGGGAAGAGCGCGCGTTCTCTTCCCCGTCTTCCCTCTCCCTGATCCTTTACGTTCGTTCATCGTTTATCCTCTCTTACTATTCATAATCCTTATGCCGCGGACATTCTCCCCGATCGTGGGAAAGTGTTATTCTGTCTTAGCGTGCCTGCGTTTTCAGGCGATCAATAACGGTTTTTCGGCATCGCACGCCATCCGTCGCGTGGATGCTTAACTGGAGAGGTTAAATAGTGTCAGCCTTGTCTCAACTCTCCCCACAGCCGCTGTGGGACATTTTTGCCAAAATCTGTTCTATTCCGCACCCGTCCTATCATGAAGAAGCGCTGGCCGCTTACATTCTGTCCTGGGCGCAGGAGCGAGGCCTTCATACGGAGCGCGATCAGGTGGGCAATATTCTGCTGCGCAAACCGGCGACGCCCGGCATGGAAAACCGCAAACCGGTGGTGATTCAGGCGCATCTGGACATGGTGCCGCAAAAAAACAACGACACAGTACACGACTTCACCACAGACCCAATCCAACCTTACATCGATGGCGAATGGATCAAGGCCCGCGGCACTACGCTGGGCGCTGACAACGGCATCGGCATGGCCTCGGCGCTGGCAGTGCTGTCTGACGACAGCGTGGAGCACGGGCCGCTGGAAGTGCTGCTGACCATGACGGAAGAAGCCGGCATGGACGGCGCATTCGGCTTGCAACCCAACTGGCTGCGGGGCGACATTCTGATCAATACCGATTCCGAAGAGGAAGGCGAAATTTACATGGGTTGCGCCGGCGGTATTGATTTCCTGACCCGTCTGCCGCTGCAACGCGAAGCGGTTCCGGCCGGTTATCAGACGCTGAAACTGGTCATCAAAGGGTTGAAAGGCGGCCACTCCGGCTGCGACATCCACCTGGGGCTGGGCAACGTCAACAAACTGCTGGCGCGCTTTCTGGCCCAGCACGCCGCAGAACTGGACCTGCGGGTCATCGACCTGCACGGCGGCACGCTGCGCAACGCCATTCCGCGTGAAGGCGCCGTCACTCTGGCGGTATCAGCCGACAAGGCGGACGCGCTGAAAGCCGCGGCGCAAGCCTACCTGGCCGTGCTGAAGCACGAACTCGCGGCGGTGGAAAAGAACATCACCCTGCTGCTGGAAGCCACAGACGGCACGGCGGCAGCGCTGACCACCGCCAGCCGTGATCATTTCATCGCCCTGCTGAACAGCACGCCGAACGGCGTGATCCGCATGAGCGACGACGTGAAAGGCGTGGTGGAAACGTCGCTGAACGTCGGCGTGGTCGGCATGACCGACACGCAGGCGGAAATTCACTGCCTGATTCGTTCGCTGGTCGACAGCGGCAAAGACTACGTGGTGAGCGTGCTCACTTCACTGGGTCAACTGGCGGGCGCCGACACCCAGGCCAAAGGCGGTTACCCCGGCTGGCAGCCGGATGCCCAGTCGCCGGTGATGCATCTGGTGCGTGAAACCTACCAGAAGCTGTTCGACAAAACGCCTAACATCATGGTGATCCACGCCGGGCTGGAGTGTGGTCTGTTCAAGAAACCGTATCCGGACATGGATATGGTTTCCATTGGGCCGACCATCACCGGTCCGCACTCGCCGGATGAACAGGTTCACATCGCCAGCGTCGGCCAGTACTGGAAACTGCTGACCGCACTGCTGAAAGCCATTCCGGAACGCGCGTAACCCGCGCCGGTGATGCCCGATCCGTCGGGCATCACCGCCAAATGCCGATGCCCTCGCCGCAGGGCGTCAATCCCACTGGAATACCAGTTGCCGTTCAAGTTGCGGGTCGATCAACGAAACATGCAACCCCACCAGCCGCACGCCCCGCGCTTCACGCCGCTGTTCCCAACTCTCCCGCGCCAGCCTTAGCAAATCCGGTTTATTCAGCACCGGCCAGACATGTTCCTGCGTCGTCTGGCGAAAATCGTCGAATTTCAGCTTTACCCCTTGTCGGGCAATATGCAGGTCCGGGCGAACACGCCGCAGGCGTAGTTCCAGTTCGTCATACAATCGCTCAATCAACGCTTCGCAGGCGGTCCAGTCGTGAATATCCTGCGCCAGCGTTTTCTCAACGCCGACCGACTTACGCAGACGATCCGGCGACACCTGACGCTCGTCAATACCGTGGCAGCGTTCCCACAGCACCCGACCGAATTTACCGAATTCCCGCAGCAGTTCGGTCAGCGCATAGCGGCGAACATCGGCGCAGGTGAGCAGCCCGCACTCCGCCAGCCGTTTGGCGGTCACTTTGCCGACGCCGGGGATTTTTTCCAGCGGCAGCGCCAGCAGGAATGCCTCCATTTGCGCCGGTGAAATCACATACTGCCCGTTGGGTTTGTTCTGTTCGGAAGCGACTTTGGCGAGAAACTTGATTGGCGCGACGCCGGCCGAAGCGGTCAGGTGCAGTTCGTCGAAAATCGTCTGGCGGATTTCCTGCGCCATCAGGGTGGCGGAACCGCCGCAATGCAGGCTGTCGGTCACATCGAGATAAGCTTCATCCAGCGAAAGCGGCTCAATCAGCGAGGTGTAACGGGAAAAGATCTCCCGAATCTGGTAGGAGGCGGCTTTGTAAACTTCCATTCGACCGGGCAACAGCGTCAGATGAGGGCAAAGCCGCAACGCGGTGGCGGTCGCCATAGCGCTGCGTACGCCATAACGGCGGGCCGGGTAGTTGGCGGTGCAGATCACGCCGCGCCGATCGGCGCTGCCGCCGATCGCCAGCGGAATATCACGCAGGCGCGGATTATCCCGCATCTCTATCGCGGCGTAAAAGCAATCCATATCGACATGAATGATCTTGCGCATCGCCCCTCCAAATCACTGTATAAATATACAGATCAATATTACAACAGGCAACACCTTCGCTTAAAGGTTCCACTGCATCAGATGAGCGGCGGGCGCTATTGGCCGGAATAGTCCGATTTTTTATTCTTTTTTCCTTCCTGAATAAAACGGATACGGTGATAATGTGGTTGCGCGACTTGACATCAGGCTATCCCTCGCTATGGGGCATAGCCTAATGGCAGGACAAAGCCTGACAGATAAGAGATGCGGGGCGGCACCGCCACACACCGTATCAGATATACCCAAGATTATTCGATTTACCGGACAATACGCTCGCGTGTTGAATAACGCACCGGCAACTTGAAGTATGACGGGTATAAAATAACAGCTCCAATAATCAGGATTAACAATGCACAAAGTCGCGCTTTCGCTTGCGATGTTGTTTATTTTGCCTTCCGTCGCCATCAGCAACAGTTACGCCAATCAGGTGTCGCCGGCGACGACAGAAATGAAACAGCAGGTGGCAGGATCACCGGTTTATATTCAGATCTTCAAGGAAGAACGGGTACTGGAGCTTTACACCAGAACAGGCGACGAGTACAAGCTGGTGCAGAGTTACCCGATCTGTAAATATTCCGGCGGCCTCGGCCCCAAAATGACCGAGGGCGATTTTAAAAGTCCGGAAGGGTTTTATCAGGTTGATCTGAAGCAACTGAAACCCGACAGCCATTATTATCGCGCCATCAACGTCGGCTTCCCGAACGAGTACGATCGCGCGCACGGCTATTCCGGCCGTTACCTGATGATCCACGGCGAGTGCGTGTCTATCGGCTGCTATGCCATGACCAACAAATATATCGAAGAGATTTACACTTACGTGGAGAAAGCGCTGCGCAACGGGCAGCAGAAAGTAGAGCTGGCGATTTACCCGTTCCGCATGAACGAGCAGAACATGAAGCGCCACAGCCGCTCCAGCTACTACAAATTCTGGAGTCAGCTGCAGCCGGGTTACGCCTACTTCAACCGGACCCACCAGCCGCCGGCGGTGTCGGTGCTCAACGGGCAGTACGTGGTTAACCAGTCCGCGCCCGTCGGTCAGCCTGAGTCAAATTACACGCTCGCCAAAACAAAATAACACGAACTCGCCTGGCGCAATCGGGTGCCAGGTTTCGTTGCCGGTCAACGGCTGAGTCGCCAGCACCGTGACCACATCGTTGGGTGTGGTCTGCTGCTGGAAGTCGATTTCCACATCATCATCCAGCAAGGTCGCCTTGCCAAACGGCGCCCGTCGGGTGATCCAGTGCAGTTTGGTCGAACTGAACCCCATCACGAACTGCCCATCCGACAGCAGCATATTGAACACGCCCTTTTTACGCAGTTGATCGGCCAGCGTGGCGATGTAACGGAACACCGCCGGCCAGTTGGACGGCGTGCGCGGATAACGCTGCGACAGCTGATACAGCAGCCAGCAAAAGGCGTATTCGCTGTCGGTTTCTCCAACCGGACGAAAATGGCCGGTTTTCAAACGGCGATACCCTTTGAGCTGGCCGTTATGGGCAAAGGTCCAGTTTCGGCCCCATAGCTCGCGGGTAAACGGGTGAGTGTTTTCCAGCGCCACCGCGCCGCGGTTGGCCTGGCGGATGTGAGACACCACCGCGCAGGACTTGATGGGATAGTTCTGCACCAGTTCGGCAATCGGCGAGTTGAAGCTGGGCAGCGGGTCTTTGAAGGTACGGCAGCCGTTGCCTTCGTAGAAGGTAATTCCCCAACCATCGCGGTGCGGCCCGGTACGGCCGCCCCGCTGCATCAGGCCGGTAAAACTGAAACAGATATCCGTTGGGACGTTGGCGCTCATCCCAAGCAGTTCACACATGTCCGATTCCTTTAATTAACGGCGTCTGATCCTTGTAGCTACTGTGTGCGATGACCGGCGATCAGTTGCCGGCCATTTCCTTTTCAATCAATTGAATCAGAATATGGATTGCCTTGATGTGCACTTCCTGAATGCGGTCGGCGTAACCAAAGTGCGGCACGCGAATTTCCACATCCGCGGTGCCCGCCATCTTGCCGCCGTCTTTACCGGTCAGCGTAATCACTTTCATACGCTTGGCGCGTGCGGCGCTGATCGCTTTGATGATGTTGCCGGAATTGCCGGAGGTGGAGATGCCGAGCAGTACGTCCCCTTCACGCCCCAGCGATTCCACATAGCGGGAGAACACGAAGTCATAGCCGAAATCGTTGCTGACGCAGGACAGGTGGCTCGGGTCGGAAATGGCGATAGCCGGATAACCGGGGCGGTTTTCGCGATAACGGCCGGTCAGTTCTTCCGCGAAATGCATGGCATCACAGTGAGAGCCGCCGTTACCGCAGGAGATCACCTTTCCACCCGCCTTAAAGGCATCCGCCAGCAAAACGGCCGCATCCTGAATCGCCTGAATATTGGCATCATCACTTAAAAATGTGTTCAGCGTGGACGCCGCCTCTTTCAGCTCATTACGGATTAAGTCCTGGTACATGGAATCCTCTCATTCAATGACATCATGATATTTAGGCTGTGCCCCTTGATGATGCACGAGCCGCGGCAGCGCAATGTAGTCAGGCTGCGCCGGCGATACCCGGCATGAAGGGACATAACCTGTGCTGCCGTGCAGTGTAGCGGATCGCCCAAACCACGAGAAGCAGACAATTGCCAAACGGCGGCATCGCGCGTCAGCGGTGTCGTTCGGATGTGACTTTGTGAGTCAAGTTGTAATTGCGTTGTAAAAGAATTGATAAAAACATTTCACTGAACTAAAACCACATTATACCAACAGGTCAGACCACCAAGCGTGAACTGATTATACGGACTGGAGAATAAAACCATGGTTGCAGTCAGTGTCCTGATCGTTTTGATGCTTATCGGCGCCCTGTTCTACCACCGGCTGTCGCTGTGGCTGAGCAGTGCGTTGATTGTACTTTGGGTCGTCGCTATGGCGGCGCTGAATCTGTGGTCGGCCTGGCTGCTGATTCCGCTGGGCTTGTTGCTCTTGCCGCTGCTGGCGACGCCGCTGCGGCAACGGTTTCTCTCCGCACCGGCGCTGACGGCGTTCCGGCGCGTGATGCCGCCCATGTCCAAAACGGAAAAAGAAGCCATTGACGCCGGCACCACCTGGTGGGAAGGCGAACTGTTTCGCGGCGCGCCCGACTGGCATACCCTGCACGCCTATCCCCGCCCGGCGTTGACGCCGGAAGAACAGGCGTTTCTGGACGGGCCGGTGGAAGAGGCTTGCCGTCTGGCGAATGACTTTGAAATCACCCACGAACGCGCCGACCTGCCGCCGGAGCTGTGGGGTTTCCTGAAACAGCACCGTTTCTTCGCGCTGATCATCAAAAAAGAGTACGGCGGACTGGAGTTTTCCGCTTATGCACAAGCGATGGTGCTGCAAAAACTGGCCGGGGTATCCAGCATTCTGGCGATCACCGTCGGGGTGCCCAACTCGCTCGGCCCCGGAGAGCTGCTGCAGCACTACGGCACCGACGAACAGAAGGATCACTACCTGCCGCGGCTGGCGCGCGGCGACGAAATCCCCTGTTTCGCGTTGACCAGCCCGGAAGCCGGGTCCGACGCCAGCGCCATCCCTGATTTGGGGGTGGTGTGCTACGGCCAGTGGCAAGGCCAGCAGATGCTGGGGATGCGGCTAACCTGGAACAAACGCTACATTACGCTGGCTCCCGTCGCCACCGTGTTGGGTCTGGCGTTCCGTTTGTACGACCCGGACCATTTGCTGGGCGACCGCGACGACATCGGCATCACCTGCGCGCTGATCCCCACCCGTACCGAAGGCGTGAAAATCGGCCGCCGTCACTTTCCGATTAATATCCCGTTCCAGAACGGCCCGACGCAGGGCGAAAACATTTTTGTTCCGCTGGACTACATCATCGGCGGGCCGCAGATGGCGGGCCAGGGCTGGCGTATGCTGATGGAATGTCTGTCGGTCGGTCGCGGCATCACCTTGCCGTCCAACGCCACCGGCGGTCTGAAAAGCGTGGCGCTGGCGACCGGCGCTTACGCCCGCATCCGCCGCCAGTTCAAACTGCCGATCGGCAAAATGGAAGGCATTGAAGAGCCGCTGGCCCGCATGGCCGGCAACGCTTACGTGATGGACGCCGCCGCTACGCTTATCACCAGCGGCATCATGCAAGGCGCACGGCCGTCGGTGCTGTCCGCCATCGTCAAATATCACTGCACCCATCGCGGTCAGCGCGGCATCATCGACGCGATGGACGTCACCGGCGGCAAAGGCATCTGCCTTGGTCCGTCCAACTTTGTCGCCCGTCACTATCAGGGCGCGCCGATCGCCATCACCGTCGAAGGCGCCAATATCCTGACCCGCAGCATGATCATCTTCGGGCAAGGCGCCATCCGCTGCCATCCGTACGTGTTGAAAGAGATGGGCGCGGCGCAGGACAACGACCTGAAAGCCTTTGACCGGGCGCTGTTCGGCCACCTGGGACATATCGGCGGCAATACCATGCGCAGCCTGTGGCTGGGCTTGACCAACGGGCGCACCAGCCGTGCGCCCGTCAGCGACGCCACCCGCCGTTACTATCAGCGCCTGAACCGGCTAAGCGCCAATCTGGCGCTGCTGGCGGATGTGTCGATGGGCGTGCTGGGCGGCAGCCTGAAACGCCGCGAGCGCCTTTCCGCCCGGCTGGGCGACGTACTGAGTCAACTGTATCTGGCGTCCGCCACGCTAAAACGCTACGACGAGGAGGGCCGTCAGCAGGCCGATCTGCCGCTGGTGCACTGGGGCGTGCAGGATTGTCTGCATCAGGCGGAACACGCGATGACCGAACTACTGCGTAACTTCCCCAACCGGCTGGTAGCCGGGCTGCTGCGGGCGGCCATCTTCCCGCTGGGCCGCACCAGCCCGGCCCCCACCGACCAGTTGGACCATCAACTAGCGCGGCTGTTGCAGGCGCCGTCGGCGACCCGCAGCCGACTGGGGCGCGGTCTGTACCTGAAAGCAGGAGCTCATCACCCGGCCGCACAGCTGGAGCAATCGTTGCAGGACATTCTGGCTGCCGAGCCGATCCATCAACGGCTGTCGCAGTCGGCTGGTTACCCGTTGCCTTTCATGCAACTGGATAAACTGGCGGAACATGGGCTGGCGGAAGGGGTGATCACGCAGGAAGAAGCCAGCATACTGATGCAGGCGGAAGCCAGTCGGCTGCGTTCCATCAACGTTGACGACTTCGCACCGGACGCGCTAAGCGCGCACAAGGCGGCGGCAGAGCGACGACTGCCTGCCGATACGGCCGCCTGAAACAATAACGGCGCCTTTTCTGTCTGCACAGAGGCGCCATTTTTCTGCTATTGGCTATCCGAATCAGGCGCCGCTTTGACGCACTCGTGCCAGTAAAGCCTCTGGGCCGTCGATGTGCGCGGCGGCCAGAATCAGCGTCTTGCCAAGCTGAATGGCATGACGCTGGCAGGATTGACGGGCGGCGTCATCGGCAATGGTATCGAGGTCAGCGACATGCGCCAGCCCGATGGTGCGACGAATCAGTTCGGTGCCGCAGTACCCCACCGCATCCTGCCACACCTGCTGCAGGAATCGCTCAACGTAGCCTTCCACCGCCAGCGCCGGATCCCGGCGCTTCTCGCGGCCTAATGCCGCAAAACGGCTGGCGAAGGTCTGCCACAGCGTCACGATATCCTCCAGACGCCGTTCGCGTGCGGCGCTAGCCTCACGCGGCGGCAGCAATCCCGGCAACCCGCAGTAGTTCAGCAGCAGGTTGCCCAGCGCCGTACCGATATCAAACCCAATCGGGCCGTAGAAACCGAACTCGGCGTCGATCACTTTCAGGCGGTTTTCCGCCACGAAAATCGAGCCGCTGTGAATATCGCCGTGCAGCAGCGTTTCCGCTTTGCTCAGAAAGGCATGCTTGAGCGCGGCGACGGCGCATTTCAGCGGCTGATCATCGCGTAACGCCAGCACATCAGGCAGCAGCGCCGGGTCAAACTGGTTGCGTTCATGATCGATGTAGGGATCGGTGAAAAACAGATCTTCGGTGATCTGGCACAGTTCCGGGTTGGTAAAACGGCTCACCGCCGCCTTCTTATCATGGGGCGACTGGTAGAAATCCGTGTGGTGGAATAGCGCTTGCGCCAGGTATTCCCCCAGTTGCGCCGCCGCCTGCGGATAGTCACGCCCTTTCACCAGTTCACGCCGCCAGATTTCATGGTCAGACAGATCTTCCTGCACCATCACCGCCAGTTCCGGATCATGATGCAGCACCGTTACCGTGTGCTGCGGGCAATACTGCGCGTGCGCCAGCAGCGTTTCCGCTTCGATGCGGGCGCGATCCAGCGTCAGCGGCCAGGATTCGCCGACGCACCGGACATACGGCAACGCCTGCTTGACGATCACCCGGCTAACGCCCTGCGTATCACGAATCTTGAACACCAGATTCAGGTTACCGTCGCCGATTTCATCGGCGGTAACCAACGACTGCGGATCGGTAACCCCGCCATACTGACGGGCGTACTGCACGGCATCGTCCGCGTTAAAAGTACGGTAAAGCGACATGACCCACCTCATTGATGTGCGTTTGTGTTTGCTGTTATGCGCGCCCTACTTTTAGACATAAAAGCGTTTGGACGTCTATACTTCTGTATCGCATATTGGCAGAATAAGAATCCTGATGCAATAACGCAACACGGATTTAACCACCCATGCAGACCGTTAACACCACCAGCCTCAACGTCGTTGATAATCAGCTCTGGATCCTTGATCAACAGGCGTTGCCGCAGGAAAAAATCTGGTGCCCTTGCCCGGATACCAATGCGTTGGTCGACCATATCCGCACCCTGCGGGTACGCGGCGCGCCGCTGATCGGGCTGTCCGCCAGCCTGCTGCTGGCGCTGCTGGCGGAGCAGGGTCTGCCGCGGCCGCAGCTGGCGCAGGCGCTGGATACGTTGCGCGCTTCCCGCCCGACCGCCGTCAACCTGATGAACAATCTGGATCGCATGAAACAGGCGCTGGCCGCCGATGATTTCATCAGCGCCATGACGCAGGAAGCGCTGCGGCTGATTGAGGAAGATAAAGCGCTGTGCGAGCGTATTGCCAACAACGGCGCCGCGCTGGTGAAACCGGGTAGTCGCCTGTTGACCCACTGCAACACCGGTGGGCTGGCGACGGCGGGCGTCGGCACCGCGATTGGCGTCATACTGCGCGCTCACCAGCAGGGCAAGGTGGAAAACGTCTGGGTGGATGAAACCCGTCCGCTGCTGCAGGGCGGCCGCCTGACCGCCTGGGAGCTGGGCGAACTGGGGATTCCGTATCATCTGATCTGCGACTCGATGGCCGCCTCGCTGATGGCGCAGGGCCGGGTCGACGCCATCTGGGTCGGTGCGGATCGCATCGCCGCCAACGGCGACGTCGCCAACAAGATCGGCACTTACAGCCTGGCGGTGCTGGCGCACTACCACGGTATTGCGTTTTACGTCGCCGCGCCGCATACCACCCATGATCCGCACTGCCCGGACGGCAATGCCATTCCGATCGAGCAGCGCGCCGCCAGCGAAGTCACCGGCGTGTCCGGCAGTTTTGGTCAGTGTCAGTGGGCGCCGCATAACGCGCCGGTTTACAACCCGGCGTTCGACGTCACGCCGGCAGCGCTTATCAGCGGCTGGGTTCTGGATTGCGGCGTGATCACCCCGGAACACGTACGCAACGGCGTTTTTCAGCGCTCGCTGGCTGGATGAGAGTAAAGGAATAGGAACCAAAAGCCGTGTCTGGCACAGGCAGACACGGCTTAATGCGGGGTTACGCCAGTTTCGGATAGGCATCGGCGATGGCATCGCCGGTGAAGTGGGCAATCCAACCATCCGGATTGTCGAACAGGCGAATGGCGGTGAAATGCGGCTCGGATCCCATGTCGAACCAGTGCGGAATACCGGCGGGCACCGACAGCAGGTCATTCTTTTCGCACAGGATCTGGAAAATCCGGCCGTCTACGTGCAGGCAAAACAGCCCGGCGCCTTCGACAAAGAAACGCACTTCATCTTCGCCGTGGGTGTGTTCCGACAGAAACTTGGTGCGCAGCGCCGCTTTCTGCGGGTTGTCGGCACGCATGCTGACAACATCCCAGCTCTGGTAACCTTTTTCCGCCACCAGTTTGTCAATCTCATGCTGATAGGCGGACAGCACCTCTTCGGCGGCAGGACTGGCGCTCAGTTCACGATCCGCCTGCCAGCGTTCAAAACGCACATTGATGGCGCTCAGTTGCTGTTTAATCGCCTCCGCATCGCGGCTTTGCCAGACCGGCTGACGGGCATCCGTATCGCTGAAAATGGTTAAAGCACTCATGACGGGTTCTCCTGTTAGTTGGCCTGATAGGCATTCAGATCGATCTGATCAAAACGGTTTACCTGACGATGACGGCTGTCGGTATCCGCGTCGTCACGGATCAACTGGCAGGTATGCCAGCCCGCCTGTTCGGCGGCGTCCAGTTCCTGACGAATATCGGACAGGAACAGCAACGCACCGGCGGGCAACCCGATAGCGCGAGCGATGTTCTGGTACGACGCCGTCTCGCGCTTGGCGCCGACGCGGGTGTCGAAATAGTCGCTGAACAGCGGCCGCAAATCGCCGGCGTCGCTGTGACCAAACAACAGATGCTGTGCTTCCACCGAACCGGACGAGTAGACATACAGCGCGATGCCCTGCTCGCGCCAGCCGCGCAGTTGCGGCGCTACGTCGTCATAAACATGGCCGCGAAAATCGCCGTTACGGTAGCCGCTGCGCCAGATGATGCCCTGTAACAACTTCAGCGCCGGCGATTTGCGATCTTCATCCATAAACTGGTTGAGTGCGGCCAACAGCTGCGCGGGCGAAGCGTCCGGCTGCCCCAGTTCCTGACGCAGCACCGTCAGCGCGCCCGTAATCTCCGGGTCACGGTCCGCCTGCGCCACCGCATCGGCCAGCCTTGCACGGGCGTACGGGAACAGCACGTTGTGGACAAAGCGAATATCGCTGGTGGTGCCTTCAATATCGGTGACAATCGCTTTGATCATTTAGCCTCCAGCAAACGTCGTTGCAGTTCGCACTGGAACAGGAATTCCAGCCCTTCCAGATGGCGACGAGCCTCTTTAACGTCATTGCCCCAGCAATAAAGGCCGTGCCCGCGCACCAGAAAACCGTAGCGCAGCGGCGCCGCCTCATGACGGGCCGCCACCCGCTGCGCCAACGCCGGAATATCCTGATCGTTGTCGAAAATCGGGATCGCCACCTGATCCAGATGGGTACGCTGACCGCTCAGCGATTTCTGCATTTCATACCCTTGCAGCACCAGCGCATCGCTTTTTTCCACCCGCGACAATACCGTGGCGTTGACCGAATGGGTATGCAACACCGCGCCTGTTGCCGGAGATAAGCGGTAAAGCAGCGTATGCAGCCCGGTCTCCGCCGATGGCGTACGGCCGCTCGGCACATGATTAGTGGCGATATCGACCAGCAGAAAATCGTCTTCGCACAGGCTGCCTTTATCCTTGCCGGATTCGGTAATCAGACACTGCCGTTCATCAAGGCGAACGGACATGTTGCCGCCCGTCGCCGGGCACCAGCCTTTCTCGCCAATCGAGTGGCAGGCCGCCACCAGCGCGGCCAGTTGTGAAGTATCACTCATAAATCATCCTGTGCAGGTGAAGCTGTCATGCAATTGTCAAACCAATTAATTAGTCTGCTTATCATTTTTGGTTATGGCTTAGAGAATTATGGAATTTAGCCGTTTAAACGTCCAAGCGTCTTGATTGCCAAATACTAGCATCCTGTATATAGTGGCAGCAATACAGGCTTGCAGGAGTCCTTTTCAGCCATGAGCGCCGCACTGATCCCCGACAGTAAACTCCCTTCCCTCGGCACCACCATTTTTACCCAGATGAGCGCGTTGGCGCAGCAGCATCGGGCGATCAACCTGTCGCAAGGCTTCCCGGATTTTGACGGCCCGGACTACCTGAAACAGCGTCTGGCTTATCACGTCAGTCAGGGCGCCAATCAGTACGCGCCGATGACCGGCGTAGCGCCGCTGCGCCAGGCGATTGCGGAAAAGACCGCGACGCTGTATGGCTGGCAGCCGGACGCCGATAGCGAGGTCACGGTCACCGCCGGCGCCACCGAGGCGTTGTTCGCCGCCATCAGCGCGCTGGTGCGGCCCGGCGACGAAGTTGTCTGCTTCGATCCCAGCTACGACAGTTACGCCCCGGCGGTGCAACTGGCCGGCGGCGTACTGAAGCGGATCGCCCTGCAGCCGCCGGCGTTTCGCGTCGACTGGGCCGCTTTCGGCGCTTTGCTGAACGATCGCACCCGGCTGGTGATCGTCAACACGCCGCACAATCCATCCGCCACCGTCTGGCAGCAGGAGGATTTCCGCCAGCTCTGGCAGGCCATCGCCAGTCGCCACATCTATGTGCTGAGCGATGAAGTGTACGAGCACATTTGTTTCGCCGCCGACGGTCACGCCAGCGTGCTGGCGCATCCGGAACTGCGCCAGCGGGCGATTGCCGTGTCCTCCTTCGGCAAAACGTATCATATGACCGGCTGGAAAGTAGGTTATTGCGTCGCGCCGGCGGCGCTCAGCGCCGAGGTGCGCAAGGTTCATCAGTACCTGACGTTTTCCGTCAATACGCCGGCGCAGTTGGCGATTGCCGATATGCTGCAACACCAGCCGCAGCACTGGCGCGAACTGCCCGACTTCTATCGCGCCAAACGCGACCGGTTCGTTAACGCGCTGGCCGCCAGCCGGCTGGATATTCTGCCCTGCGAAGGCACCTACTTCCTGCTGGCGGACTACCGCGCCATTTCCAGCCAGGATGACGTCAGTTTCTGCCGCTGGCTGACCGAGCACGTCGGCGTGGCGGCGATTCCGCTGTCCGTTTTCTGCGCAGCCCCCTTCCCTCATACGCTGATTCGGTTATGCTTTGCCAAACAGGAATCAACCCTGGATGCTGCCGCGGAGCGCTTATGTCAACTTTAAAGGTCACCCTGTTACAACAACCGCTGGTCTGGATGGACGGCCCCGCCAACCTTAGCCATTTCGACGGTCTGTTAGGCGAGATTACCGACCGCGATCTGATCGTGCTGCCGGAAATGTTCACCACCGGTTTCGCGATGGAAGCGGCCAAAAGCAGTCTGGAACAGTCGGTGGTGGAAGCCTGGCTGAAACAGTGGGCGCAGCGCAGCAATGCGCTGGTGGGCGGCAGCGTGGCGGTGCAAACCGGCAAAGGCGCGGTCAACCGCTTTCTGTTGGCCGACCCGCAGGGTCGGGTGTACCAGTACGACAAGCGCCACCTGTTCCGCATGGCGGGCGAGCACGAGTATTACCAGTCCGGCCAGACGCGGGAAATCGTGGAGTGGCGCGGCTGGCGTATTCTGCCGCTGATCTGCTACGACCTGCGTTTCCCGGTGTGGTCCCGCAACCGTCAGGATTACGATCTGGCGTTGTACGTCGCCAACTGGCCGGCGCCGCGCGCGCTGCACTGGAAAACGCTGCTGGCGGCGCGGGCGATTGAAAATCAGGCTTATGTGGCAGGCTGCAACCGCGTCGGCATCGACGGCAACGGCCACAGCTATCAGGGCGACAGCCTGATTATCGACGCACAGGGCGCGATTCTGACTTCCGCGCCGGAACATCAACCCGCGCGTCTTGACGCCGAACTGTCGCTGGAAACGCTGCAAAGCTACCGTGAAGCCTTCCCCGCCTGGCGCGACGCCGATAAGTTCAGTGTGTGATATCAAGAGTCAAGAGCGCTTTGGATTCAGACTGCTAACAAACGCATTAAATACAGGACAAAGCATCTTTCCGGCGTCAAAAACTGCGCTGAGGTGGGCGGCTTCGCCGGGTGAGCGACAGGACGTCGCGAAAGCCCGTGCCGTGTTGGACAAAAACGTCGGGAGCGTTTTTGAACAGCGTTTACGCTGGCCCGTAGGGCGAGCCCCAGGGATGGGGCGAGTAATCACGTCACGGGCGGCCCGAACCGCGAAGTCGAACGCCGAAGGTAGCGCGTAGCGCCGCAGTTTAGCCACCAGCCAGTGGACAAGGAGAGGTGGCGCTTACACCTCTCCTTGTCGTGCGTGCAATGAAGCAGCAAAGAAATTACACCGTTTATCCCGCACGAAATTATTCCCTGCCCCAACAAACTTCACCATTCACAAGACAATATAGCTGTTTGTCAACAGCCTCATTATCGGTATCCCAACACCGTCAGCAGCAGCGCCTGCACCGCCAGCGCCACATCGTCCGTCAGCACCGACTCGTCAGGATGGTGGCTGACGCCGCCCTTGCAACGCATAAACAGCATCCCTACCGGCCAGCATTCGGCGATGGCGATGGCGTCATGGCCGGCGCCGCTCGGCAGATGCAAATTATCGCCCTGCACCTGCGTCACCGCAGCGGACAGCCGCTGTTGCAGATCGTCGTCGCAACGAGTGGCGGCGATGCGGTAATACTCTTCGGCGCTGAAAGCGCAGCCGCGCTGCATGGCGATGTCGTGCGCCAGCGTCAGCAACCGTTGCAACAACGCATCCAGCGGTTTGTCGTCCGGGCCGCGGATATCCAGCGTCAGCCTGACTTCACCGGGAATCACGTTGGCGGCGCCCGGAAGGCACTGCAAGGTGCCGAAGGTCGCCACCAGATAGGGATCGCTGTCGCGCGTCACCTGCTCGGCCTGGGTCATCCACGCCGCCGCTGCCGCCAGCGCGTCCTGCCGCTGCGACATCGGCACCGTACCGGCATGGCCGGCATGACCGATAAAGGTGCAGTTCAGCCGCCGCGCGCCGTTGATCGCCGTCACCACGCCCAGCGCCAGCCCGGCCTGTTCCAGACACGGCCCCTGCTCGATGTGCAACTCCAGATAGGCCAGAATATCCGCTGCCGGACGGGCCGCCTGTGCGATGGCGTCCGGATCCAGCCCGGCCTGCGCCAGCGCCTGCGCGACGGTAATGCCGTTGGCGTCCGGGCGCGACAGCCAGCCGTCGGGCCAGGTGCCGGTCAGTCCGCGACTGCCGAGCAGCGTGACGTCAAAGCGGGTGCCCTCCTCGTCGCCAAAACCGATCACCTCCAGCGCCACCGGCAAACGAACGCCACGCTGATTCAGAAATGACACGGTTTCAATCGCCGCCAGCACGCCCAGCATACCGTCGTAACGGCCGGCGTTGCGTACGGTGTCGAGGTGCGATCCCAGCAACAGCGCCGGCGCGCCCGGCTCACTGCCTTCATAGCGGCCGCAAATATTGCCGACGCTGTCCTGCCACACGCGCATGCCCGCTTCCCGCATCCACTCGCCCGCCTGCTGGTTGGCCTGCAGATGCTGGGGAGACAGATAAACCCGGGTAAGCTGGCCGGCGGTTTCACTGATGGCCGCCAGCCGATCGCAGCGCGCCATCACCCGGCGGGCAGCCGTCTGCGCGTCGAGGTCCGTCATTACGCTTTCCATCAGCACCTCGCTCATGCCGGCGCCCGTGCGGCGGCGTACACATCCCAGGCGGCCTGCAACGCCGCGCCCTGCGCGGAACGGAAGCCAAGGTGGTTCAACACCGCTTCCAGCGCGGTCAGCGTCTGCATCACGCAGTCTTTGCGGGCGTTGTAGCCCATGGTGCCGATGCGCCAGATCTTGCCCTGCAACGGCCCGAACGAGGTACCGATCTCAATGGCGAAATCCTCCAGCAGCAGCTTGCGCACCTGCTCGCCGTGGATCCCCTGCGGGATCACCACGCCCAGCACGTTGTTCATCTTGTTGGCGATATCGCCGTACGGCTGCAACCCCATACCTTCGATGCCGGCCAGCAGCGCATTACCGTGCAACTGGTGGCGGGCGATACTGGCGTCCAGCCCCTCTTCCAGAATAACGCGGGCGCATTCGCGGGCGGCGAACAGCATGCTGGTGGCCTCGGTATGGTGGTTCAGCCGCTCCGGCCCCCAGTAATCCATGATCATGCCGAGGTCGAAGTAGTTGGAATAAATCATTTCGTCGTCGCCGTCCTGATGGTCGACGGTGCGGATGCCCTGCTCCACGCATTTGCGCTGACGAATCACCGCCTCCATACGCGGGCTGAGGGTCACCGGCGAACTGCCGGACGGCCCGCCCAGGCATTTCTGCAACCCGGCGGAGACCGCATCCAGCCCCCAGGCGTCGGTTTCCAGCGGATTACCGCCGAACGACGCGGTGGCATCGGTGTAAAACAGCACGTCATGACGACGGCAGATAGCACCCAGCTCCGCCAGCGGCTGCAACATGGTGGTGGAGGTATCGCCCTGCACGGTAAGCAGCAGACGCGGTTTCACCCGTTTAATGGCGTCTTCGATCTGGTCCGGCGTGAACACCTCGCCCCACGGCGCTTCGATGGTGTGCACATCGGCGCGGCAGCGGCGGGCAATCTCGCACAGCAGATGGCCGAAGCGGCCGAACACCGGCACCAATACGCGATCGCCGGGGCGGATCGCCGAGACCAGAATCGCCTCGATACCGGCGCGGGATGTACCGTCCACCAGCATGGTCCAGCGGTTGTCGGTGCGGAACAGCTGGCGATACAACGCCATCACCTGATTCATGTACTCGGTCATCGCCGGGTCATACTGCCCGACCAGTTGGCTGGCCATCGCGCGCAGTACGCGCGGGTCGGCATTGATCGGGCCGGGCCCCATCAGCAGGCGATGGGGCGGATTGATCTGCGCAAACAGGTCGTTATGCATGTGATGAACTCCTGATGTCCTTGATAACATTAAAATCGTAATGACTCATACGGCTCACGGCGTTACAGCCGCACCGAGGCGATAAACTGTTTCAGTTCAGCGGTCTGCGGGTTGGCGAACAGTTCATCGCCTTTGCCTTGTTCCCACACCTTGCCCTGATGCATGAACACCACCCGATCGCCGACCTCACGGGCAAAATTCATTTCGTGGGTGACCAGAATCAGCGTCATGCCTTCGGCCGCCAGCTGTTCCAGCACTTTCAGCACTTCGCCGACCAGTTCCGGGTCCAGCGCGGAGGTGATCTCGTCGCACAGCAGCACCTTCGGGTTCATCGCCAGCGCGCGGGCGATCGCCACGCGTTGTTGTTGGCCGCCGGACAGGCTGGACGGGTAGTAATCGATGCGCTCGCCCAGCCCGACTTTCTCCAGCATCTTCACGCCCAGTTCACGGCACTCGGCGGCGCTTTTACCCAGCACCAGTTTGGGCGCCAGCATCACGTTTTCCAGCGCGGTCATGTGCGGGAACAGGTTGAAATTCTGAAAAATCATGCCGACCGAACGGCTAATTTCCCGCGCCTGCGAGTCGCGGTCGGTAATGGTCATGCCGCCGAGCTTGATGCTGCCGTCCTGATAACCCTCCAGCCCGTTGATGCACCGCAGCAGCGTGCTTTTGCCCGAGCCGCTACGGCCGATGATGGAGATCACCTCGCCCACGTCGATATCCAGATCCACCCCTTTCAGCACGTGGTTCTGGCCGTAATATTTATGGACCTGATTAATGGTGATGAGCGGCATTGAATTTCTTCTCCAGATAACGGCTGTAGTACGACAGTGGGTAACACAGCAGGAAATAGCCCAGCGCCACCAGCCCGAACACCTTGAACGGCTGGAAGGTAACGTTATTGAGCATGGTGCCGGCCTTGGTCAGTTCGACGAAACCGATGATCGACGCCAGCGCGGTGCCCTTGATCACCTGCACCGAAAAGCCGACCGTCGGCGCGATGGCGATACGCATCGCCTGAGGGGCGATCACCCGGGTCAACGTCTGCGTGAAGCTCATCCCCAGACAGCGGCAGGCTTCCCACTGTCCTTTCGGCAGCGCCTGCACGCTGCCGTGCCAGATATCCAGCAGAAATGCGCTGGTAAACAGCGTCAGCGCCAGCGCAGCGGCGGTCCACGGGCTGACGTCGATGCCGAACAGTCCCAGCCCGAAAAACGCCAGAAACAATTGCATCAGCAGCGGCGTGCCCTGAAACACATCGGCGTACAGCCGGGTCAGACGCAGCGGCCACGGACGTTTGGTCAGGCGCAGCAGCAACAACGGCAGCGTGACCAGCACGCCGCCGAAAAACGCCGCCAGCGACAGCAGTACCGTCCAGCGCCCGGCCAGCAGCAGGTTGCGCACAATATCCCAGTCAGTAAACGTCATCATCAGCGCGGCGTCCCCAAAAAGCGTCGCCCGGCCAGCAACAGCAGCTGACGCATCAGCATCGACAGCGCCAGATAGCAGAGCGTGGTCACCAGATACACCTCGAAACTGAGGAAGGTCCGGGACTGAATTAAATTGGCGGCGAAGGTCAGCTCTTCGTACGACACCTGTGATACCACGGACGAACCGAGCATCACGATGATGCACTGGCTAACCAGCGCCGGATAAATCCGTTGCAGCGCGGGCGGCAGAATCACCCGTGTAAATGTCTGGGCGCGCGACAGCCCCAGCACCCGCGCGGCTTCCCACTGGCCTTTCGGCGTCACCTGGATGCCGGCGCGGATAATCTCCGTGCTGTAAGCCCCCAGATTGACCAGCATCGCCAGCAGGGCGGCCTGCCCGGCGGTGAGTTTGAGCCCCAGCCCCGGCAGACCGAACACGATGAAAAACAGTTGCACCACAAACGGCGTATTGCGGATCGCCTCGACGTACAGGCCCCACAGGCGGCTGACCACGGTCGGCTTACCGCTGCGCAATGCCGCGCCGCAGATGCCGATGGCGATCCCGCCGATCGTCGCCATCGTCGTCAGTTGCACGGTGACCCACAGGCCGGCCAATAACTCCGGCCAGTAAGGCCATAGCGCCGCGAAATGAAGCTGGTAGGTCATGGCTTATCCTTACGCGCCCAGATTGGCCGGCAGCGGCGCTTTCAGCCATTTCTCGGACAGACCGTTGAGCGTGTTGTCCTTGACGGCTTTTTCAATCAGTTCGTTGATTTTCGCCTTCAGCGCCGGCTCGTCCTTCTTCAGGCCGATGTAACAGGGCGAGTCTTTCAGCATGAATTTCGCCACCGGCGCGTTGGCCGGGTTCTTCTCGGCAATCGCCGCCACCACCAGGTTGCCGGTGGCGATATATTGCACCTGACCGGACAGGTAGGCAGACAGCGTCGTGTTGTTGTCTTCGTAGCGCTTGATGTCGGCGGCCTTGGGCGCGATTTCGGTCAGCACCATGTCTTCCACCGCGCCGCGGGTCACGCCGACGGTTTTGCCCTGCAACGCCTCGGGCGCGCCGACAGCGGTGTCTTTCGGACCAAATACGCCGAGGAAGAACGGCGCATAGGCGCGGCTGAAATCGATCACTTTTTCACGTTCGGCGTTTTTACCCAGGCTGGAAATCACCAGATCCACCTTGTCGGTTTGCAGATAGGGCACGCGGTTGGCGCTGGTTACCGGCACCAGCTGCAACTTTAGTTTCATCTCACTGGCCAGATAGCGCGCCATGTCGATGTCATAGCCTTGCGGCTGCAGATCGGTGCCGACCGAGCCGAACGGCGGGAAATCCTGCGGCACGGCGACACGCAGCACGCCGCGTTTCTGGATATCCTGCAACTGATCCGCCATCGCCTGTCCGGCCTGAACCATCAACAGCGCTGCGCCAACTACCGCCAAAAAACGTTTTCCGATCTTCATTGCTGTGCCCCCGGTTAAGTTAGTTTGAAACCAAAGATTCTTCAATAAAAATATTGAAACCTTCGTTGCAGAAAGAAAAGCAAGATGCATGCCAGATATCACATCGCGACATCACCACTAATAGCAAAGGCAGAGACAGGCTGAGCAGCGCAAGCAACGCTATCGTTCAGTGAGCGAATGCGTCCGGACCCGCCGTCCGCAACGCACAATGACAGGGCATAAAAACGGGAAAGAGTTGCACCAAAAAAGAACAATCGCACCAGCGAGGCGCGCGTTTATCGCTGTTCCAGTTCGTCGAGTTGCAGGTAAAGGTCGGCAATATCGTGGATGCGCTGACGGCCCTCCGCCAGCATCTGATGCAGCAGCGCGTTGCTGATCAGGTTAACCAGACTCATGGCGCTGGCGTAGCTGTCAAAGGCCGATACGCTGTCCAGCGGCGCGGTCAACGCCCAGGAAGCCAGCGGCGGTAGCGTATGCGCCTGCGGTTCGCACAGCAACAACACCGGAATCTGCCGGGCGCGCAATTGCTGCAACAGCGGCAGGATCAGGCGCGGACGGCGGCGGAACGCCACCACCGCCACCACATCCCGTTCATCCAGATCCGCCAGCTCTTCCGCCAGTGTCTGGCCGGGTTGCGCCAGCAGCGGCACCTGCGGGCGGATTTGCAGCAATTGTTGGCGCAGGTGCAGCGCCACCGGGTAGCTGTTGCGCAGCCCGAGAACACAGACGCGCCGCGCCTGCTGCAACGCGGCGATCAGCGCGCCGAACTGCTGCGGATCGATCTGGTTGACCCACTGCGTCAGGTTAGCCATTTCCTGTTTGTAATGGCGCGCCAGCAGCGTGTTGCCCTGCACCGCGTCCCGGTTATCGGTCAGCGGCATACCGCTCTGGCGCAGGGTGCGCAGCTCATCGCGCATCTCCCGGTAGCTGGGGTAACCGAGGCGGCGGAACAGGCGGCTGACCGTGGCTTTGGACACGCCGCTCAGCCGCGCCAGTTCGGCGCTGTTATAGCTGATCAGGTCATCCAGATGATCGAAAATAAACTCCGCCACCCGCTGTTCCTGCGGCGACAACTCGCTGTACTGACTGCGCAGCCGTTCATCAATCTGTTTCATGCCTGTCTCTGCCATTTTTTTGAATCCTGTAACTTTTGTTTCATCCTTTCGGCGCTATGCTGAACATAGCATACAACCGTCGGTCGGCAGCAAGCAGAAAAGGTGGAACGGCTTTTGCTTAGCATCGACCACCCTACAGTCCAACAAGAGCCTTATCCCTCATGATGCAAAGCAATATCGCCCCGTCGGGCATGGCGGTCACGCCGCATCATCTTGCCAGCGCCAGCGCGCAACGTATTCTGCGCGCCGGGGGCAACGCTATCGAAGCGATGGTCGCCGCCGCGGCCGCGATTGCGGTGGTTTACCCGCATATGAACAGTCTGGGCGGCGATGGTTTCTGGCTGATTGTGCCGCCGCAGGGCAACCCGATTGCCATCGACGCCAGCGGCGCGGCCGGTTCGCTGGCGACCCGCGATCGGTACGCCGGCGCCAGCCGCATTCCACACCGCGGCCCAACGGCGGCGCTGACCGTAGCCGGCACCGTGGGCGGCTGGCAGGAAGCGCTGACGTATGCCGCCGAGCTGGACATCAGCCGCACGTTGCCGCTCGCCAGCCTGCTGGAAGACGCCATCGGCTATGCCCGCAACGGCATTCCGGTCACCCAGTCGCAGGAAGATGCGCTGATCAGCCGTCATCACGAACTGAGCGATTTCGCCGAATTCTGCCGCGTGTTCATGCCGCAGGGCGCCATCCCGCGCACCGGCAGTCGTTTTACCCAGCCGGATCTGGCCGACACGCTGCAGCAACTGGCGCAGGACGGGCTGGACAGCTTTTACCGCGGCGCGCTGGCGGCGCGCATGACGGCACAAATGGCGGAGCTGGGTATGCCGGTCACCGCTGACGATCTGGCGAACTACCGTGCCCGACGCGCCACGCCGCTGGTGCTGAAACACAGCAAAGGCGAGGTGTTCAATCTGGCGCCGCCGACGCAGGGGCTGGTGTCGCTGGCGATTCTGGGCATCACCGACCGACTGGGGATGGCAGACCTCAGCGACAGCCAGACCATACACCGCGTGGTGGAAGCCACCAAGCTGGCTTTCAGGCTGCGCGACAAATACATCACCGACCCGAAACGGATTACGCAGGATATTCAGGCGCTGCTATCCGCCAGCCATCTGGATACGTTGAGCAAGCACGTCGACACCCGCTCCGCCGCGCCCTGGGGGCAAGGCAAGGGTCCGGGCGACACCGTCTGGCTGGGCGTATGCGATCGCCACGGCCTGTCGGTGTCGTTTATCCAGAGCATCTATCACGAATTCGGCAGCGGCATGGTGTTACCGGGCACCGGCGTGCTGTGGCAAAACCGCGGCGCTTCCTTCAGTCTGGATCCGGATCACCTGCTGGCGCTGGAACCGGGCAAGCAGCCGTTTCACACCCTTAATCCGGCGGCGGCGCGACTGTCTGACGGACGCACCATGGTCTACGGCTCAATGGGCGGCGACGGCCAGCCGCAGACGCAGGCGGCGTTGTTCATCCGCCACGTGATGCAGGGCGTGCCGCTGCAACAGGCGATTACCGCGCCGCGCTGGTTGCTGGGCCGCACCTGGGGCCAATCTTCCGACACGCTGAAACTGGAAGACCGCTTCACCCCGGCCACCGTCGAGGCGCTGCGCACGCTGGGCCACGACGTGGAACTGCTCACCGGATTTAGCGAAATAGTCGGCCATGCCGGCGCCATCGTCCGTCATGCCAACGGCATGCTGGAAGGCGCCAGCGACCCGCGCAGCAACGGCAGCGCCGCCGGATTTTAATCTCGCTACCTGGCTAATCTCACCCCCTGATAAGGTCTTTGCTCATGGAAAAAAAGGATATCGATCAGGACGCGCTGGCCGCGTACCTGCAACAGATGGAAACCCTGCTGCAACTGGAGCTGGATGATGCCCGTCGCCAGGAACTGCAGGTGCAATTCACACGCATCGCCGCGATGGCGCAGCCGCTGATGGCGTTCCCGCTGGACGAGCGCCAGGAAGTGGCGGGAGTGTACCGGCCATGAACCCAGCTCAACTGTCTATCCGCGCGCTACGGGCCGAATTGACGGGCGGTCACCTTTCCGCCACCGACATCGCCCGCGACACGCTGGCGCAAATCGAACGGCGCAATCCGGCGGTCAACGCTTATACCGGCGTCACCGCGCAACGTATGCTGGCGGAAGCCGCCGACATCGACGGCAAGCGGCATCAGGGGAAGGCGCTGCCCGCGCTGGCGGCGGTCCCCTACGCGGTGAAGAACCTGTTTGACGTCGCCGGTGAAACCACGCTGGCCGGCGCCAGACTGTTCAGCCAGCGCGCGCCGGCAACGCAGGACGCGTTTGCGGTGCGTCAGTTACAGTCCTGCGGCGCGCTGCTGTCCGGGCTGCTGAATATGGATGCCTACGCCTACGGTTTTACCACCGAAAACAGTCACTACGGCGCCACCCGCAATCCACACGATCTGACCCGTATCGCCGGCGGATCTTCCGGTGGATCGGCGGCGGCGGTGGCGGCCGGACTGGTGAATTTCTCGCTCGGCAGCGACACCAACGGGTCGATCCGCGTTCCCGCTTCGCTCTGCGGGATCTTCGGGCTGAAGCCCACCTTCGGCCGGCTGTCGCGCCACGGCACCCAGCCGTTTGTCGGCAGCCTCGATCATATCGGCCCGCTGACGCGCAGCGCTGAAGATCTGGCGCTGGTGTATGACGAGCTGCAAGGGTTCGATCCGGCGGATCGATTTCAGGCGATTCAACCGCTGCGCTCGACCGTACCGTCGCTGACGGACGAGACGCCGCTGCGCAGCCGGGTGCTGGGCGGTTACTTCGCGCAATGGTGCGATGAACAGGCCGCCGCCGCGGTACGACAGGTGGCGAATGCGTTAAACGCCGATGATGACGTGGCGCTGGATAATGCCGCGCTGGCGCGTACGGCGGCGTTTATTCTCTCCGCCAGCGAAGGCGGCAACCAGTATCTGCCCGCCCTGCGCGCCACGCCGGATCTGTTTGAACCACTCTCCCGCGAACGGCTACTGGCCGGGGCGATGATCCCCGCGGCCTGGTACGTGCAGGCGCAGCGTTTCCGCGATCATTTCCGCCGCGACATGCTGGCGCTGTTCGCCGATACCGATCTGCTGATCGCGCCGGCCACGCCATGCCCGGCAACGCTCATTGGTCAGGAAACCATGCGCATCAATCACACCGATTTGCCGATCCGCGCCAGCATGGGAATGCTGACCCAGCCGATTTCGTTCGTCGGCTTGCCGGTGGTGACGGTACCGCTGGCAACCGCCGGCGGGCTGCCGATCGGCGTCCAGTTGATCGCCGCGCCGTGGCGGGAAGATGTCGCGCTGCGCGCCGCCTGGCGTCTGGAACAACAAGGCATTGCCCGGGTTTTACCGCCCGTGTCCCTTCATTCACAAGGAGCTTCCGTATGACACCCGAGATCAATCTGCCCGACGTTCTGGCCGAGATCACCACCGCGTTTTATCGTTATGAAAAGGCGCTCACCGGCAACGACATCGAGGTACTGGACGAGCTGTTCTGGCACGATGAACGCACCGTGCGCTACGGCGCGTCGGAAAACCTGTACGGCATTGAACAGATCCGCGAGTTTCGCGCCGCTCGCCCGTCGGCCGGGCTGGATCGCCGGTTGCAAAACACGGTGATCACGAGCTACGGCCGCGATATGGCGGTCGCCAGCACCGAATTTCGTCGTGAAGGCAGTGAGAAAATCGGCCGCCAGATGCAAACCTGGCTGCGTACCGCGCAGGGTTGGCGTATTGTCGCCGCCCACGTCAGCCTGATGGCGTAACCCGATACGGCTTATCAGGCCGGCAGATTGCCGTATCAGGCCGGTGGCGCCTCATCACCCCTGATACGGATGTGCCCGATACCAGTGTTCGGCGATATCCTGACGGCGGCAAACCCACACCCGCTCGTGCTGCTGGATGTAATCGAGGAAGCGCTGCAACGCCCGGAAACGTCCCGGCCGCCCCAGCAGGCGGCAGTGCATGCCGATAGACATCATCTTCGGCGCCTCATCCCCTTCGGCATACAACACGTCAAAGCTGTCCTTCAGATAGCTGAAAAACTGCTCGCCGCTATTGAAACCCTGTGGTGAGGCGAAGCGCATGTCGTTGGCGTCCAGCGTATAGGGAACGATCAGATGCGGCTGCACCCCGCCGTCCGCTCGCCGCACCGGCAGCCAGAATGGCAGGTCGTCGCCGTAGTAGTCGCTGTCGTACAGGAAACCGCCCTGCTCCAGCACCAGTTGCCGGGTGTGGGGGCTGTCGCGCCCGGTGTACCAGCCCAGCGGCGGCCGGCCGAACAATTCCGTGTGCACCGCGACCGCCTGTTGCAAATGCGCGCGCTCGGCGTCGATATCCATATTCTGGTAGTGAATCCAGCGCCAGCCGTGGCTGACCACGTCATAGTCCGCCGCCCTGATGGCCTCGACCACCGCCGGATTGCGCGCCAGCGCCATCGCTACGCCGAACACCGTCAGCGGCAGGCCGCGGCGCTGAAATTCCTGATGAATACGCCAGAAACCGGCGCGGGAACCGTACTCATAGAGCGAATCCATCGACATGTGCCGCGCCGGGTAGCTGGCCGCGCCGATGATATCGGACAGGAACTGCTCGGAACCGGCGTCGCCGTGCAGCACATGGTTTTCCGCCCCTTCTTCGTAATTGAGCACAAACTGCACCGCGATGCGCGCCTGTCCGGGCCAGCGGGCGTGCGGCGGTTTACCGGCATAACCGATCAGGTCGCGCGGGTAGTCAGGGTCAGAGCCCCATTGCTGAGAGAGTGTCATGGTTTCTTTCCTTATTGTGGTGACCGCAACGTCGTACGCCGCCGATTAACGCAAAGCCCCGAAGGCGCCGGTCAACGGCTTGTCCAGCGGATAGTCAAGATCGCCGTGTTTACTGGTGGTCAGCCCCAGCCCGATCAACGACTCCACCATTTTCACCGCCGCGCCTACGCCGTCGATAACCGGAATCCCCAGTTCCTGCGTCAGCGCCTGCGCCAGATCGGCCATACCGCCGCAGCCAAGCACAATGGCGCCGGATCCATCCTGTCGCTTAGCTTGTATACACATTTCCCGCACCTTGTGCTGCGCCAGCCCCTGGCCGTCTTCCAGCGCCAGTACCGGCAGGTCGATGGCGTGCAGCGCGGCGCAGTGATGCTCGAAACCGTAACGCTGCAACAGATGACGGGCGATGATCAGCGTGCGCGGCAGCGTGGTGACGATGGAAAAGCGCGTCGCCACCAGCGTCGCCAGGTGCATCGCCGCTTCAGCGATGCCCACCACCGGCGCGCGCGCCAGTTCCCGCGCCGCCAGCAGGCCGGGGTCGCCAAAACAGGCGATGACATGGCCGCTGACGCCCTGCTCGCGGCCCAACCGAATTTGCTCCAGCACCCCGAGCGTCGCCACCGCTTCGTCAAAATGTCCTTCTATCGACGGCATGCCCTGCGACGGGCATACCGCCAGAATGTCGGTGCCGGGAGCTGCCACTCGCCGCGCCGCCGCGCCGATGGTTTCGGTCATCGCCAGGCTGGTGTTGGGGTTGATCACCTGAATTACGCATTGGCTCATTCGGCTTGCTCCTCTTTATTACGACCGAACGGCTTCAGATGGCTGAACAACCGCGAGAAATCCGGCGTGGTCGCGCCGTCGCCGTCAAAACGCAGGCTGGCGACGATATCGTCGAAATGTTGCTGCATGGCGCTGGTCAGCGCCGCCAGATCCCGGTTACGCAACAACGCAAGCAGATCGTGATGATCGTGACAGCGGCATCCCTGCTGCCAGGGCGCGCCGTAGGCGGCGATCACCAGCGACGATCGCAACGTCAGTTGCGACACCATGCTGGTCAGCACGCTGTTGCCGGAAATCGCCTGTAACTGGATGTGAAACGCCGCCGACAGGCGGATCGCCTCCGACCCGTTGCGATCCTGATGCGCCTTCTCTTCCGCCGCCATCAGTTTCTCCAGCGCCGCCAGATGCGGCGGCTGGCAGTGCGCGATCACCGCGGGCAGGTTGGCGCACTCCATCAGGCTACGGGTCTGAAAGATCTCACGCGCTTCTTCTACCGTCGGCGTCGCCACCTGTGCACCACGTTTGGGCAACAGTGTGATCATTTGCACCGTCGCCAAACGCTGCAGCACTTTGCGGATCCCGGTACGGCTGACGCCGAACACCTCCGCCAGCGCCTCCTCCGGCAGGCGGGCGCCGGGCAACAATTGATGCTCGACGATCGCGTTTAACAGCGCCTGATAGATAACTTCATCTTTTTGCTCGAAAAATGTCTCATTTCCAAGACCGTAAATATCGCTCATCGGTTTCTTCCGTCATCACGTTCATCGCCAAATCGTACACACAAAATAAATTTATTGTATACAAAATTCACTGATCTGGCCCAAATCCTGCAACACCCCACTGCCTGATTTTTTCACCTTTATTTTTATCGTCACCAAAAGGAGCAGATTCCATGCCAGAAAACATGACGTCCGCCGGAAACACCCCGGCGCATTACAGCCCGAGACTGTGCAATGAAGATTTGGCCCCGACGCGTGTACAAAGCTGGTCCTGGTACAACATCTTTTCATTCTGGATGTCGGATGTACACAGCATGGGCGGCTACGTGGTGGCGGCCAGCTTCTTTACGCTGGGCCTGGCCAGTTGGCAGGTGCTGCTGTGCCTGCTGGCGGGTATCTGCATCGTGCAACTGTGCGCCAATCTGGTGGCCAAACCCAGCCAGCTCAGCGGCGTACCCTATGCGGTGATTTGCCGTCAGTCCTTCGGCGTGTTCGGCGCCAACATTCCGGCGGTGATCCGCGGGCTGATCGCTTTCGCCTGGTACGGCATCCAGACTTATCTGGCCGCCAACGCGCTGATGCTGGTGCTGTTGAAATTCGTGCCGTCGCTCACGCCGCTGACCACCAGCCACTGGCTCGGTCTGTCGGCGCTGGGCTGGCTGTGCTTCGGCGTGATGTGGCTGCTGCAGGCGATGGTGTTCTGGCACGGCATGAGCGCCATCAAGCGCTTTATTGATATCGCCGGCCCGGCGGTCTACATAGTGATGCTGGCGCTGGCCGGATGGATTGTATACAAAACCGGGCTGGAGAATATCTCCTTCACGCTGGGCAGCAAATCCCTCAGCAGCGGCGAGCAGGTCTGGCAGATGATCACCGCCACGGCGCTGGTGGTGTCCTATTTCTCCGGTCCGTTGCTCAACTTCGGCGATTTCTCCCGTTACGGTAAAAGCATGCAGGAAATCCGTCGCGGCAACCGCTGGGGTTTGCCGTTCAACTTCCTGCTGTTCTCCATCGTGACGGTGGTGATCGTCTCCGGCACCCAGTCGCTGTTCGGTCAGATGATCACCGACCCGATCGAAACCGTCAGCCGCGTCGGCAACAGCGTGGCGGTGGCGTTAGGCCTGCTGACCATGATTGTCGCCACCATCGGCATCAACATTGTCGCCAACTTCGTTTCTCCGGCGTTCGACTTCTCCAACTGCGCGCCGCAGCGCATCAGTTTCCGTACCGGCGGGATGATCGCCGCGGTCGGCTCGGTGCTGCTGACTCCCTGGAACCTGTTCAACTCGCCGGAACTGATTCACTACACGCTCGACGTGCTGGGCGCGTTTATCGGCCCGCTGTTCGGCATCCTGCTGGCGGATTTCTACCTGATCAAAGGCGGCAAGATCGACGTAGATGCGCTGTTCAACGACACCCCCAGCGGGCGCTACTGGTATCGCAACGGCATCAACCCGAACGCGGTGCTGGCGCTGCTGCCCTCGGTGGCTATCGGGCTGGTGATAAGCTTTGTGCCGGCCTGGCATGAGGTCGCCAATTTCAGTTGGTTTATCGGCGTGGCGCTGGGCGCCGGCAGCTACCGTTATCTGGCGCGCCGCGAAAAGGCCGTCATGCCGGCCGCCAGCGGCATGTCAGGTTTCGTGTTGGGTAAAGAATAAATCACACCGGGATCGCGGCGCGGCGTCGCGATCCGTCTTTGCTCCTTTCCATATGCCCGTATGCCCTGTTTTCGAGCCCGCACCGGATGCGGCTGTGCCATCGCGGTGCGTTCTTCTGCTGCCAGAACGGGCTCGCCTGACCATAAAGCAAGCAAAAACAGTGCATTAAAAAACTGGCATAAGGTTTGAATGTTGCATTCCATCTTGTATACCAACTGGAATGCATTGCATGACATCGCAGACTGTTTATACCGGCTTCACGTTGCCTCAGTGGCAGCGCCACCACCAGCAGCACCCGGACCGCCTGACTGAAACCCTGCTGACCGTCTGGAGATCGCTGCGCGCTGACGACCCGGCGTGGATTTATCTGCCCGACGAAGCCCGGCTGCATGAGCAAATCACCCACCTGCTCAGCCAGCCTGACGCCCAACGCCTGCCGCTTTACGGCATTCCGTTTGCGGTCAAAGACAATATTGATGTCGCCGGTTGGCCCACCAGCGCCGCCTGTCCGGCTTTTACTTACACCGCGGCGCAAGACGCCACGGTGGTCGCACGACTGAAAGCCGCCGGCGCCATCGTGCTCGGCAAAACCAACCTTGACCAGTTCGCCACCGGGTTGGTGGGCACCCGCTCACCGTTTGGCGCGGTTCCCAACAGCGTTAATCCGCAGTACGTCAGCGGCGGCTCCAGCTCCGGTTCCGCCTCGGTAGTCGCACGCGGGCTGGTGCCGTTCGCGCTGGGCACCGACACGGCTGGCTCCGGCCGCGTTCCGGCCGGATTCAACAATATCGTCGGTCTGAAACCCACCAAAGGCTGGCTGTCGACGCAGGGAGTCGTGCCCGCCTGCCGTCTGAACGACTGCGTGTCGGTGTTCGCACTGACGGTGCCCGATGCCTGGCTCGTCGCTACGCAGGCCGGCGGCTATGACGAAGGCGACGCTTATTCGCGTCATCATCCCCGCACCACGCCGGCGACGATGTCGGCCCGGTTACGGCTGGCGGTGCCGCATCCGCTGGAATTCTTTGGCGATCGGCAGGCGGAGCAAGCGTTTCAGCAGGCGCTGTCGCACTTGCAGTCAATGGGCGCGACGCTGGAACCACTGGATTTCAGCCCGTTCGAACAGCTGGCGCGTCAATTATATGAAGGGCCGTGGGTAGCGGAACGCACCGTGGCGGTCGGCAACCTGCTGCACGAACAGCCGGAAGCGATGGACCCGACCGTACGCAGCATCATCGCCAAAGGCGCCGATTACAGCGCCTGCGAGGTGTTTGAAGCGGAATACCTGCGAGCGGGGCTGGCCCGGCACATTGCCGCCCGGTTAAGCGGGTTTGACGCGCTGGTGGTGCCCACCGCGCCGACCATTCATACGCTGGAAGAGATGAAACAACAGCCGGTGGCCTACAACTCGCAGTTCGGCTTCTACACCAACTTCACCAATCTGGCGGATTTGTGCGGGCTGGCGCTGCCGGCGCCGTTTCGCGACGATGGCCTGCCCGCCGGCATCACGCTGATTGCGCCGGCCTGGCACGACGCCGCGCTGGCGGCGTTCGGTCAGCGCTGGCAGTCAGTCACGGCGCTGCCGCTGGGCGCTACCGGCAATACCCTGCCGCCGGTTCCGCCGCAGGAAACAGCCTCTCCTCATCATGTACGACTCGCCGTAGTAGGCGCTCACTTAAGCGGTATGCCGCTCAATTTTCAGCTGCTGACCCGCAACGCCGTCAAAGTGGAAGAAACCGTCACATCAGCCGACTACCGCCTGTACGCGCTGGCGAATACCCAGCCGCCCAAGCCCGGACTGGTCAACACCGGTCAGGGGCAGCCGATTACGGTGGAGCTGTGGGATGTCCCGCTGGCGCGCTTCGGCGAGTTGGTGGCGGAAGTCCCGGCGCCGCTCGGCATCGGCACGCTGACGCTGGCGGATGGCCGTCAGGTCAAAGGTTTCATCTGTGAACCGGCGGCGCTTAACGGCGCGCGGGACATTACCGAATTCGGCGGTTGGCGCGCCTTTGTAACCCAACGCTCACCAGCCTGACTACGGGAGGAAACAGGATGCAATTCTCTGCGCCCGACGACCGGAACGCACGTCATAAAAGCAAACCGCCGGTACTGGCGGAACAGGTTTACCAACGGCTCAAGCAGGATATTTTCGATTTTCGGTTGCTGCCGGGAGATCGCTTTACCGAGAACGAACTGGCGGAACGCCTGTCGGTCAGCCGCACGCCGATCCGTCAGGCGCTGTTCCGGCTGGAAACCGAGGGGTTTGTGAGCGTGTACTACCGCAGCGGCTGGCAGGTCAAACCGTTCGATTTCGCTTACTTCGAGGAACTGTATGACCTGCGCATCGTACTGGAGCGGGAAGCGGTGCAGCGGCTGTGCCTGCTGTCGCCTGACGCCTGCGCCGCGCTGCTCCAGCCGTTGCATCAGTACTGGATAGACGACCCGCGGCAGGATGACGGCCAGCAGGTTTCCCGGCAGGATGAAGCCTTTCACCTGGCGCTGGTCGCGGCCGCCGGCAACCGGGAAATGGCGCGCGTGCACCGGGACGTCACCGAAAAAATTCGCATTATCCGCCGGCTGGATTTCACCCGTCAGGATCGCATTCAGGCCACTTATCAGGAACATGCCGCCATCCTGCAAGCCATCCTCGCTCAGCATAGCGGACAAGCCTGCCGGTTGCTTGCCGAACATATCGCCGGCAGCAAAGCCGAGGTTCGCAACATTACTCTGCATCTGTTGCAGCAAGCCAGAAATCAGGCCAACGATTGACATCGATACTGCCGGCCGAGCCCGGCAGTATTTCCTGATTACGTTCCGCCATTATTCGCGCCGCTGGCGCGGTGTCTGCTCCGTTCACTCCCGTCGCTGACCAACGTAAGCCACCGGGGATTCACCCGGTGGCCGCCTTTCTGTCCCCTTACATTATTTCGGGGATAAACACTCAGAATCATCCGATTATTTCATCGAGATAATGCGGCATATCATACCGCATTATCCCCGTCAAAATCGCCGCTCAAACCAGACTATTTTTTAGCGCCAAAACTCATTTCAAAACGACCTCTCAAACCATAAATATTCCATTTCAACCACTGACGCAATCCGTTCAATCCATATGAATTTCGCATTAAATGACATTATTATTTCACTCATCTTACACCTTGCAAAAATCATTGTTTTTCTGATGAAATCCCTTTTCAAAAATTCAATTAAACCCCAGACAACAAAAACAGTAACTGAATGAATTTAAAACAAAAATAAACAATTTTACTCACAGAAAATTTCTCTTTCACTTTTCATACAGAAAGAATTAATTCGAATAAATATTGCCATCCAGTCGCCAAAAATGGACATCAATCCTCACCAAAGGGTTGTCAGAGCGTCGGTTTATGGTAGGGTATAAAAAGTGTCACCCACCATGAGGCAGCGAGAAAAAACAATTAAACCACACAGGAAACCCCTAATTACATGGCAATTAAACTTGAAGTAACACATCTATATAAAATATTTGGCGAGCATCCCGATAGGGCATTCAGGCTCCTGGAACAGGGGCTGAATAAGGATCAGATTTTTGAGAAAACCGGTCTGACGGTGGGGGTAAAAGACACCAGTCTGGCCATTGAAGAAGGCGAGATTTTTGTGATCATGGGATTGTCCGGTTCCGGCAAATCCACTCTGGTACGCCTTCTCAATCGCCTGATAGAACCCACTCGTGGTCAGGTACTGATCGACGGCGAGGATATCTCTCGCCTGCCGGACGGCGCGCTGCGTGCGATCCGCCGCAAGAAGATCAGCATGGTGTTTCAGTCTTTCGCGCTGATGCCCCACCTGAATATTATCGACAACACCGCATTCGGCATGGATCTGGCCGGGGTGCCCCGCGTAGAACGCGAGCAGAAAGCGCTGAGCGCCTTGCAGCAGGTCGGCCTGGAGGCGTACGCCAACGCCTACCCGGACGAACTCTCCGGCGGGATGCGCCAGCGTGTCGGCCTGGCCCGCGCGCTGGCCAACGACCCCGATATCCTGCTGATGGATGAGGCATTTTCGGCACTCGACCCGTTGATCCGCACCGAGATGCAGGATGAGTTGATCAAGCTACAGGCGCGCCAGCAACGCACCATCGTGTTCATTTCGCACGATCTGGACGAAGCGATGCGCATCGGCGATCGCATCGCCATCATGCACAGCGGCGAGGTGATTCAGGTCGGCACGCCGGATGAGATTCTCAATAACCCGGCTAACGACTATGTGCGCACCTTCTTCCGCGGCGTGGATATCAGCCACGTGTTCAGCGCTAAAGACATCGCCCGCCGCCGCCCGGTCGCGGTGATCCGCAAAACGCCGGGCGTTGGCCCGCGATCCGCGCTCAAGATCCTGCAAGAGGAAGATCGCGAGTACGGCTATGTGCTGGAGCGGGGGCGCAAGTTCATCGGCGTAGTCTCCATCGACTCCCTTAAACAGGCGCTGCGCGAGCAGCAACCGCTGGAGCAGGCATTATTGCCCGCCCCGACGCCGGTCCCCGCGGAGATGTCGCTCAACGAGCTGATATCTCAGGTGGCGCAAGCACCCTGCGCGGTACCTGTTGTGGACGAAAACCATGAATATCTCGGCATTATCTCCAAAGGGATGCTGCTGCAGGCGCTGGATAAGGAGAGTACGCTGAATGACTGACACCACGCAAAACCCCTGGGACGACACCCAAACGCCGGATTCGGCGACCAACGCCGGCCACAACCACGCCGCCGCCACACCGGGCGGGCATGCCGCTACGGCGGGCTCCTCGGGTACCCCAGCGCAGGCCGACCCCTGGGCGGCGTCATCAGCGCCGGCAGGCAACGCCACGCCGACGGATAACGCCGCCGACGCCTGGAGCAATGCGCCGCCGCCCGCCGCCAGCGATGTACACCAGAGCGGCAGCGACTGGCTGAACAGCGCGCCAACACCGACACAGGAACACATCAACCTGATGGATCCGTTCCGCCATACGCTGGTGCCGCTCGACCGCTGGGTGACCGAAGGCATCGATTGGCTGGTACTGCATTTTCGCCCGCTGTTTCAGGGCATTCGCGTACCGGTCGACGTGATCCTCACCAGCTTTCAGCAACTGCTGACCGGCCTGCCCGCGCCGATCGCCATTCTGGTGTTCTCGCTGCTGGCCTGGCAGGTGTCCAGTTTCGGCATGGGCGTGGCGACACTGCTGTCGCTCGTCGCCATCGGCGCTATCGGGGCCTGGTCGCAGGCAATGGTCACGCTGGCGCTGGTGCTGACCGCGCTGTTCTTCTGCGTGATCATCGGCCTGCCGATGGGGATCTGGCTGGCGCACAGCGATCGCGCGGCTCGTATCGTGCGCCCGCTGCTGGACGCCATGCAGACTACGCCGGCGTTCGTCTATCTGGTGCCGATCGTGATGCTGTTCGGCATCGGTAACGTGCCGGGCGTGGTGGTGACCATCATTTTCGCCCTGCCGCCGATTGTTCGCCTGACCATCCTCGGCATCCGTCAGGTGCCGGCGGACCTGGTGGAAGCGGCGCAATCTTTTGGCGCCAGCCCGCGCCAGATGCTGTTTAAGGTGCAGTTGCCGCTGGCGATGCCGACCATCATGGCCGGCATCAACCAGACGCTGATGCTGGCGCTGTCGATGGTGGTGATCGCCTCGATGATCGCCGTCGGCGGGCTGGGACAGATGGTGCTGCGCGGCATCGGCCGCCTCGACATGGGGCTGGCGTCCATCGGCGGAGTCGGCATCGTAATTCTGGCCATTATTCTGGATCGTTTGACCCAGTCGCTGGGGCGCGACGCCCGCAGCCGCGGCAACCGTCACTGGTACCACCACGGCCCGCTGGGACTGCTGGTTCGCCCCTTCATCAAATCCCGGGCCTGACCGCGCCCGGACCGCACCACCTGACCCTGCGGCCGGCGCCGGCTGGCCGCACACTCTGACACAGGTGTCTGTGCGTCGTTCACGACTGCTTATTGAATAAGACAATATGAGGACTATCCGTATGCGTAACATCAGCATGGCAACGCTTGCCCTGACTACCGTACTCAGTACCAGCCTGTTTGCCGCCGACGACCTTCCCGGCAAAGGCATCACCGTCAAACCGGTGCAAAGCACCATTTCCGAAGAAACGTTCCAGACCCTGCTGGTCAGCAAAGCGCTGGAAAAACTGGGGTATACCGTCGATAAGCCCAGCGAAGTGGACTACAACGTCGGTTACACCTCAATTGCCGCCGGTGACGCCACCTTTACCGCCGTCAACTGGCAACCGCTGCACGACGACATGTATCAGGCTGCCGGCGGCGATACCAAATTCTACCGTCAGGGCGTCTACGTGTCGGGCGCGGCGCAAGGGTATTTGATCGACAAGAAAACCGCCGATCAGTACCACATCACCCGTCTGGATCAGCTAAAGGATCCGAAACTGGCGAAACTGTTTGATACCAACGGTGACGGCAAGGCGGACCTGACCGGCTGTAACCCCGGCTGGGGCTGCGACAGCGTCATCAATCACCAGATTCAGGCTTACGGGCTGAGCGACGCCGTCAACCACAATCAGGGCAACTACGCGGCGCTGATCGCCGATACCATTACCCGCTACAAGCAGGGCAAACCGATCCTGTACTTCACCTGGACGCCGTACTGGGTGAGCGACGTACTGGTGCCGGGGCGTGACGTGGTGTGGCTGCAGGTGCCGTTCTCCTCGCTGCCCGGCAAGCAGAAAGGCACCGACACCAAACTGCCTAACGGCGCCAACTACGGTTTCCCGGTCAACACTATGCGCATCGTCGCCAACAAGGCGTGGGCGGAGAAAAACCCGGCCGCGGCCGCCCTGTTCGCCACCATGAAACTGCCGCTGGCGGACATCAACGCCCAGAACCTGCGCATGCATCAGGGCGAAGCGTCTCAGGAAGCTATCGAGCGCCACGTCAACGGCTGGATCAAAGCGCATCAGGCGCAGTTTGACGGCTGGATTAATTCCGCCCGCGCGGCGGCAAAGTAAGTCGCTACGCCACCATAATCCAGAGGATGCCCGCCAGGGTATCCTCTATGTCTTACCCGCCGTTTCGGATCGACTCCGCTTTTCCTTCGCCGTTTTCCCTTTTTATCGGTTTCCGCCTTATCAGTTTTTACCGCCCCGAAAGTAAACGCTTACCCTTTGCCGGAAGCGGAGCATAATAGGCTTCTTCCGGTCTGGCCGATAAAACTCCTGATTATTTTCAGGGAAATTTATAAGATAAATTGCTGGATTCTCCGGCGTGACTGTTCAATACTAAATTAATAAATCCGATTTAACATTAAGTTAACATTTCTCGCATGTCTGCATCTACCACCACCACCGCCGGCCTGAGCCCGGCACTGACGCTGTTGATGTCCGCCGCCACCGGGTTGGCGGTAGCCAGCAACTATTACGCCCAGCCGCTGCTGGACGCCATCGCCCAGGCATTCAGCCTGTCGGTCAATCAGGCCGGTTTTATCGTCACTGCCGCCCAGTTGGGTTATGCCTGCGGCCTGATGTTTCTGGTGCCGTTGGGCGACCGCTTCGAGCGCCGCGGTTTGATCGTCGGGATGACCCTGCTGGCGGCAGGCGGCATGCTGATTACCGCCTCCGCCCCTTCACTGTGGTTGATGGTGGCCGGCACCGCCATTACCGGCCTGTTCTCGGTCGTGGCGCAGATTCTGGTGCCGCTGGCCGCCACGCTGGCCTCGCCGGAAAGCCGCGGCAAGGTCGTCGGCACGATCATGAGCGGCCTGCTGCTGGGGATCCTGCTGGCCCGAACGCTGGCCGGCGCGCTGGCGTCGCTGGGAGACTGGCGCACGGTGTACTGGGTCGCCAGCCTGCTGATGACGGGAATGGCGTTGCTGATGTGGCGCGCGCTGCCGCGTTATCACCCGTCAACCAACCTTAACTATCCACAGTTACTGATCTCCATCTTCCAGTTATTCGGCAGCTCCCGCCCATTGCGCACCCGCGCGATACTGGGCGCGCTCTCTTTCTCCAATTTCAGCATCATGTGGACATCGATGGCGTTCCTGCTCTCCGCTCCTCCTTACCATTACAGCGAGGCCGTGATCGGGTTATTCGGTCTGGCGGGGGCCGCCGGCGCGTTGTCCGCCAGCCGGGCCGGCCGTCTGGTGGATCAGGGCAAAGCCAAACTCTCCACCACCGTGGGGCTGTTGCTGCTGGCGCTGTCATGGCTGCCGATCGCCGCCGGCGTCAGCGCCATAGCGCCGTTGCTGATCGGCATTGTGGCGCTGGATATGGCGGTTCAGGGGCTGCATGTCACCAACCAGAGCGCGATTTACCGTATGTTGCCGGACGCGCGCAACCGTCTTACCGCCGGTTACATGACCAGCTACTTTATCGGCGGCGCCCTCGGCTCGCTGATTTCCGCCTACGCTTATCAGCATTTCGGCTGGCTGGGGGTATCGGGAGCCGGAGGCGCGCTAAGTCTGCTGGCGCTGCTGGTGTGGTGGCAAAATCATCATTACGAATCTTCGCAGCCGGAGACGCACGGATGACGCCCCGCCGCCGCCCAATTGACGGTAAAGCGCTATCGCTGACGGCGGTTTGCGCCTATGATGTTGTTTTTTCGACCAGTATATTTTTTCAATCCGTGGATGAGCCCAGACACCGTGAACTCCGTTTCTTCCAGCCAGACTGATGCCCGCACGACGGCCGACGCCTCGTTTGCCAGCGGTCTGTTTGACAGCCTGCCGATCGTCATCGGTTACGTGCCGGTGGCGTTCGCCTTTGGCCTGAACGCCGTCAAGCTGGGTTTCACGCCGCTGGAAGCCATTTTTCTTTCCTGCATCATTTACGCCGGCGCCAGCCAGTTCGTCATTACCGCGCTACTGAGCGCGGGCGCGTCTATCTGGGTGGCGGCGTTGACCGTAATGGCGATGGACGTCCGCCATGTGCTGTACGGCCCCTCGCTGCGCCGCCGTATTATGCAGCGACTGCCGACCGGCAAAACCGTCTGGTGGGCATTCGGACTGACCGATGAGGTCTTCGCCGCCGCGACGGCGCGGCTGTCGCGGGATAACCGACGCTGGAGCGAGTCCTGGATGCTGGGAGTGGCGCTGAGCGCCTGGCTGTCGTGGGTCGCCGGCACCGTGCTCGGCGCGGTATTCGGCAATGGCCCGCTGGAAGGTTACCCCGCGGTCGAGGCCGCACTGGCGTTTATGCTGCCGGCGCTGTTTCTGAGTTTCCTGCTCGCGTCCTTCAAACGCCGTCAGAGCCTGGTGGTAGCCGCCGCGCTGGGCGGCGCCTGTCTGGGGCTGCTGGTATCGTCCATTCCCGCCGCCATCCTGATCGGCATCGGCGGCGGTTGTCTGGCATCGCTGTATCAACCGACATCAGTAAAGGAAGAAACGCGATGAATACTTCAGTATTATTGATTGGTTTACTGGTGGGAACAGTTAACTTTCTGTTCCGATACCTGCCGCTGCGGCTGGGCGCCGACCGGGCGTCCGGTAACCTGCGTCGGGGCAAAACCGCCCTGCTGCTCGACAGTATCGGCATTGCTTCCATTTGCGCTCTGCTGGTGGTGTCCGCCCTGCCGGATATCATGCAGCACACAGAAAGACTGTTGCCAACGCTGGCAGGGTTCGCCCTGCTGACGCTTTGTTTTTACAAAACCCGCAGCATCGTACTGTCGACGCTGTTGGGCGCGCTGTGCTACGGCATAGTGTTTAAATGGTTTCAGACGATGGCCTGAACTTAACCGGCTAACGTCACTCGCACAGCCAAAAACAATAAACGGCGACAGACCGTACCACCTGCACATGTTTCGACCAGTGACAAAATAAGCACTAATCGACAAGTTTCTCGCATTTACCTAATTAGTAACATTCGTTACTATACGGGTCGTGATTAATAAGGTTGACATCTATGGAAAGTTCATTCGCCCCAATTGAAGACATGCTGCGTATGCGGGCTTCACGCCGCCCGGATTTCCCTTATCGTGAAGTCCTGCTGCTGCGTTTATTCCTGCATATGCAAACCAAAATACTGGAACACCGCAACCGTATGCTGAAAGAACAGGATATCAATGAAACCCTGTTCATGGCGCTGCTTACGCTTGAATCGCAGGAAAACTACTGCATTCAGCCTTCCGAATTAAGTGCGGCGCTCGGTTCCTCGCGCACCAACGCCACCCGCATCGCGGATGAGCTGGAAAAACGCGGCTGGATCGAACGACGCGAAAGCGACAGCGACCGCCGCTGTCTGTACCTGTACATGACCGAGAAAGGTAAAGCCTTTCTGGACGAACTGCTGCCGCCTCAGCACCGAAGCCTGAATATTCTCTGCTCCGCCCTTGAAGACAGTGAAAGAGATCAGTTGGAAGTGCTGATGCGCAAGCTGTTACAGCGTCTTGATGAAATGGATCAGGACGGCATTTAACGCCCGTCGCCATTCCTGACAGAGACCATCGCCATCGTTGCCTGCAAACCTTAATGGTTTGCAGGGGGAGTCGTGTTTTTTTAAAAAAAACCGTCACCGCGCGATACCGCCATGAAAGGCAATCAAAGGCCATGAAAGGCCGAAAAAAAAGAAATTTAACTGGGAGAGAACCATGAGTGCCAACGTGGAAAAGCAGACTCCACCAACTATGCCATCGAAGTCCAGAAAATCGCGTAAGGGAATTCTCACGCTGCTGATGATTCTGTTTTTCTTTATTGGCTGTGTGTGGTTTGCCTACTGGTATCTGGTGTTGCGGCACCATCAGGAAACCGATGATGCCTATGTCGCAGGCAACCAGATTCAAATTATGTCGCAGGTCAACGGCAGCGTCGCCCGCGTCAACGTCGACAACACCGATTTCGTTAAAAAAGGCGACGTACTGGTGGAGCTCGACCCAACCGACGCCGAGCAGGCCTTTGAACGGTCGAAAACCACGCTGGCCAACAGCGTGCGTCAGGTTCATCAGCAGATGATCAACGTCCGCCAGTACAAAGCCAACATCGACCTGCAGCAGATTGCGCTGGACAAGGCTATCAGCGACCTGAACCGCCGTGAAGCGCTGGGGCGGGCCAATGCTATCGGCCGGGAAGACCTGCAACATGCGCGCGATCAGGTCGCCAGCGCCAGAGCGTCGCTGGAAGCGGCCAAACAGCAGTATGCCGCCACTCAGGCGCTGGTGCTGAATACCCCATTAGAGCAGCAGCCCGCCATTGCCCAGGCCGCCACTGACCTGCGCAACGCCTGGCTGGCGCTCAAACGCACCCATATCGTCAGCCCGGTGGATGGTTATGTCTCCCGCCGCAGCGTGCAACTGGGCGCGCGCGTCACCCCGTCTTCCGCTCTGATGGCGGTGGTGCCGGCCGCTCCGCTGTGGGTCGACGCCAACTTTAAGGAAACCCAGTTAGCCAATATGCGCATCGGTCAGCCGGCGGCCATCGTCAGCGACCTGTATGGCGACAGCGTGGTGTACAAAGGCAAAGTGGTGGGTCTGGACATGGGAACCGGCAGCGCCTTCTCGCTGTTGCCGGCCCAGAACGCCACCGGCAACTGGATCAAGGTAGTACAGCGCCTGCCGGTGCGTATCGAATTGGATCCGAAACAGCTGGCCGATTACCCGCTGCGTATCGGCCTGTCGATGCTGGTTAAAGTGGATACCGCCAATACCGACGGCAAGGTGCTGTCCGATGCGTCCCGCGCGACACCGGCCTATCAGAGTGATGCACTGGATCTGGATCTGACGCCGGTTGATCAGATGATCGACCAGATCATCGGCGCCAACGCTGGCTGACCCCAGAGGAGAGCAGCGTGACAAGAAAACCACTTGAGGGCATGACGCTGGCTCTGATGACGATCGCCCTGTCGCTGGCGACGTTCATGCAGGTGCTGGACTCGACAATTGCCAACGTAGCTATTCCGACCATCGCCGGGAATCTCGGCGCATCCAACTCACAAGGCACCTGGGTCATCACGTCTTTTGGGGTGGCAAACGCCATCTCCATCCCCATCACCGGCTGGCTCGCCAAACGATTCGGCGAGGTGCGCCTGTTTATCTGGGCCACCGTGCTGTTTACCCTGACCTCCTGGCTGTGCGGCATGTCCACCAGTCTGGAAATGCTGATCGTTTCTCGTATGCTGCAGGGTCTGGTTGCCGGGCCGATCATTCCGCTGTCCCAAAGCCTGCTGCTGAATAATTACCCGCCTGCCAAACGAGGCATTGCGCTGGCTTTGTGGTCAATGACGGTGGTGGTTGCCCCGATCTTCGGCCCGATCCTCGGCGGCTGGATCAGCGACAACTACCATTGGGGGTGGATCTTCTTCATCAACGTGCCGTTAGGCATCGTGGTGGTGCTGATCACCCTGCAGACATTGCGCGGGCGCGAAACCAAAACCGAAATTCGCCCCATCGACACCATTGGGCTGATTCTGCTGGCGGCGGGTATTGGCTGCCTGCAGATGATGCTGGACCGCGGCAAAGAGCTGGACTGGTTTAACTCGACGGAAATCGTGGTGCTGGCGGTGGTTGCGGTGATTTCGCTCACCGTGCTGGTGGTTTGGGAGCTGACCGACGATCACCCGGTGGTCGATCTGTCGCTGTTCAAAATGCGCAATTTTACTATCGGCTGCCTGTGCACCAGCCTGGCGTTCATGCTCTATTTCGGCGCCATCGTACTGTTGCCGCAGTTGCTGCAGGTCGTGTTCGGCTATACCGCCACCTGGGCCGGGCTGGCTTCCGCTCCCGTGGGCCTGATGCCGGTGATTCTCTCGCCGATCATCGGGCGGTTCATGCATAAGCTCGATATGCGCCGTCTGGTGACGTTCAGCTTCATCATGTATGCGGTCTGTTTCTACTGGCGAGCCTACACCTTTGAGCCGGCAATGGATTTCGGCGCGTCCGCCTGGCCCCAGTTCGTGCAAGGGTTCGCCGTGGCCTGTTTCTTCATGCCGTTGACCACCATCACCCTCTCCGGCCTGCCGCCGGAACGGATGGCGGCCGCCTCCAGTCTGTCGAACTTTGCCCGTACGCTGGCGGGCTCCATCGGCACGTCGATCACTACCACATTGTGGGAGCGTCGGGAAGCGCTGCATCACGAACAGCTTAGCGAGGTGATCAACCCCTACAACCCGCTGGCGCAGCAGACCTATCAGCAACTGGAAGCGATGGGAATGAGTCAGCAGCAGGTATCCAGCTATCTGGCTCAGCAGATCACGGCGCAGGGGCTGATTATCGGCGCCAACGAAATCTTCTGGCTGTCGGCCGGGGTGTTCGTCGTGCTGATCGTGCTGGTGTGGTTCGCCAAACCGCCATTCGGCAGTCACTCGGCTGGCGGCGCACACTGATTTCCCACGCCGAGCAGAGCTAAAGCGCAAAAGCAAAAAAGGTGGCTACGCCACCTTTTTTATTGCCGCACGACATCACACGACAGATTTTAGCCGTGATTCTGGCGCCACCATTCCGCCAGCAGGATCCCGGTCGCGACCGAGATATTCAGGCTTTCCACGTTGCCGGTGCCGTCAATCGACACTTTGACGTCGCCCTGCTGCCAGGCGTTGTCAGACAAGCCATCCCCTTCCTGCCCCAGCACAATCACCGTTTTGGCAGGCAGCGAGACTTTCGACAAGGTCGTGCCTTTGTGGCTGGAGGTGGTGACGATGGTGTAACCGGCGGCACGGAACTGCGCCAGCGCATCGACCAGACCGTCAGCGCTGATCGCTTTCACGTGCTCGGCACCGCCTTCCGCCGTGCGCACCGCCGCGCCGGATTCCAGCTGCGATGCATCGCGCACCAGCACGCCTTTCACGCCGAAATGGGCGCAGCTACGCATGATGCCGCCCAGATTATGCGGATTGCCGACATCTTCCAGCGCCAGCACGCAGTCGGTATCCCCGGCTTCGCGCAGGTACGCCGTCACATCCAGACCACGACGTTTCTTGATCAGGAAACACACGCCGCCGTGATGCTCCGTACCGGACGCGCGGATCAGCTCGTCGTCTTCCACCACGTGGTAAGCCTTACGATTGGCCGCCATCCAGCGCAGCGCTTCACGAAAACGCGGCGTGACTTCCTGCAGGAACCAACCGCGCACAATTGCTTCCGGACGGCTCAGGAACAGCGCCTGACAGGCATTTTCTCCGTAGACGCGGGTCTCTTCCGACCGCTGGCGACGAATCTGTTCCGGATCGATCTGGCTCTTACCGCTGATACCGCCGTGATCCGGCTCTTCTCCCGGTGCGCGCGATACCGTTTTCCACGGAGAATCCGCATGATCAACCGGCTCGCGACGCGGTGGACGCGGACGCTCACGCCCCGCCGACTCGCTACGCCATTTGCCGCCACGCTCGGCGCCATCTTTATTATCTCTGTCCCGCCCGCCGCGCGGCGCGCTATCTCGCCCTTTACGGCCACGGTTGTCGCCATCGCCACGACGCTTATCCGGCGTACGTTTCTGCTTACCGTTCTTCTCGTCCCCGTCTTCGCTGCGGACGTACATGACGCGGACTTTGCCGCTCTTTCCACTTAATTCATCGCTCATGTTGTTCTCCACCTACGCGCTGGGCGCGAAGATTACCCTATGTCCACCGGCTTAGCCACCAACCCGATCATAAAAGTCACTAACTATTATAACCATTGGGTAAAACGCCTTGTTGGCGTTCGACCCGCTATCCATACTTATCCTGCTTTCGCACCACCGTCTGTTGATCTCTTCGCGTATGCTGGGCGCGCTTCCGTCAACAGTACACTTGATTCCAGCCCTTTTGCTACCGAGGCCCGTTTATGAATACGGTATGTGCATCCTGCAACGCCACCAACCGCCTGCCAGAAGAACGCAGCAATGATCATCAACACGCCAAATGCGGCCGCTGCGGTCAGGCGCTGTTCAGCGGCAAGGTGATTAACGCCACTGAAGAAACGCTGGATAAACTGTTGCAGGACGATCTGCCGGTGGTCGTGGATTTCTGGGCGCCCTGGTGCGGACCGTGCGTTAACTTTGCCCCGGTATTTGAAAGCGTCGCCGACGAAAACGGCGGCAAAATCCGCTTCATCAAGGTCAACACCGAAGCGGAACCCGGCCTGAGCGCCCGCTTCCGTATCCGCAGCATTCCTACCATCATGCTGTTCAAACACGGCAAAGTGGTTGATATGCTCAACGGCGCCATGCCCAAAGCCCCTTTTGAAAGCTGGCTTAGTGAATCGCTGTAAATCATTCCTCACCAGACGCCCCGCTAACACGCGGGGCTTCAGGTCGGCAGCCCGGTCGTTTAGAATGTCCCTTTTTAATGGAAAATCATGACCGGTAACGCCGTCCTGCGTCTGCGCCAGCAACGCCTTGCTCTTTCCACCCGCCCATTTCGCGCCCGCGGCTGCCGTGTCATCCGCTGCCAGCGTTGCCTGCTGCCGGAAGTCCACTGCCTGTGCGACACCCTCTCGCCGCGCACCGCCCGCAGCCGCTTCTGTCTGGTGATGTTCGACACCGAACCGATGAAACCCAGTAATACCGGTCGCCTGATTGCCGATGTCCTGCCGCAGACTGATGCCTTTCTGTGGTCCCGTACCGAGCCGGACCCGGCGTTGCTTGCCGCCCTGCAAACAGAAGAGTATCAACCCTGGCTGGTCTTTCTGGCGGACGACGATGAAAGCGGCCGTCAGGTCTGTCACCAACTGCCCGCCGACGGCAAACCGCCGCTGTTCGTGATGCTGGACGGCACCTGGCCGGAAGCGCGAAAAATGTTTCGCAAAAGTCCGTACCTCGATATGTTGCCGATCCTGTCGTTAAGCGTGGACGCTTTGTCCAGCTACCAGCTACGGGAGGCCAGCAGCGCCGGGCAGCACTGCACGGCGGAAATCGCCATCGCCCTGCTGCGTCAGGCCGGCGATAACGATGCCGCCGAAGCGCTGGCGCAGCATTTCGACCGTTTTCGCCGCCACTATCTGGCAGGCAAAGCCCATCACGCGAAAAAGAAAATTTCTTCCACTGTCACAGCAAAACCGGCAACAGACGTTTAAGATCAATCAGGTGTCTTCTAACAGGAGTAACTGATGAGTCAGCGCGGATTAGAGGCTCTGCTGCGGCCCCGTTCGATTGCCGTAATCGGCGCGTCGGAAAAACCGGGGAGAGCCGGATTTCTGATGATGCGCAACCTGCTTGACGGCGGCTTTAACGGACCGGTGCTGCCGGTTACGCCCAAATATCAGGCAGTCTGCGGCGTACTGGCGTACCGTGATGTCGCCAGCTTACCGATGACGCCCGATCTCGCCGTTATCTGCACCCGCGCCGACCGTAATCTGCCGCTGCTGGAAGCGCTGGGGCAGCGCGGTTGTAAAACGGTCATCATACTTTCCGCGCCGCCGACGCAATTCGCCGAATTGAAAAATTGCGCCGCCCGCTATGCCGTACGGCTTCTGGGGCCAAACAGCCTCGGCCTGTTGGCGCCCTGGCAGGGACTCAACGCCAGCTTTTCGCCGGTGCCGATTCTAAAAGGCAAACTGGCGTTTATTTCCCAGTCGGCGGCGGTTTCCAACACCATACTGGACTGGGCGCAACAGCGCGGCATCGGTTTCTCCTACTTTATCGCGCTCGGCGACAGCCTGGATATTGACGTCGACGACCTGCTGGATTTTCTGGCGCGGGACGGTAAAACCAGCGCTATTTTGCTGCATCTGGAGCATGTCAGCGACGCGCGGCGTTTTCTCTCAGCAGCGCGCAGCGCATCCCGCAACAAGCCGATTCTGGTGATCAAAAGCGGGCGCAGCCGACAGGCGCAACAGCTGTTGCATGACGGCCAGCACGGGCTGGACGCCGCCTACGACGCCGCCATCCAGCGCGCCGGGCTGCTGCGGGTGCAGGATACCCACGAACTGTTTTCGGCGGTGGAAACCCTCAGCCACCTGCGTCCGCTGCGCGGCGAGCGTTTGCTGATCGTCAGCAACGGCGCATCGCCCGCCGCCCAGGCGTTGGATCAGTTAATCGCCCGTCAGGGCAAGCTGGCGACGCTGAGCGAGACGACGCAGCAGGCGTTGCGTGCCGTGTTGCCCGATACCGTCTCCGTCGGCAACCCGCTGGACTTGCGCGACGACGCCACGCCGCAACGCTATCTGGCGGCGCTGTCGGCGCTGCTGGACAGCGACGATTACGACGCGTTGCTGATTATCCACGCCCCGAGCGCCGCCGCGCCGGGTACGGAAAGCGCTGAAAGCCTTATTCAGCTGTTGCAGCAACATTCGCGCGGCAAACGCATCACGTTGCTGACCAACTGGTGCGGTGAATTCTCTTCCCAGGAAGCGCGCCGTCTGTTTAACGAGGCGGGCATCCCGACTTACCGCACCCCGGAAGGCGCGGTGATCGCGTTCATGCATATCGTCGAATACCGTCGTAACCAGAAGCAACTGAAAGAAACCCCGGCGCTGCCATCGGATCTCACCGCCAATGCCGCACAGGCGCATCGGTTGATCGGTCAGGCGCTGCAGGAAGGCGCCACCCGGCTCGATACCCACGAGGTCCAGCCGATTCTGCAGGCGTATGGCCTGAATACGTTGCCAACCTGGATTGCCGGCGACAGTACCGAAGCGGTGTACATCGCGGAAAAAATCGGCTACCCGGTCGCGCTTAAACTGCGATCCCCGGATATCCCCCATAAATCGGAAATTCAGGGCGTCGTGCTGTACCTGCAGAATGCTCAGGAGGTGCAACTGGCGGCGGAAGCAATGCTGGAACGAGTCAGACATACCAATCCGCAAGCACGCGTACTCGGCTTGCTGGTACAGGGCATGGCTAATCGTACCGGCGCGCTGGAGTTACGTATCGCGGTCGAACAGGATGCCATCTTTGGTCCGATCATCATGCTGGGTGAAGGCGGCATGGAATGGCGCCGGGAAACGCAGGCGGCGGTGGCACTGCCGCCGCTGAATATGGCGCTGGCGCGCTATCTGATCGTTCAGGCGTTGAAAAGCGGCAAAATCCGCAGCCAAAACGCACTCAAGCCGCTGGATATTCCGGCGCTCAGCCGGTTGCTGGTGCAGGTTTCCAACCTGATTCTGGATTGCCCGGAGATCTCGCGTCTGGATATTCACCCGCTGCTGGCCTCCGGCGAGGAATTCACGCTGCTGGATGTTACGCTGCATCTGGCGCCTTTCAGCGGCGACCCGCAGTCTCGTCTGTCTATCCGCCCTTATCCGCAGGAACTGGAAGAAACCGTCCGGCTCAAGGATGGCGCGTCCTGTCTGTTCCGCCCCATCCTGCCCGAAGACGAACCGCTGTTGGCCCATTTTATCGGCAAAGTAACCCGCGAAGATCTGTATTACCGTTATTTCAGTGAAATCAACGAATTTACCCATGAAGATTTAGCCAATATGACCCAAATTGACTACGATCGTGAGATGGCTTTTATTGCTGTGCGGTCAGGTACGGAAGGTGAGCCGGAGATCATCGGCGTCACACGCGCCATCGCCGACCCGGATAATACCAACGCGGAATTCGCCGTACTGGTGCGATCCGATCTGAAAGGGCTGGGATTAGGCAGGAAACTACTGGAAAAACTGATCCACTATACCCGCGCCCACGGTCTGGCGCGTCTGAGCGGCATCACCATGCCGACGAATCAGGGTATGGTCACGCTGGCGAAAAAACTGGGCTTCGCCGTTGATGTGCAACTGGAAGACGGTATTGTGACGCTGGAGCTGCCGCTGGACTCGTCCGCACAGCCATAATCAGGCGTGCAGATGCGGGCGGGATCTCGCTACAGGCAGTAAAACTTGCTCACAACGCTTGCCAAGTAGTGGTATCATCGCCCGATTCGGCTATGCCTTAACGTATATTTATGACCACGCGGTCATCCCACGATGAGAGAAGAATCGCACTGTGATGTTGTCAAAATTAAAGCGTACGAAATATCAACAACACCTTGCACAACTGCCTAAAATTCCTCAGTCTGCCGATGACGTCCAGACGCTTCACAGCCCAGCGCTTTTCCGTACTACGCTGACAGAACAGATTCTGCAGGCGAAGAAACGCATCTATCTGGTAGCCCTGTATCTGGAACACGATGACGGCGGCGAAGGCATTCTGTCGGCGCTCTATCAGGCCAAACGCCAATGCCCGGAACTGGAGATCACCGTACTGGTCGACTGGCATCGCGCCCAGCGCGGCCGCATCGGCGTTGCCGCCGACAGCACCAACGCTGACTGGTACTACGAAATGGCGCAGCGGTACGATGATGCGCCATTCCCGATTTATGGCGTCCCGGTCAATACGCGTGAAGCGCTGGGCGTCCTGCATCTGAAAGGGTTTATTATCGATGACACGGTGCTTTACAGCGGCGCCAGTCTGAACGACGTCTACCTACATCAGCATGAAAAATACCGTTATGACCGCTATCAGCTGATTCATAACCCCATGCTGGCTGATGTCATGGCGCGTTATGTGCAGGACCTGCTGGCAGCGTCCGCCGTGCAGCGGCTGGACCGCTCGTCTCGCCCCAAAACCATCGACATCAAAAACGATATCCGCCAGTTCCGTCAGTCATTGCGTTCGGCAACGTATATGCTGCCTGGCGTCGGCGACAACAACCACCAATTGACGGTGACGCCGCTGGTCGGTCTGGGCAAACAGAGCCCGCTGAACCGGACTATCCATCACCTGATGTACTGCACTGAGCAGCGTTTGGTGATGTGTACCCCGTACTTCAATCTGCCGGCTCTGCTGGTTCGCAACATTATCCGTCTGCTGCGCAACGGCAAGCAGATCGAGATCATCATCGGCGACAAGACGGCAAACGACTTCTTCATCCCAGAAGATCAGCCGTTCCGGATTATCGGTGCGCTGCCGTACCTGTATGAAATCAACCTGCGTCGTTTCCTGAGCCGGTTGCAGAAATACATCGACAGCAACCAACTGATGATCCGTCTGTGGAAGGACGGCGATAACAGCTTTCACCTCAAAGGCATGTGGGTGGACGATAACTGGCAACTGCTGACCGGTAACAACCTCAATCCTCGCGCCTGGCGGCTGGATCTGGAAAACGCCATTCTGATTCATGACCCAGAGCAGGAATTACAGGTACAGCGTCAGCAAGAGCTGGAATGCATCCGCGCTCATACCCAGATCATCACGCACTATCAGCAGTTGCAAAGTATCGCGCAATATCCGGTAAAAGTGCGCAAGCTTATCCGCCGTCTGCGCCGTATCCGCATCGATCGCCTGATCAGCCGTATTTTGTAACCATCTGCCGTATTCCCGGCACAGTTTGTTAATGCTCTGCCGGGAATTATCATGCCTGTAGTAAGCTTTGTCAGGTTTCTTCGGCCAGTGGCGGTATACAGCTCATGAGGGGAGATGATGCGCAAAGCGCTGCTATTACTGCTGTCCGTCTGTTCAGGATGCGCGCACATGGCGCAGGATCAGTGGACGGGGCCCGACAAAGCGAAACATTTCATGGCATCAGCGCTACTAAGCGCCGCAGGCAGTGAATTCGTGGAACATCAGCATCAGACCCGCGACCGCAGCGCCGCATTCGGATTGATGTTTTCCGTCAGTATCGGCGCAGCCAAAGAAGCCTACGACAGCCGGCCGCAAGGTAGTGGCTGGAGTTGGAAAGATTTCACCTGGGATATAGCCGGCGCAACGGCCGGCTACTGTTTATGGCAGGCAGCCCATCGTTAGAGCGTCTCGCCTTTCCCTTTGTGATGCAGCCCGAGCGAAACCAGAAACGCCAGCGCGCCCATCAGCGAAACATACCAGAAGAAAGCCTCTTCCGTACCCAGCGATTTTAGCGACAGCGCCACATACTCAGCGGAGCCGCCAAACAGGGCGTTCGCCACGGCGTAGGACAACCCAACGCCCAGCGCGCGCACTTCCGGAGGAAACATTTCCGCCTTGAGAATGCCGCTGATCGAGGTATAAAAGCTCACGATCACCAGAGCCAGCATTACCAGCGCAAACGCGATAACCGGGTTAGTCACGCCCTGCAAAGTAGACAGAATCGGCACCGTCAGCAACGCCGAAAACGCCCCAAAAACCAGCATGGAACTACGACGACCAATTTTGTCGGACAGCGCGCCGAACAAAGGCTGCAACAGCATGAAAGCAAACAGCGCCAGAGTCATCAACCCGCTGGCGGATTTGGCATTCATCCCGGCAGTATTCACCAGATATTTCTGCATATAGGTGGTGTAGGTATAGAAGCTCAACGAACCGCCGGCGGTAAAACCCAACACCATGACGAAAGCCTTGCGATTACGCCACAGCGCGCGCAGCGATCCGGCATCCTTACGGGCACGGGTTTCACTGGCGGAGGTTTCATTCAGCGAACGACGCAGAAACAGCGCTACCACGGCCAACGCCGCACCCAATGCGAACGGAATACGCCAGCCCCACGTACGCAAATCCGTATCGGGAAGCAATTGTTGCAGGATTACCACCACCAGTAACGCCAGCAATTGACCACCGATTAGCGTCACGTATTGGAATGAAGCATAGAATCCTTTGCGCCCTTCCAGCGCCACCTCACTCATGTAGGTTGCGCTGGTGCCGTACTCCCCGCCGACCGACAGCCCCTGAAACAAACGCACTATCAGCAACAATAATGGCGCCCAGACGCCAATCGTCGCATAGCCGGGCAGGCAGGCGATCACTAAGGATCCCAGGCACATCATACACACAGAAATCAGCATCGATTTTTTACGGCCATATTTATCGGCGATATAGCCGAATAACCAGCCGCCAATCGGGCGCATCAAAAATCCGGCAGCAAATACGCCGGCGGTCTGTAACAATTGCGTTGTGGTATTACCGGTTGGGAAAAAGATATGCGCAAAATAAAGGGAACAAAACGAATAGACATAAAAATCAAACCATTCCACCAAATTTCCCGATGACGCGCCGACTATCGCCCAGATGCGTTGACGGGCGGTATTTATAGTTGTTGATTCTGTTTCCTGTTGTGGGTTTATTGTATTTGCCATATAAGCGTTACCCTTCCTGTCTGCTATTTAATGATTATCTTATAGCAGATACAGTAAAACAGGCTCGGTAGTTCAGGCAAAGGCTAACTGGCTCATGTAATTATTTAAGCTGACGGCGTCACTCTACAATGAAATAACAGCAGAGGTTATTTCATTGCGATTAAAACAGGGAATTCAGCGAATATGGTAAGGATATAATCCGTGAATATGGCGATTCTATTGTAAAACGTTTGCCATAAGGCATTCGAAAGGTCATTGCCTGAACAGGACAGAAGCCATCATTTAACGTACCTGAATTGTGCCCCATCGTGCCGCGGCAATACTTTCTTTTACCCGTGTAGAACCTCATGTCTTAACGTTATTCAGGATGAACAATAGAAAAGAAAAAAGGCCATCCGCATGGATGGCCTTTCTTGCTGTTTGATGTCTGGCAGTTCCCTACTCTCGCATGGGGAGACCCCACACTACCATCGGCGCTACGGCGTTTCACTTCTGAGTTCGGCATGGGGTCAGGTGGGACCACCGCGCTCTCGCCGCCAGACAAATTCTTTTATTTAATTTGCCGAACACTATTTAAAACAAGTGGTGCTGATACCCAGAGTCGAACTGGGGACCTCACCCTTACCAAGGGTGCGCTCTACCAACTGAGCCATATCAGCACACATAATTTGATGCCTGGCAGTTCCCTACTCTCGCATGGGGAGACCCCACACTACCATCGGCGCTACGGCGTTTCACTTCTGAGTTCGGCATGGGGTCAGGTGGGACCACCGCGCTCTCGCCGCCAGGCAAATTCTTTTCATTCC